>Ga0316225_1000798_pt1 | contig 35126 bp, 27 predicted proteins | sample TBH18015metaG_FD_206010 | JGI IMG/M metagenome (GOLD analysis project Ga0316225, IMG submission 206010) | Freshwater microbial communities from Trout Bog Lake, Wisconsin, USA - TBH18015 | ecosystem: Environmental > Aquatic > Freshwater > Lake > Hypolimnion/Profundal zone | place: USA: Wisconsin... | reverse complement strand
CCGCACTCGTCGTCGTTCCTCCTCGCCGTATCTCTCCATTGATACGCCTCGTCGTCGCTCCTTGATTGCAGGCGAAATATGCATCGTCGCGGGGCCATTCGGTTCTGAGATAGATTCTTAGCCCAACTTCCGCAACCGTCGAGCCGAATCGGCTCTGGCGCTAGTGCCAAGGCCGATTTTGGAGAAAAGTCTTCACTACATATTGACGACCGTTAATGCGTCTGGCAGGTGCAATCCCAGCCGATTCAGCAGTATCGCCTGGTGCTCCGTAGGCCGTGCCACGCATCGCTTGCGGATATCAATTCCCTCGCTTGTCGGCATAACCACATCCACCACCGCGATCCGGCCGATTTCCTCCAGGACCTTCCGAGGTTCATCTCCCAAGCCGGCAACCCCAGCTTCTTGAGTATCTGCAAGCCCAGCCACGGCCCTCCAAAGGCACGCTGCCTTTCTACTCGCACACTGTTCACATCGACTTGTACAAACCGCGCCGATGGATCGGCGAAAAGCCGCCCCTGGCTGTCAGTTCGATCTTCCTGTGCCGCCTTTGTCACACCCAGTCGCCCGTCCTCATCCAACTCGCCAAGATAAGCCACCACCTGCTGCCGCGGCCCTCGCGCCGTCCGGATCGACTTCACCAACGCCCAGTAGGCGTGATGCTTGCCGTCCTTGGCTCGGTGGCACCGTCGCATGTACATGCCAGCATTCTAACACGGTGCTCCCACCAACTTGGTCTTCACTACATCGGCTTTTCAGTCACCCGTCCTGCGCCACGACCACGCCAGCGGCGATTCTTGTCACTTAAAAAAATATTTCACCCTCTTGCTGCGGAAGTTGGGTTAGTGGTCACGGGCTGCTGGTCCTCGTTGTTGGCGCCGGAAGCTTCAAGGTCAATGACTGCTGATCTTTGGGCACGCGGATGCCGCCTAACTCGGGCGTCCATTTGATCTTGCCGGCCGCCGCCTCGTAGGCCGCATGGTTGGGAAAACGTTCACGGCGCAGCACTTTGTTGACCTGGGATATCTTCTCCCAGCCTCCATACTGGTTCTTGAAATACCACAGTTCGATCCGCCAGATCACCTCGTCGCCCACCTTGGCGTGAAAGTCCTTGTCGATGATCAAACGCGTCAGAACCACGGCACGGCTGTGATCGCCCTTTACCAGCAGAAGATCCTTCTTATTGTATATATCCTTGATGTCCTGAATGATGGCCCGTACCCCCTCGCGGTCGTCAGCGGTCATCGGGCCCGTGCCGGCCTTGATTTCTTCTTCGTTGTACCAGCCCATGTCTACCCCCTGGAGCACCGTGCCATCGTCCAGGGTAATGGCCAGGTCGTATGCTGTATCGGGAAGCAGATTGCCAAACACAACTTCCTGCCCTCGCACCTGGCCGGCATTTTCCAGTTTCATGTCCCGATTAAGTGCCACGGCGGTCTTGGGAATCTGCCCCTGCGGTACTTGCAGCGTCAAATCACCCCCCCCCCGCCCACAAGGAACTTGCAACCAAAGCCATCAGCACGACAGCCACGGTCCACGTTACATGGCCCACGGCCCACGCCTTCCTGCCCGCTGTCCCCTGCCCGCTATCCCCTATTCCCTGGTCCCTGGTTCCTGGCTCCTGGCCTGTGGTCCCTGTCTTGCCGTATTCTGCCTTATTCATGTTATTTCCTCGACGCTTCCTGTTCGCCTTAATTCAAGTATAATAGACGTTTCGGATGAAGTGCATAGCGTGACGGATCGCCAACACACAATTTCGCGGGAAGTTTCCCTGCAAGGCCGCGGCCTGTTCACCGGTGAGGATGTTTCCCTCACCTTCTGTCCCGCCGAGCCTGATGCGGGCATCCTGTTCGTGCGCGAACAGGATGGGAAGGTTGCCCACATTCCCGCTTCCATAGCCAATGTTCTCAAGCGTCCGCGACGCACCTGCCTGAAGAACGGCACGCTCTTTGTGGAAACAGTGGAGCATTGCCTGGCCGCCCTGGCGGGGATGAATATCGACAACGCGATCGTCAAGGTCAGCGGCGGGGCTTCGGGCGAGATTCCCGGAGGAGATGGCTCCAGCCAGTGGTTTGCCGAGGCCATTCAGTCGGCCGGTTTGACGGAGCAGGAAGCGCCACGCAAGCCGCTGGTTGTGCAGTCGCCTATCCAGGTTTGCGATCGTGACGCCACTCTGGCCGCTTTGCCGGGGCCGCAGGACAAGCTGGAGATCATATACGATTTTGAGGGTCCTCCTCCCGTGGGCCGCCAGATATTCGCCTTCCACTGCGGTGCTGACGACTTTCTCAAACAGTTGGCCCCGGCCCGCACTTTTTCCTTCGAGGCCGAGGCTCGCCAGTTGCAGGCCCGTGGCGTGGCCAGCCATCTTACGCCGCGTCAGGTGCTGGTAATCGCTCCCAGTGGGCCCATCGAGAACCAGTTCCGTTTCGCCGATGAATGCGCCCGCCATAAAGTTCTGGATCTGATAGGCGATCTGTGCCTGCTCGGACGGCCCGTCCGCGGCCGCATCCTCGCCCACAAGAGCGGCCACACCCTCAATCACGCCCTGGTCCGCAAGCTTTTGGCTCAGGAGGAGGCCGCCGGGCGCGTCGGTTTGCTTGGCCGCGACGCCGCCATGGACATCCGCCGTATTCAGAGGATTCTTCCCCACCGCTATCCCATGCTTATGGTGGACCGCGTGGTGGAGATGGTGGGCGATACCCGGGCCGTGGGCATCAAGAATGTCACCTTCAATGAGATTTTTTTCCAGGGACACTATCCGGGCACGCCTATCATGCCCGGCGTTCTCATTGTCGAGGCCCTGGCCCAGTTGGGGGGCCTGTTGTTGAGCCAGAAGCTGGAGCATACCGGCAAGCTGGCGGTGCTGTTGAGCATGGATAAGGTTAAGGTCCGCCACCCCGTGGTGCCGGGCGATCAGTTGATACTGGAGGCCGTTACCGTGCGTGTAAAGAGCCGGACCGGCCACGTGCGTTGCAAGGCCTATGTAGGCGACAAACTGGCCTGCGAGGCCGATATTAAATTTATGCTGGTGGATGCCGAGCCGGTTTGATGCCGGAGGCGCTCGCCCGGGAAGTATCTGTATTATGCCTAAGATTTCGCCCCATGCCGTTATCGATCCCAAGGCCGCCATCGCGGCCGACGTGGAGATCGGCCCCTTCTGTCTGATCGGGCCGCAGGTCACCATCGGCCCCGGTTGCCGTCTGGTCTCTTCCGTCACCATCATGGGCCATACCACCCTCGGCCGCGACAACATCATGCATCCCAATTGCGTGCTGGGAGGCCCTCCCCAGGACAAGAAATACCGCGGCGGGGCTACCAGGCTGGAGATCGGCGATGCCAACATCTTCCGCGAAGCGGTCACCATCCATGTCGGCACGGAAAACGGCGGCGGCGTCACCCGCGTCGGCAACAACAATTTTCTTATGGTCAATTCCCACCTCGGCCATGATGTGCAGATGGGCAACAACTGTCTGTTGGCCAACAACGTGATGCTCGGCGGGCACTGCATCTGCGGCGACAATGTCAACATGATGGGTGGCGCCGCCGTCAACCACCTGGTGACCATCGGCGATCTGGCTTACGTTTGCGGGTACTCGCGCATTCATTACGACGTGCCGCCGTTCTGTAAGGTGGATGGTCCCGATCTGGTCCGCTCGATCAACAGCGTCGGATTGCGCCGCGCCGGCTATGCTCCGGCCGACATCGATGCCTTGGAGGATGCCCACCGCGCCCTGTTCGCCAGCGAGCAACCCCTGGCCGTCACCATCGCCGAATTCGACATGCTCAACGGCATCAATCCGCACGTTAAGCGTTTGATCGAATTTCTCCAGCGCCGCGGCACCAGCCGCCACGGCCGTCACCTGGAATCCGAAATGCGCCGCAGAGCCGAACAACACTGACGAAAGGTTCAACGTGGAAGACGGAAGGCACAAGACAGAGTACAGCGGAAGATGGACAGATGGCGTGAACGGCAAACTCTGACCTCCTGCTGCCGACCTCCTATTCCCGATCCCTGACCCCCGGATACAACAATGACAAACCTTGACGATTCCGGCCGGCTTCCCGTGGCGGTCATCGGTTGCGGGCGGATGGGCAAATTGCACACGCGCGTTTATGCGCAGATGCCCCGGGTCCGCCTGGTGGGGGTCCATGACGCCGATAGGAATCTGGCCGCCTCCGTCGCTGCTGAACATGGCTGCCGGGCGATGGGTATCGAGGAGTTGCTGGGCCAGGTCAAGGCCGTCACTATCGCTGTCCCCACCGTCTTGCATACGCAACTGGCCGAGCCGTTCCTGCGGCGGCGCATCCCCTGTCTCATTGAAAAGCCACTGGCCAAGGATGTCGTCGAATGCCAGCGCATCGTGGATTGGGCCGAACAGTTCGGCGTCATGGTCCAGGTGGGCCACATCGAGCGTTTCAATCCCGCCCTGCGGGCTCTGGACGCCCTGAAAATCTCCCCGCGTTTCATCGAAGTTTCGCGCATCAGCCCCTTGAGCTATCGCAGCATCGACGTGGGAGTGGTGTTGGATCTGATGATTCACGACATCGACATCGTTCTGAAACTGGCGTCTTCGCCGGTCCAGAGTTGCCAAGCGATGGGCGCCAGCGTGACCGGGGCGTCCGGCGGCGGGGCGGGGGTGGAGGATATATGCAATGCCCGTCTGACGTTCGCCAACGGATGCCTGGCCAACCTGACGGCTTCGCGGCTGGCCTTGCGACCCGAACGGCGCATGCGCGTTTTCAGCCGCGATGCCTACGTATCGATCGACTACCAGAAGCGCACCGGCATTATGGTCCGCCGTGACGGCAATCTGGCGACTATCCGTGACGCCGTGACCCGCGTTCGCGCCGGCCAGGTGCGCGATCTGGCCCAGGTGGATTACACGAAGCTGGTGAATGTCGAGCAACTGCCCGTTAGCAACACCGATCCCCTGCGCAGCCAGGCCGAGTCTTTCGTGGATGCGGTCCTCGCCGGCAAGCCGCCCGAAGTTGCTGCCGCCGCCGGCTTGGCCGCCGTCGCCCTGGCGCGGAGGATTGTCGAGGCCATGGCGACCGAAGCCCTGTAGGCAGGGGCGCGTGGCTTTTGAAGAGGCCGACGCGCGACGCCCAGACATGGCCAGGGTCATTTGGCACCAAGACGATCACGTTTTAACATTGGAAGTTTAAAGAAGGGCTGCGCGGGCAAGGATGGTGCATCCCCTGCTTTACCTGGGTTCTGATTCAACATCCATCAAGAGGGTATCTTCCGTAGTTATCGATGGCAATTGCGACCGCCTGGCGATGTTCGTCAGGAAACGGCAAACCTTGGTCCGGGGCGCAGAAGTAGCCGCCGTGCCGGCCGAGTTGCGTTATACGCCGACGCACCTCTTGGGCGACTAACTGTGGCGGGCCGTTCATAATCAGGCCGGAGGATATGCCGCCGAGGAGAGCCAGCTTGCCTTGAGTGAGTGTGCGAACCCTCTCCAGATCATTGGCGGTAGCCTGGATCGGGTTGAGAATGTTGACGCCAAGATCCATAAAGATCGGCAGCATTTCTTCGATGTGCCCGCAGGAATGGTGGTTGATCAACACGCCGTGCCGATGGTAGAGGGAGAACAACCTGCGGTATTGGGGCACGAGGAATTCACGCACCCGTTTTTCGCCCAGAAGGGGACCGACTTGCGTGCCCAGGTCGTCGCCGCTGTTGACGATTTCCACGCCCAGTTTCAAGTAGTGCCGGGCGATGCCAAGCTGAAAATCCATGATGCGACCGAAGACTTCGCGGGCGAAGTTGGGTTCGGTGACCATGTATTCCATAAGGTTTTCCATGCCCACGAGCATGTAGGCTTTTTCCCAGAGCGTGTCACGATGGGCGCCGGCGAGGAACTGATCCGACGACGTGTCGAAGGTGGCCGCCTTCTGGTAGATCAACCGCACGTAACGCTCGTCATCAGGATCGGGCCAGCAGTACGATCGCAGTTTTCCCGGTTCATCCAGCGGGAAGCCACGCGGGAAGCCCATAACGCCGGGATGCTCCTTGAACCAGGTGGTTCCCCAGATGTCAGTCCAGTGAGAGCCTACGGGCATATCGTGTCCGCCGCCATCGAAAGATTCGTGATTGCAGCCGAAATAGGCCAGGAGGTGGATTGGCGGTCCGGCGACCACACGTTCGGGATGGTCAAAGTGGATAATGCGGAGCGCGTTTTCCTTATTGGTCATAGTGGCGGACCGCCTGTCTATTCGCTCTGGCGGACCCTACGCAAACGTCGGCATAGCGCCTGGACGGGCGCTGTCGCCCGGGTGGGCGACGTGCAGGAAGATGCCCCAGCCCATGCCGTGATCGGTGTCGAAGGCGACGATGATCTCGTGAGCGCCCTCGGTGAGGGAAACGGTCGCCAGGGACCGGCCTGGTTTGGCGGGGTTGAGGCGTTTGGGTTCGACTAGAACCCGCCGGCCATCGACGAAGAGGGCGGCGCCGCCGTCGTGGCCCAGGGCCAGGACCCATTGGCCACGGCGGGTGGCGATCAAGCGGCAGCCTAAATAGACCAGGGCATCCTTGTTGGGATGAAGATCGTGGACGTCAGCGAAGCCGTCCAGAGTCGGCGATGGCAGCGGCTGCCACTTTTGACTGCGGTCGGACAGGCGCACGACGGGCACGGCCTCGATCTTGCCGGCAGGCATGGGATACAGGCGCGAGATGCGCCAGGCGTGCGCGGGCGGGCCCCAGCGCGACTTGAACAGGCCGGTGCGCCATTCTTTGACCGGGCCGGGAGCTTTGCGGAAGGACGGCAACATGTCGCCGTGAGCGTCGATCAGGTCGTCGCACAGACAGCGCGTCTGGTCCACGGTCAACTCGGCAGAAGTGTGGGGATCGAGCAGGGCCGCCTGATAGATGTAGTCCTTCACACCGGTCAGGGCGGCCTCCACGGTCAGTATCTGCGGGTTGATGTTCGTGCGGTTGAGGGCGGCGCAGGCTTCGGGCAGATCGCCGACGTGGCAACCCTGGACGCCATTGCGATCGACCAGGCAGGGCACCTCGACGGCGGCCTTGGCCGGCAGGTTTTCGATCAGGCCTCGGTTCATGACGTTGCCGCCAATGCGGATGGGGACGTCGGTTTCCATCGCCTCCATGATGTAGGAGCCGTATTCGTGAGAGCGGTTGTGCGTCAGGGCGGGGTTGTCCGCCAGTTCCCGGCGCATGTGCGCCCATTTGGCAATCTGGCGGATGCAACGGCGGGGATACTCGTCAAGCGGGATGTTGAATTCCTTGATCAGGTTTGGGAAACGGGTCTTGATGAAATACGGCAGGTACTCGGCGCTGTGCTCCGAAGATTCGGTAATGTAATAGCCGAACTGCAGCATCAGGTAGTGGCGGACCATGTCCCAATACTTGGCGCCGCCGCTCTTGCGGGCATTGGCCAACAGTTCGGCGGCGCGGCGTTTGATTTCCGGGTAAAGATCGTAACCGCGGTCGCTGATTTCCAAGAGCCAGGCCTGGTGGTTGATCCCGGCGATCTTCCACTGCACCTGCTCGACCTGATGGCGCAGGCCCAGCGTTCCCAGCAGGCCATCGGCGCACACCTGGACGGAATGGCACAGGCCCACGGTGCGGATTGAAGAGCCGCGGCACAGGGCCGCCGTCAGCATGGCCATAGGGTTGGTGTAATTGAGGAACAAGGCTCCGGGGCAGACGGCCTCCATGTCGCGGGCAAAATCGAGTATCACCGGGATGGTGCGCAAGGCGCGGAAAATGCCGCCTATGCCGAGGGTGTCGCCAATGGTCTGGCGCAGGCCGTATTTCTTGGGAATCTCGAAGTCGATGACGGTGGACGGTTTGTATCCGCCGACCTGGATGGCATTCACGACATAATTGGCGCCCTTGAGGGCGGCCCGGCGATTGGCCGGCCCCAGATGAGTGGTGATGGTGGCCTTGCCGGCATTGATGTTGCGATTGATGGTTTGCAGCATCCGGCGCGAGTCGTTGAGGCGCTGGCCGTCGATGTCGTAAAGGGCGATATGGCTTTGGCAAAGGGCCGGCGAGCACATGACGTCGCCCAGCACATTTTTGGCGAATACCGCGCTCCCGGCGCCCATGAAGGTGATTTTTGGCATGATTGACTCCTCGTGTACAATTAATAGAGGCCATCTTTACCAGTCAGAGTTGACTGGTCCGCGGGGCGCTAATTCCGCCGCCAAATCGCGTACTTCTGCATGGCCATATCCAGGGCCATCTCGATATTGGTCGGATCGACGCGCACCAGGGAGTTTTTCATCATGCTGGCATGGGTGGCTTCGAGCATGGTGGCCCGTTGCATGGCCGCGAGTTTTTCGTGGATGGCTTTCTGCGTTTTCTCATCCTCGAAGGGGGTGGCCTTGCCGTGATTGAGCTTCTCGACCAGGGCGAAATAGAAGGCCTGCCCGTCGGACATGATGTCGGTGAGCTGGCCTTCGGGCGTATTCCAGATTGCTTCCTCCAGTTTCTCAAACTTCAGGCTGCCCTTCTGGATCGGCTTGGAATCCATCAGGCCGCAGTTTTCCTTCAGGCTCTTCTCCTGGTTTTCCTCCCCGGCCAGGCTCGGGAAGTCCGCACCCTTCTTGGCGCGATCGTAGATGTCCTTGATTTTGGTAAACGCCTGTTCCTTGTTCCCCACGCGCGACCAGTCGATCTTGATCACGCGGAAGACCGCCGAATCGCGCTCCGAAAATTCCGTGGGATGCCTGGCGTAATAGTCGCGCAGGTCCTGCGCCGAGATCTGTACCCGCGGCTCCAGTTTGCGGAAGATGTATATACGGATCAGATTGGTGCGGTACTCGCGCAGGGCCTGCTCCTCAAAGTCGGCGCCATCCCTGGCGGCGTTGGCCTTGGCGATTTCCAGCGATCCCCCGGCGTCGGTGATGCGGTCGTCGCGCCACTTCTGGGTCATGGCGTCGGCCATGCGCTTGTCTTCGCGTTCCAGAAGCCGGTCGGCGGCGGCATAGTCCATCTCGTCGCGGATCAGCTCCTGCACCTCTTTGTCGATCTGGCCTCTGGCGAAATTGCGGAACGCTGCCGGTTCCAGATCCCTGGCTTTGCGATGCAGCGGTTCCTCGATGATGGACAGCACTTTGTTGGCGTAGATCGGCCGTCCGTTGACCTCGGCGACGATCGTGCCCAGCACCAGGTAGGTGCCGGAACTGAGGCCCGGCCCGGGATGAGTAGCCGGAGCCGGGGTTGTGATGGCAGGCGCCAGCGAAATATCCGGCAGCAGCGCCGGCGCCTCCGGCAGGACGGGTATCGGGGATGGTTCCTCGATATTTGCGCGATCCACCACGGGTTGGGGCTTATCCGCAGTCTGGGCGTGGTCATGCGGCGCCGTTGTCGCATAAAACTGGCTCGGCGCCAGTGGTTGGAGTTCATCGTCAGAACTGCATCCGCCGCCCAGCAGCAGTTGCACCGCTCCAGCAATTACCATTGCCAGACCGTATGCCGTCAGCCTTCCCTTGCGGGTTTTGCCATCAATCATTGCATCCGCTCCACATTAAGCACCATAGGAACCGGCGCAGACTACCCTATGCAAGGCACCATCTCAAGTTAGCGGACGCTTTACGGTCGATGGCCGATTCGTGACAGAGTAATGAGTCGCCAGTGGCGAGGAGGAAAAGGCGAAAGATCGAAGGTGAAAGCAACTCCAGATCACACGTGTCCGGCTCCCGATCCTCAACTCCCGCTATATCCGGAAAATCGCTCCCATTTTCTTTCCCAGCAACGAGTTAGACGCCAGGATGGTCAGCGTGAGCAACACCATGGCCCAGACGCCCAGGGCGCTGGCGATATAGACGCCATCGCCCAGACGTTGGGATAGTTCCCAGATGGCCTTGGTGATCGGGTAGTACTTGGCGCGTTGGGCCAGGACCAGTGAATCGCTCACTTCCAGCATCGAAAAGGTGAAGGCCAGCAACCCGCCGGCGATCAGATTGGCAAGGATCAAAGGGATGGTGATGCGCCGCAGCACGGTGAATCTTCCCGCCCCAAGGTTGCCCGCCGCCCGCTCCAGGTCCGGCGGCGTCTGCTGGAGGCCGGCCACCGCCGCCCGCACCACGTAGGGCAGACGCCGGGCAGCGTAGGCGATTACCAGAAACACGATCGGCTGTTCCTGCACGTTGAGCCACTGCGTCGACCACTGTCCGGTCTTGGGGTTTCGCAGGGCTACGCTGATGGCCAGATACCCGAAGGCCAGCACGATGCCGGGCACGGCCAGGGGCAGCATGGCCAGGGCGTCGATGATTCCCCGCCCCGGCACGTTGCTGCGCACGATGACTATGGCTGCGGCCAGTCCTACCGCCATGGCCAGCCACATGGCCAGCGATGCGTAGTGGAGGCTGTTGCGCACGCTGGGCATCGCCTGTTCATCCAACAGGGCGTCGCGATAGTGGGCCAGGGTGAAGTCGTGGGGAAGCAGCGTCTTGTACCATTGGCCGGTCTGGCACAGGCTGGTCATGACTACCGACAGGTGCGGCAGTACCGCCATGAGGAAAACTATCAGGAATGGCAGAGCGGCCAGCAGGCCCCAGCCCTCGTACAATTGTTTTGGGGCGTTGGCGGTCGATGCTTTGGTGGTATCGCTGTCGCATCCCCGTCCCAGCAACCCCTTGCCCACCAGGTAAAGGGTCGAGGACGCCACCAGCATCACCACCACCAGGGCGTAGGGCAAGGGGTTGTCGGCCACATCGGTGATCTGCCGGAACACCTGCACCGGCGTGATCGTGTAAAACTCGAACATCAGCGGCGTGCCCAGTTCCGTAAAACTCCAGATCAGTGTCAGCGTGCATCCGGCGAAGAGCCCCGGGCGGATCAACGGCAGGGTAATCCGGCGGAAGATCCGCAATCGTCCGGCCCCCAGATTTGCCGCCGCCTGTTGCATAGCCGGATCGGTGTTGGCCAGCGCCGCCTGGAGGTTCAGCAGCATGATGGGATACAGGTGCAACGCCTCGACGATGACAATGCCCAACACCTTGTAGTGGCCTAGCCAGTCGATGCCCATGGGCCCGCCGCCGCCGACAAGCTGCGTCAGCGTGCCAAATCGCCCGAAGACCAGGCGCATGCCGATGGCCCCGACGAACGGCGGCAGCACCAGCGGCACCAGCAGCAGGCCACTGAGCAGGCGGCGGCCGGGAAAATCGAAGCGCACGCTCAATACCGCCAGCGGCAGGGCAACGGCCAGAGTCAGCGCCGTGACCGCGATGGCGATGCCCGCGGCATTCAGCAGGCCGCGCACCAGCATCGGGTCCTGGAAGATCATCCTGATGTAGATGAAGGTCATGTGCTGGTTGGAATAAAACCCCGTCTTCACGATCTGGGCGATGGGCCAGATGAGGAAAACCGCGAAGAACGCGTAAAGCAGCACGGTCAGGACAATGTGGAGCACAGTGGGACGCGGACCGCTGAAGTGACGTTGTCTTTTAAACGCCGGCTTTTTGGTGGTTGTCGTTGTTGGCATGTCAATAGTCGTCATGCGCGATCATTCACTGTTCTCCACTCCCACGATGCACCGGGGAGGGGCTGATGGGGCTGTTCATCTGTGTCTCGCACGCTGCGCCGGCCGCCTTTTGTTCCACACTCTGATAATGCTCTTTAAATATCTCCGACCAATGTATACGCTGCCGTGTTTTCCATATTTCCACGTCGCCTTTGGCGTCAACGATCTTTCTTCTTTGGGCTTTCATCGCGTCCATGTCTTCCTTGGCGATAGGCAGGTCGGCCAGTTTTTCCAGCAACTGAGCCCGCCGTTTCTGGTCCTTGACGGCCAGGACTTTGTGATAGGCGGCATGGAGGGCATCGGCATTGTCGATCCACGCCGAGCCCCACAGCGGAGTGAGATCGCCCTGCATCGCCGACCACTCGGCCCGCTGGTTGAAACCGCCGGCTTCCTTGAACGGATTCACCGTATCCGACCAACCGGCTTGATCGGGGTACAGGTCGTGCCGAATCGGGAGACGGTGCAGGCTGCGCAATCGTGGGCCGCCGGCGCGGCCGGCCTGAACGATCCACAGGAGTTGTCCCTCTTTGCTCAACAAAAACTCGATGAAATGCGTGGCCAGCTCGTGTTTTTGGCCTACGACTCCGCGCAGGATTCCCACCGGGTCGGGGGTGATCGCCGTTGCCGCCTGCGGCGTCACCAGGCGCAGACGCTGGCTTCCGGCGATCTCCTCGGTCACCCGCCCGTAAAAATCGATCGCCATTCCCGCCGCCGCCTCCCCGTTGGCCACATCCGTCGGCACCACCGAAGCGGAATCAGTGAAGTACCGCGAATTGGCGGCGATCAGCAGCAACTGCCCCATGCCCTTCTTCCAGCCCTGGGCGATGGCCGCCTGGTACTCGCTCTGGGCCGCCAGGGTGTCCTTGTTCAGTTTTTTCAGATCCGGATTCCGGGTCAGCAGGGCGGTTTCGGCGTCGGCCATGTTGCGCTGCATCACCATGACATAAGCCACCGCCGCCGATCCGCTATGGGTTGGGTCGGCCAAGGCGACCAACCCTGACAAACGCGGATCGGTCAGGTCTTGCCATGTCGTCGGCGCCGCCAAGTCCAGCGTCTGGTACAGGTCCGGGTTGTAGACGATCCCAAACGAGCTTAGACACACCCCGACCCATTGCGGCGGCAGCGCTTTACCCTTGGCGTCCTGCGTCCAGTCGTACAGTCTTACCCCGGCCAGCAAACGCTCGGGGAAGGCTTTTCTTAGCACCTCGGGATCAAGGTCCAGAGGTTGAAGTACGCCCATGGGCTTGAGCTTGGCGTCGAAAAAGTAATCCCCTCCGCCCCAGATGATGTCTGCCGGCGGATTGATCAGGTCTTCCGCCGGCAGTTTGCCTCCGTTGACGGTTCGGATTTTGCTGTAATTGGTGTCCAGGAAGCGCTGGATGTCGTTGGTACCGCCCATAGTGCGGAAATCCAGTTCTACCGGGGAACCGTATTTGGCGGCGTGCCATTCCTTGAACGCCCCGGCGAATTCGCCGCGAATGTCCTGGTTGTGCGGAGAAATGACCACCAGCCGCAGGGACGACGCCTGGGCTTTCGCATGCGTGTTCAGTCCGCCGGTGACGATGCGCTGAACCACTAGTGGCGCCAGCAGCACCAGCAAGAAGGCGAGGATGTAGCCGTAGCGCCGCATTACTCTCCCAGCACCAGCACATCCCTGGCAGCGAATTCCAAGGTTACCGCTTGGGGCGGCTGGAACACCGGCGGGACGGCGACGACCCTGAGTTGCTTGCCCTGCACCTCGACAAGATGTTCGCTGGTTTCCCCGAGGAAAGTGCTGGCGATGATCCGTCCCGTCACCCGGTTGATCGCTGCGATTCCAGTCCCTGTATTGGGCGCCCCGGCGGCGATCATCCGCATCTGTTCCGGCCGGATGCTGACGATGACTTTGTCGCCTGGCGACTGCGTGGGTCCGCCATCGGCCCTGGCCAGCATGTCGCCGATGAGCGTCTTCACCACGCTATGGCCGTCTTTCTGGCCCGCTATCACGCCCACTACCAGATTGGCTCCTCCGATGAAGTCGGCGACAAAGCTTGTCCGCGGCGTGTGATACAACTCGGACGGCGTTCCCACCTGAACCAGGCGGCCGGCGTTGAGCAGACCTATCCGATCCGCCACGGATAAGGCTTCTTTTTGATCATGGGTGACGTAGATGGTGGTGAAACCGGCGGATTTGCAGATTCGGCGGATTTCCCCGCGCATCTCCAGGCGCAGCTTGGCATCGAGGTTGGACAAGGGTTCATCCAGCAGCAGGCACTGGGGCTGCACCGCCAGAGCCCTGGCCAGGGCCACCCGTTGCTGCTGCCCGCCAGACAATTCGTTGGGTTTGCGGGCTGCCAGCATTTCCAACTGTACAAGTTTAAGGGTCTTTTCGATGCGTTCCGCCGCTTGCAGCGCTGGGACTTTGTGAACCTCCAGGCCGAAGGCCACATTCTGCCGTATGGTCATGTGCGGCCACAGGGCATAGCTCTGGAAGCACATGACCGCGTTGCGTTTACAGGTGTTCAACCGGGTAACGTCTTTGTCATTGAAGAAAATTGCACCGCCGGATGGTTCGTGGAGGCCGGCGATAAGCCGCAGCAGCGTGCTCTTGCCGCAGCCGCTGGGTCCCAGCAGAAAGAACAGTTCTCCCGGTTCGATCTGGAGGTTGATATTCTCAAGAGCCGCCGTCGAACCAAAATATTTATCGATGTGTTCCAGGCGAACGCGGGTCATGGGGTGGGATTGTACCGTCTGTGATCGCCACAAAAAGGCACGGAAGGCGAAAAAAGTGAATGCCGGGGAAAGGCTTTTATTCCCTTTGCAGTTTTGGCTCGTTTTCCGTAAGTTATTGTCCACATGCGCACGCAGTACGACCAAAGCGACATTGAGCGCGTCATTGACCAACTTGCCGAGAAGGTCGCCGGGGCTTTTGCGCCGGGCCAGACGCTGAATATTGTCGGCATTCGCACCCGCGGGGAGATTCTGGCCGAACGGCTCACCCAGATGCTTCGCCGCCGTGGATTTACCCGGATCGGACGGGGCGTTCTGGACATCACTTTCTATCGTGATGACCTGTCGCAGGCCGGTCCCAAGCCCGTGGTCCGGCCCACACAGATCGAGGTGGACATCGATGCCTGTCCGCTGTTGCTGGTGGATGACGTGGTTTTCACCGGCCGTTCCATCCGGGCCGCCCTGGATGCTCTGATGGATTTTGGCAGGCCCTCGGTGATCCGTCTGGCGGTTCTGGCCGACCGCGGCGGTCGCGAATTGCCCATACAGGCGGATTTCGTCGGCCTCGCCCTTAAGGACGTGCCCGCCGATCATCGGATCAACGTGCGTTTCCGCGAGATAGACGAGAAGGATGAGATCGTCGTGGAACCCAGGCAGCCGTGAACTGATTGAGCGGCCGGCATAAGCCGCCGCTCGGGCACATTTCGCTTTCGTGGAAACCGCCCATGGCACACAAAACCCAACGATGGACCAGAAAACACCTGCTGGGGCTGGAACATCTCTCGGCCGACGAGATACGCATCGTGCTCGACACCGCCAACTCCTTTAAGGAAGTCTCGACACGCAGCGTCAAAAAGGTCCCCGCCTTGCGCGGGCATGTCGTCGTCAATGTTTTTTTTGAGGATTCCACGCGCACCCGCACCAGCTTTGGCTTGGCGGCCCAGCGTCTCAGTGCCGACGTCATCGACTTTTCGGAAAAAGGCTCCAGCGTTTCCAAAGGCGAGACCCTCATTGATACCGCCCGCAACATCGAGGCCATGGGCATCGACATCATCGTCCTGCGCCACCCGGCGGCGGGGGCCGCCGACCTCCTCAGTCGTTCGGTCAAGTGCAGCGTGGTCAACGCCGGCGACGGCGCCCACGAACATCCCACCCAGGGCCTGCTGGATCTGTATACCATCCGCGAACGCTTCGGAAAGATCGAGGGCCTCAAGGTGGCCATCGTCGGCGACATCGTCAACAGCCGCGTGGCCCGCTCCAACCTGTGGGGCCTGACCAAACTCGGCGCCGAGGTGATTCTCGTCGGTCCGCCGACGCTCTTGCCCAGATCTTTCGAGACCATGGGAGCCCGGGTCGTGCATAACTTCGAGGAAGTCATCGGCGAAGTGGACGTAATTAACATGCTGCGCGTGCAGTTCGAGCGCATCAAGAGCAGCCAGTTTCCCTCGGTGCGCGAGTTCACCCACTTGTTTGGTCTGACCTCCGAACGCATGCAACGCTGCAAGAAGGACGTATTCGTCATGCACCCGGGTCCGATGAACCGGGGCATCGAAATAAGTTCCCAGATCGCCGATGGTCCCCACAGCGGAATCCTTACGCAGGTGACCAACGGCCTGGCCGTCCGCATGGCCGCCCTTTACCTGGTGAGCCACGTATCCAGTTGATTTTTGCCGGTATTCGCACCATGAAGGCCCGCCCATGAGCCAATCGCTCCTGATCCAAAACGGCACCGTCCTCGATCCTTCCCGGGTTTTCGAGCATCGCATGGATGTACTCATCTGCGACGGCAAGATCGCCGCTGTGGGCAACAACCTGCCCGCCGCCGATCGCGTCATCGACGCCCAGGGATGCTATGTGACCCCCGGTCTGATCGACATCCACGTGCATTTTCGCGAGCCCGGCGATGAGGAAGAGGAAACCATAGCCTCGGGCGCAGCGGCAGCGGTGGCGGGGGGCTTCACCAGCGTCTGCTGCATGCCCAACACCGATCCGCCACTGGACAACGAAGGCCAGATTGAGTTCGTCCTGCGCGAGGCCCAGACTGTGGCCCTGGCCAATGTCTATCCCGTCGGGGCCATCTCCAAGGGCCGTCAGGGCAAAGAACTGGCGGAGATCGGCTCCATGCTGGCCCGCGGGGCCATTGCCTTCAGCGATGACGGCATCGGCGTGGCCGATGCCGCAGTCATGCGCAAGGCTCTGCAATATGCCCGCATGTTCGACGCGGTATTGATGCAGCATTGCGAAGAGCCAAGTCTCTGCGGCGGAGCCATGCATGGAGGCATTGTCTCGACCACTCTTGGTCTGGCCGGCATTCCCGCCGAGGCCGAGCAACTCATGATTGCCCGTGATCTGTTGCTCAACCGGACGATCGGCTGCCGCTATCATGTGCAACACATCAGCACCGCCCGCAGTGTGGGGTTGGTGCGTGAGGCTAAGGCTGCCGGCCAGCGCGTTACCGTCGAGGCGGCGCCGCATCATCTGCTGTTAACCGATGAATGCTGCAGGACTTACGACACGAATTTCAAGATGAGTCCGCCGTTGCGCACGGCCGTCGACGTCAGTGCCTGCATCGAGGGCGTACGCGATGGCACCATCGACTGCCTGGCCACCGATCACGCTCCCCATCGCAATGAGGAGAAGGAACTGGAATTCGCCTATGCCCCATGCGGCATCATCGGGCTGGAATGCGCCTTGCCGCTCTATATCAAAGCCCTCGTGGAGCCCGGCCACATTCCGTGGATCAAGCTGATCGAACTGATGACCTGGCGTCCGGCCCAGGTGGTCAAGCTCGATAAGGGCACTCTCCAGGACGGCGCCGATGCCGATATCACCATCATCGACCCCAATCTTCAGTGGACCATCGATCCGGAGAAATTTCTGAGCAAGAGCCGCAATTGTCCATTCAAGGGTTGGGAGGTCAAAGGCCGCGCTGTGGCGACCATCGTCGGAGGCGAGGTAAAGTGGCAGCTCAAGGGGCAGGGTTAGGATGACTGATGCGGTGACGCGGCGAAGTTGGGAACCGGTGTGATTGACAAACCCCCCGCAGGCAGGGGAACATGCCGCCATGCGGTTGTACCCGTAACCGCCGGGAGCGTAGCTCAACGGTCAGAGCAGGAGACTCATAATCTCTTGGTTCTCGGTTCGAATCCGAGCGCTCCCAGTTTCGGATAAAGGTTGAGTTACCCCAAATGATGCCATGACCGAGTTCTGGATTGCCAGACTCCGGTCTTGATGTCGTGCAGCGAACACGCCAAGGCCGGAATTGCCGCGGCGATATTGGCCGTGGCAACTCGGCATGGCGAGAAAATTTTTTCGCTTACGCCAGCGTGTTGGGCAACAGCGAAACCGGGGCAAACCGACGGCGGGCGAGAAGACCCAAGCCGCTCAAGCACAACAACGAAAGCGAAGCCGGCAGCACTCCTGGTGCGGGAGCGCCGCTGGTCAGAATAAATGTTTCGTCCGGGTCCGCGTTGCTTTCATTGGAGCCATCGCTACTTGAATAGAAGGAGTAATTATTCTGGCCCGGAAGGTTACCCCAGATGTTTATTTCAATGCTATTATTTTCGTTTCCGAAGAGAAGTCCCCATTGTGTAAGGTAGGACGGTTGCCCGCCATAAATTCCGGAAGTATAGGCTAAATTGGCGTTTTGGTCAGGATAGAGGAGATTGTCCACGTCATATTTTTCGATGGGGCTCAAGGTTTCATATGGTCCGATCTGCGCTCCGCCATCGTTGGATGAAGTAATAAGCGACCAAGTGCCCGCGGTTACTTTGTCGTCGGTTTCGGTAAAGGTGATAGAGCCGCTGGTGAGCAAGTAGCTCCCATCATTCAGACCAGAAGGGTTGCCCGCCAACCAACCATATCCTCTATCGCTATTGTCAGAGCTGGGGTTGTATTGGTCAGTGACGATGAAATTGAAGATAGTATCCGCAGTCGCCATCCGACTTAGCAGCAATACCAACACAATGGCCGTCAGAGCGCGTATAGAAATGCGAAACATGTTTCATCTCCTCGTGTTAAATAAACCATTAGCGTCACAATTCGTGAAAAAAATCACAATCCACTACGTACACTTAATTCACAACCGAATAGGTACTATTCTTTTGTCGGAAATAAACTGTCCGCGTAGATTCGTGAAAAAAATCACAATTTACTACACAACCCACACGCTTTCACCCACGACAAACATAATTATAGCGGGTTGTGTAATTGCAAGCAATATAAAAATTTAATTATTAACACCGAAGGCGAGTTTACCTGGCATGATAGTACTACTTGAGAGACGGGCAAATAGATATTTCGAAAGTTTGTCATAACGCCCCATGCCACAACGCAAGCGGCCGGTCTTTGGGACCGGCCGCCAAGGCGTTATTGACTCAGGAGTGTATGCTTGGGTTACTTCTTTTTGGACACCTTTTTGGCGCCGGCGCTATCGTCGATGGCGGCCTGGGCGGCGGCCAGGCGGGCGATGGGAACGCGGTAGGGGGAACAGCTAACGTAGTTCATGCCCACGCTGTGGCAGAACTTGACGCTGGCCGATTCGCCGCCGTGCTCGCCGCATATGCCGACCTTGAGGTCGGGACGCGTGCTGCGGCCCTTCTGGATGCCCATCTTGACCAGCATGCCCACGCCTTCCTGGTCCAGGCTCTGGAAGGGATCGCTCTTGAAGATGCCCATGCCGCCGTCTTTTTCGCTGGCGACGTAGGTAGGCAGGAAGCGGCCGGCGTCGTCGCGCGAAAGGCCCAGGGTCATCTGGGTAAGGTCATTGGTGCCGAAGCTGAAGAATTCGGCAACCTCGGCGATTTTGTCGGCCAGCAATGCGGCCCGGGGAATCTCGATCATGGTGCCCAGCATGTACTTGAGCTTGGATCCGGCGGCCTTGATGAGACTGTTGGCCAGGGCTCGGGAACGGTCGACGAGGATTTTCAGTTCCTTCTGGTCGATGGTCAGGGGAATCATGATCTCGGGAAGAACCTTCAAGCCGCTCTTGGCGACGGTGATGGCAGCTTCGATGATGGCCGTCACCTGCATGTCCAGAATCTCCGGGTAAGTGATGCAAAGACGGCAGCCGCGGTGGCCGAGCATGGGGTTGGACTCGTGCAGTTGCTCGCAGCGGTGCTTGATCTTGTCGATGGCCATGCCGGTAACTTCGGAGAGCTTCTGGAAGCCGGCGTCGTCTTTGGGGGTGAACTCGTGGAGCGGGGGGTCGATAAGGCGGATGGTGACGGGTTTGCCGGCCATGGCCTTGAAGATGCCCACGAAATCGTCGCGCTGGAAGGGCAGGAGCTTGGCCAGGGCGGCCTTGCGCGTCTCGACGTTCTCGGCGACGATCATCTCCTGGATGGCCAGGCGGCGGGCTTCGGTATCGAAGAACATGTGCTCGGTGCGGCACAGGCCGATGCCTTCGGCGCCCATACGCACGGCGTTTTCGGCGTCGTAAGGGGTGTCGGCGTTGGTGCGCACTTTGATCGTGCGCAGATCGTCGCACCAGCCGAGCAGGGTCTTGTAGGCCTCGGGCTGGGCGGGCTGCTTGAGTTCAAGCTGTCCGGCGTAGACCGCGCCGGTGTTGCCGTCCAGGGTCAGGTAATCGCCTTGGTTGATGACGGTTTCGCCGATGCGCATGCTCTTGGTTTCATAGTTGATGTCGATGGCTTCGCAGCCGACGATACAGCACTTGCCCCAGCCGCGGGCGACGACCGCCGCGTGCGAGGTCTTGCCGCCGGTGGCAGTTAGAATGCCCTGTGCGGCATGCATGCCGCCGACATCTTCGGGGCTGGTTTCCTTGCGTACCAGGAGGATCTTCTCTCCGTTCTTTTCCATTTCTTCGGCCTCGGCGGCGGTGAAGACCACCTTGCCGGTGGCGGCGCCGGGGACGGCGTTGATGCCGCTGGCCAGCTTGGGGGCGTTCTTGGCGGACGCCGCGTCCAATTGCGGATAGAAAAGGCGTTCGATGTCCTCGGGATTGATGCGATTGATGGCCTCGGCCTTGGTCAGCAGTTTCTGCTTGACCAGGTCCACGGCGATCTGAAAGACCGCCGCCGGGGAGCGCTTGCCGGTCCGGCACTGGAGCATGTACAGCTTGCCGTCTTCGACCGTGAATTCCAGGTCCTGCATGTCACGGTAGTGGTTCTCAAGTTGTTTGCGGACGCCGCAGAGTTGCTTGTAAACGGCGGGCATCTGCGTATCGAGAGTGGACAGCTTGAGGGGGGTGCGGATACCGGCGACAACGTCCTCGCCCTGGGCGTTGATCAGGTAGTCGCCGTAGAAAATATCCTCGCCGGTATTGGGGTCGCGGGTGAAGCAGACGCCGGTGCCGGAGTTTTCGCCCTTGTTGCCGAAGACCATGGTTTGGACGTTGACTGCGGTGCCCTTGAGGTCGCTGATCTTCTCGACCTGGCGGTACTTGACGGCCTTGTCGGCCTCCCAGCTTCCGAAGACGGCCATGACGGCGCCCCAGAGCTGCTCGGTGGGATCTTGGGGGAATTCGGCGCCCTTGTTGTCGCGGTAGAATTGCTTGAACTGGCCGCAGAGTTCCTTAAGGCCGTCGGCGGAAATTTCCGGGTCGGTCTTGACGCCCAATTTTTCCTTCATCGCCTTAAGCATGTGTTCCATGGGTTCCTTGGAGAGGCCCATGGCGGTGGTGCTGTACATCTGGATAAAACGGCGGTAGGCATCGTAGGCGAAGCGGGTGTTGCCGGTCTTGGCGGCCAGGCCCTCGACGCTCTTGTCGTTGAGGCCCAGGTTCAGGATGGTTTCCATCATTCCAGGCATGGAGCGGGCGGCGCCGGAGCGCACGGAGACCAGCAGCGGATCGGTCGCATCGCCGAGCTTCTTGCCCATGAGCTTCTCGACCTTGGCGAGGTTTTCCAGAATTTCTTTTTTGGTGGGGTCGGCCAGCTTGCGGCCAGATTGGTAATACTGTTCGCAGCAGGGCACGGAGATGGTAAAGCCGGGAGGCACCGGCAGTCCGGCGGCAGTCATATCGGCTAGTCCAGCGCCTTTGCCGCCGAGGATCATCCGGCGTTCTTTATCGGTCTTGGCGGTGGCCATTCCTTCTGCTTTGGTGCTGCCGAAGAAGAAGACGCGCTTGGCGGCTTTCTTACCGGCCGGGGCGGCCGACTTCTTAATCTTCTTGCTCTGCTTAAACATAAATAATGCTCCTACTCCTCGGGTTTTGTGCCGTGGAAAGTTAAGGGGTTTGAAAAATTATTCGCCTTCGGAGGCGAAAACGCGGCCAATCCGATGCGGCCGGATCCAAGTGCCTGCCGCGTGAAAGGGGAAGTATAGAGTGTTCGCGGTTCCTGTCAATTTACGCGTGGGTCGTGGATCGAGAACATGGACCGTACGCCGATGCCCCCACCGCAACCCTCCAAGCCCCCCTCACCTTTCCCTTCCCCGCGGCGTGGAGGAGGGAACGGAGGCGTACCGGGGGCGGGTCATGGCAAACTGCGCCTGGCTTGGCCCCTTGCCCCGCCTCGCGATGCAATTAAATATCCGAGCAGGTTTTCGGTGAAATATTCAACGGCCAGGGTTACGGCTCCGGTTGCGCAAATCACGGTAGAGTATCTCATACTGTTGTCTGGCGTTTTCGATCAGATCGGGTGTATGCCGGAACCGGGTGCGAGTGGTGAGGATATTCAGGGCCGCCTCAAAATACAGATGGCTGTCGGCGGCGGCGCGGGTGAGAACCCCCAATGTGCCGCGTGGTTCAATCTCCACACTGTAGGCTGCGTGCCTGCCGGGGCGTTCGTCGATGAGTATCAACGATGCGTGGCGCTCGCAGGCCAGAGAAAGAGCCGATGCCTCCCCATCGTCCAACCGATCCAGAAAGCGGATTGCGGCAGGCGATTCAATTTGCAACCAAAGAGGTGGATGCTCTGCCCACTTGCGTACGGCCTCCGGGAAGTGCCCCTGGCAAAGCTCCGCCATGGCCTACGGTGTCGTCATCACCTGGTCATATAACTTCGGCAGAACCTCAATGGCATCCACCTCAACCAGGTATCGTAAGGGACTGGTGTTAGAAACGACCGCCATCAGAACCCCAGGCGGCGAATGGATTTGAATTCACGGTCGAGTTCTTCCACGGTCATATCTACCACGCCGTAATGACCGAGGATTTCGTCGACCTGACCACGACCGACGCCAAGGAATTTGGCGAGCTTCCCGTGTGACAATTTGCCTTCACGGTACAACCGCACGGCAACAAATTCACGGACGACATGGTTCAGGTCGTCAAGCTGGTTCTGGTCGAGATTGTCAGGAACTGGGATGCTCAACACCATACCCATAATGATACCACAATTAGGCTGGAGTCAAGAAAGTTCCAACGCGATTCCGCTGCCATCCGGCGGGACTGTCCGAGTTCCATCGCAACCAAGCAACTGATAATCTTTGCCGCTGATGGGTTGTACGCGAAGACGCACCTGTCCATTTTCAATCATGCCTTCCAGGGCTGTAACCTGACAAGGATGTTGTAGTTTACGGCTTCGTCATCGCCGCCTCTGGTTTTTTCGCACTCCAGATGGGGGCATCGGCCAGGGATTTGGCGGGGGCATCGGGATCGACGCATGGGTCGTTTTTCAAGTCGCCATCCCCGCAGACAACATTGTCTATCATGAACTCGACGTCCTTTTCTGTCTTGCCCTCGGCGTGGCGTACCTGCATGTAGATGTTGGCCAGATCGTTGACACTCATCTCCAGCGGCTGCCAGAGGCCGTTTTTAAGGTCGGTGATGGTCTTGTAGCGGGGATGAGTTTCATGGGATTGCTCCGTGAACAAAAAGCCCTTGATCCAGAGGGCGGGGATCAAGGGCAAGATCCGCCCCTTGAAGATCATGGCGTGCTGTCAGCACGCTATACACCAATACACGCGAGTCACTGCCTTATTGCGTGATTAAATGATTTTTCGTACCACGATTATCTTACGGCAATGGTAAATAGTTTACAGACAATCACTTATATCCCTAAAATAATTATTCTCAGGCGATCAACGGGCGGTGGTTTTTGTGGTTTAATAGATCGTTTAGCGTGCGTATTCCACGCTCCGTACCTCGCGGATTACAGTGATTTTGACTTCGCCGGGATAGTTCATGTCGGATTCGATCTTCTTGGCGATGTCGCGGGCTATCTTGGCGGAGATTTTGTCGTCCACGGCTCTGGCATCCACGATCACGCGGACCTCGCGGCCGGCCTGGATGGCGTAGGCTTGGCGGACGCCCTCGAAAGTTTTGGCCAGATCCTCCAATTCCTGGAGGCGTTTGACATAGCGTTCCAGACTCTCGCGACGAGCACCTGGCCGGCTGGCGCTGATGGCGTCGGCAGCCTGGACTATGGCTGTATATGGCGTCGTCGCCGGGACGTCGCCGTGGTGGGCCAGGGCGGCGTTGAGCACGGCTTCGCTTTCGTTGAAACGCCGGAGGAATTCCATGCCGATCTGCGGATGGCCGCCTTCGGTCTCGTGGTCCATGGCCTTGCCTATATCGTGCAACAGTCCGGCACGCCGGGCAATGGCGCCGTCAAGGCCCAGTTCGTCGGCGATGACCTGGGCGAGATAGGCCACCTCCAGCGAGTGTTTCAGGACGTTCTGGCCGTAGCTGGTGCGATAGCCGAGGCGTCCGAGCATGGGGAGGATAGGTTTAGCGATGTTGGGAAGATTCGCCTCCTGCACGGCCTCGCGGCCGATCTTGACCAGTTCCTCCTCCATTTCCTTGCTGGTAGTGGCGACGATTTCCTCGATGCGCGCCGGATGGATGCGTCCGTCCAAGACCAGCTTCTGGAGAGAAATGCGGGCGATTTCACGGCGGACGGGATCGAAACAGCTCACCACGACCACGCCGGGGGTATCGTCGATAATGACGTCCACACCGGTGGCTTTTTCGAAGCTGCGTATATTGCGGCCCTCGCGGCCGATGACGCGACCTTTCATGTCGTCGGTGGGGATCTCCACAGTGCTGACGGTATGGTCGCTGGTCTGCTCGGCGGCGTAGCGCTGGATGGCCTGGAGGATAATCATGCGGCTGCGGTCCTTGGCCTCGTCCTCGGCTTGCTCGGTGATTTTCTGGATAAGGGCTCCGGCATCGTGGCGGCACTCGCTCTCGATGCGTTTGAGGAGCAGTTCTTTGGCGGCATCTGGAGATAGGCCGGTGATCTGGAGGAGGCGGTCGCGCTGTTCCCGGAGCACGCCGGCGAGTTGTTCATCTCTGGCGGCCAGGGCTTTCTGCTGGTTCTCCAGACGCGTCTCCAGATCATCAAGGTGCTTTTCTTTGACGGAGAGCGTATCCAGTTTGCGATCGAGTGTATCCTCGCGTTTGCCGAGGCGCTGTTCGTGGGTCTTGAGTTCGTTGCGGGTGGCTTCGGTTTCCTTCTCGTATTGCTCCCTGGCCCGGATTTGCTCGCCGCGGGCCTTGAGTTCGATTTCCTTGGCCTTGTTCTCGGCTTCGGCAATGGTGGTATTGCGTACACGTTCGGCCTGAGCGTGGGCCTGGGCCAGGGTTTTCCGGCCGCTCATGACGATGAAGGCATAACAGCCTCCGGCGCCGACAATCAGTCCGATGAGAGTTCCCAGAAGTATGAAAATATATGATGGCATAAATTACGTTCCAAGAGGCAAGGTTGGCGGCGCAGGGCTTTACCCAGGCAAACATGCCGGATAGCGCGCGGCGCAAACCTCACAACACAAATTGGCGGATGTCCAGGAGAAGGCCCTGCTTAGGACTGTGGCGTAACGAGTTCGACGTGCATCCGAGTCCGACCGACCGCTTATTTAAGCGGGGAGTCCCCGACTGCGGGGATCGATCGTCGGTGGATGTATGAGGGCCAGAGGATGCTCTGCTGCACACGGCGCGCATGGAGCGCCGTGTGCAGCATAGCATCCAGAGGGAGAGTAAACCGCGAGCCATAGGCGCGACGATCCGCCGGCAGCCCAAGGCTACCGACGGGCCGCGACTGCGCCGCAGCCAACTGAAGAACCGGTTCCCGCTCCGACGACAACTGCCGGTGCAGCCATGCCGCCAGAAGGGCGCCTGTCCAGATGCTCAGCCCCAGCAATGTGGCCCAAGCCAACACTGCCAAAACTTGCGCGAAAACTCCCAAAATGAGCACGTTCATATCGAACCACTGCCGATCAGTGTCAAGCTAAACCTAACCGATTGATCGGCAAGATATTACGTCAACCATAGGGCCTGTTGCGGGCGAGCGGTCATCCGCTCTTACCTTCGCCCGTGGTCAGCTTCGACAGCGGTCGATTAATGTTGTGACCGCTTATCGATCGCCAGCCTTACTTTACACTTCCTTATCGTATGCTTGGAATTGATATTTTGCAAGAGAACTCCACTTGTGTTCTCTTGCGTTTTCAGCAAAAGTGCCGTTCCGGGGCGACAAGGTTTGCTCTAATATCAATTACGTAAAAATCCGGCTCCCTTTGGGATGTTCGCAATGTCGCCCATTCGCAAGCCTTTTCCATGGTTGGCCCTGCTTCTAGGTTGGGTCGTGCTCTACTCGGCGGGGATGGGCGTGACACTCCAACGCCGGTTTGACCGCCGTTATGATTTAGGCAACGCCTTATACGCAACGGCGGCGCGGAATATCCTACGCGATGGGTTTTGGGCGTCGCACGGGGGAGTATTCATCTCGGCGGGCGAAATTGAACGGGAAGGCCGGGATTTTTATCCCAGCCATCCCCCGATGCTGGCCTGGTGGATGGCCGGCTGGATGAAATGCTTCGGTGTGAGCAATACAGCGGTGCGGGCGGCGCCGCTGGCGATTACCATGCTCAACTTGCTGTTGGTGTATGCGCTTGTAGGGCGAGTGCTGGGGCGGCCCACGGGCATTCTGGCAGCGGCCCTTTACAGCATTTTGCCTATGACAGCATTTTTCGCCCAGTCCACCGACATGGAGCCATGGTGCATGACGGCAATGCTGGCAGCATCGCTGGCCTACTTGGCTTGGTGTTCCAGGCGACGGAAGCGATCTCTGACGGCGATGTTGCTTTGCCTGGCCGCTGGTTGCTGGACCGACTGGCCCGTGGCCATCTTCTGCGGCACTCTGGCCGCGGTACATCTGGCCTTTTTCGTTCATGCCCAACCAGAAGAGTATTTCCGGCGGCGCTGGAAAGCCCGCGCTGGCGTCGCGGCGGCGATCGTGGCCGTTCCCGTCATTATGTTCATATTGTTTGTGGCCTACCTGCATATCAATGGCGACGGCTTGTCCACGGCTGTGGAGCGTGCCAAGGGGCGGATACGCATAAGTTCCCTGAGCCAGAATGATATCGAGATGTCTGACGGTCCGACGGCCAGGCCGGGCGCCGTCGTCGTGGGACCACTTGACGCGCGTCCCGGCTGGAAGATTCTCTTGGATCAGACGACTACGCCGACTGTGCTGCGCAGGTGGTTTGTCAGCCTGTTTACTCCGTCAGCCCTTTTGCTGGCGCTGGCGGGCGCCATTGGCTGGCGATGGTGGTCGCCGGTGCTGGCCCGGGGCGGTGGTCCAGTTGCTGGCGATGAATTTGCGGTTTGCCGCCGAGCCTTGGGGCGGTCGCTTCTGGCGGTGTTCCTGGCCCAGTGTTTCTACAGCGTCATTTTTGCCGAAGGGGCCGCCATTCACGAATTCTGGCAATACTTCCTGATTTATCCGGTCGCGGTACTTAGCGCTGGCGTGGTTGCCGGTTGCTGGAAAATGTGGGCGGAGGAACGGCGGCGTCTTATTCTGGCTGGGGCCGTACCGGCATTTTTTCTTCTGCTGGCCACGCCCTGTCTGTCCTGGGGACCCTTCGCCTGGCGCATGCGGCCCTTTGGAGACGTGGTGCTTGCTGAAAGTGAATACGGCGACATGCGCCTTGGTTACATCGAGCCGCTGCGCACTTACACCAAGCCGCGTGATGTGATTCTGACCCGCATCGCCAATCTGCGTTTTTCGCTGGCGTGGTACGCCGACCGCATGATAGTCAGCGATGAGCCGCTGTTCACCTTAGCCATGGTGGAGGCACAGGCCGATCGATTCGCCGGCCACCGAGTATTATATCTGTGCGAGCCCGAAGCACCGCCGGAGTTAATTGAGGCGCTGCAGGCGAAATACCCGCGTTATCAGGCTGGCTCGCTCTTCTTTTTCCTATTGCGCGGCCAAGCCGAGTCGACTTGGATTCCCGGTATGACGGCGGCATGGGACACGTCCCGCACAGTTCGAGACGCCGCCCGCGCCGCCTGGCGTGGAACCGTGAACCGTGGGCCGTGAATCCTCTTGCTTGCTGGGCTGATGAAGACCTTCGATCTTCAGTCGTTCAGCATTTAGAATCTATCTCAGAACCCAATGGCCCCGCGACGATGCATATTTCGCCTGCAATCAAGGAGCGACGACGAGGCGTATCAATGGAGAGATACGGCGAGGAGGAACGACGACGAGTGCGGGCGCAAGATGCATCGCCCGGAGGGTGGGCCGGGAATGGCCCATCGGCTTGGTTGTCGGACCTCAACGTATCGTCCACTGTCAGATACGCTTCGATCCTCCGCCTCGCATCTGGGCCATTGCCGACCCATCGCGGAGTCATTGGGTTCTGAGATAGATTCTAAACAATATCTGGATTACGTCCTGGTGCGTGGCCAATCCGTGTTCCAGTTGGCTCAAGAGCGGGGAGTTTCATCAGAAGACATCGTGCGGCTGCGGCAGGAGCGCGATCGACGTTATGAGCGACTGCTGGAGACCGAGCCGCTCCTGATTTCCGGGGCGCGGCAGGCGACCGAATCGCTCCACATGCGGTATGCGATGGGAATTGTCACCAGTTCCGCGCCTGCCCACTTTGCCATCATTCATCGTTCGACCGGGTTGCTTCCCTGTTTTGATTTCGTGCTGATGTTGGGAGCTTATGCTAGGACCAAACCGGCCCCGGACCCGTATCTGGCGGCATTGCATCGCAGCGGGTTGTTGCCTGACGAATGCCTGGTGGTCGAGGACTCGGAACGCGGCCTGGCCGCCGCGAAATCAGCGGGGCTGCGTTGTGTCATCGTGCCCAACGACTTCACTCGAAGCTGTCCTTTTGTCGGAGCCGAACGGGTGGTGAATCGTCTGGGAACGCTGGTGGAATTTGTGACCAGTGGAGAATTCGGCTAGCCGAGCGAATACGGACAATTCCCGCACATCTGAAGGGGGACGTCCGAGCTTATTGGCGGAGGCTGGCACGGCGTATTATTTGGTCTTGTCCGCTACTTCCGCAGCGGCGGCGAATGTGCGAGCATCGAGGTCGCTCCAGCCGGTGGCGAACGTGGTGTAGAAGTAGCCGGACTCGGACGTGCGCAATCGCAGGAAGTCTACGCGATCGGCGTAGGTCTGCTTGCAGCGGCCAGCCAGTTCCGCGCCAAGCTTGTCGGCCTTGGTCGCCTGGGCTTCGGCGATGATGATCGTCGCTTCGGCCGCCTGGAGGCCCTCACGCATCAATTCGAACCGAATGGTGGCAGCGGCGCCGTCCGGCCCCGCATAACTCAGGTGATACATGACTGGGGCACGCTGGGCGCATGACGAAAACGGGTAACGATTGTAGATGCTGTTGTAGTTGTTGTCCGCAGCATTCTTGCTGGTCGGGCCCACGCCGGGCCAGAAATCCAGGCAGATCCGCCCGATGCCCTTCTTGCCGACATACAGGCCGTATTCCGAGAAGCTGCGATACTTGAATAACGACACTCGGTCCTCGTAGCAATCGCGGCAGAAGGCCGCCGCAGGCATCGCTCGCTGCGTCCAAATGGCCGGCAGCGGCTTGGCCGGGTCGGCATAGTCGATCCCGTAGCAATGCTCGTGCAGGACGACCAGCCCGCCGCCCTTGTCGACACGATAAGGGGCCTTGCTGTCATTCTGGCCGTGACAGCCGCGCATCCATCTGGCCGGTGCGCCGCCGGGCCAGATCGAATCGAACATGGCGAACACGCTGCTGGGGGCGGTGCTGTCGCTAAGCATGCCTATGCACATCGACTTTTCCATGCCGACCTTGGCCAGGTGGTCGCGGCAGGCCTCCAACGCCGGCTTCCAGAATTCCTTGGCCTCCTTGCTGTCGAAGGCCGGCACCTGCATGTGGCTGTGCTCGCCGGTCTTCTTGTCGATGACCACCACCGTGTTCTCCTGGTCGGCCTTGCGCGCCTCCCAGCCGCCGGCATGCCAGATCTGCAGACCTACGTTTTCCGGCACGCCAAGGTACTTCTTGACCAGGGCCAGGTACCGGTCAATTACCGTAAAATCATAATCGTACGTCCCGTCTTCCTTCTTGATCCAATAGAGCATGCCCTCTTCGTTGCCGAACTGCGTCTTATCCACCACCTCGATGTTGGCGAACTGGTTGCCCACCTGGCTCAGCAGCGCAAAGCTCTTATCCAGCAGCTTCCAGTGCTCTTCGGACCATGGCTTGACCTTGTATTGCAGGGCGACCGAAGTAGGCGACTCGTACAGGCCCATGTACGTGCGGAAGGCTTGCGGATCTGGGATCGTCCAGTTGGCCACCGTCAGTTGCATCGGCACCGTGGCATCCTGCTCGCCGGCAACTGATATCGTGATTGTGCCGCGGTATTGGCCGGCAGCGGTGTCCTTGGGGACGTTCACGGTAACCCAAACCGGCACGATGGCGCCCCCGGCCACCGGCTTGGCCTCATCGAACTTGTCGTATTTCAGCGGGGCGCACTGCAGCAGCTTGAACCCCCCGTTGGTCGGAACGGCATATTCTTTCGGCGGGCTGTCCATCAGGCCGTCGAAATACCAGCAATTTTTGAGTTCCGGACTGCCGGCATCGCACCTGCCGAACCGAATTTGCACGTGATCGGCTGGAATCGTGCCGGCCACCCCGCCGGCCGGCTTCAAGTCCGAGGCCGCGACCCGCAGACCGGGCAGACCTTTGGTCGAGGCGGCCACCAACTGCCCGGAGAAATAGCCGTTGCGGGCCCCAGCCAGAATGAGGGGAAAGTTCTTCTCGTTCGGATCGCCATAGCTCGACAGCATCACACGATTGTTGATGTCTTCATTCCAGACCTGTAGCCCAGCGGGGCGGGAGGTGTTGCTGATCACGCCCGTTCCGCTGGCTGCCAGGTGGATATCAAGCAGGCCGCAGGGAATCCAGCCCATCGTCGGCATGTTCATGCCGCCGCCGGGAAATTCCTGCTTGAGTGCTATCCAGTGATAATCAGAGCGATGGACTTCAATGGCCAGTACGTTGACGCCCTTCCGCAAAGCATCGGTCGGGATATTGGCTGCCAGCGTTCGGTCACGCTTGCTGAAGCGGTCGGCCAGGTCGGGTTCGTCTTTCAGCCGATTATAGCCGTGCCCCCAATCGGGCAGCATTTTGCCGGCTGCGTCGAGATAGGCATCGTCCGGGTACGGGCTGGCGGGAGTGGTTGGGGCGATGTTGCCATCGGGCATGTCTTTGACGGCCACCTGCTTGCCGTTCAGATACACCACCACGCCGCCGCGATAACCAAGCGACAAATATATTCCCTTGACGGTCGCCGGATCGGTGACCGTGAATTTTCCGCGGAAGCAGAGCAGACCTGTCGTGAAATCCAGGCCGTAGTAATGCAGGGCCTGGCCACTGGTGCCGGGCAGACAACGGTTGTGTTCATTGGCTGGGTTGAAGTTGGTTTGGGCGAATCCGCGACCCCATTCGCGATCATCGAAATCGGCGGAAGTCCAGGTCTCCGGGGGCGGCGGGGTCTGGGTCTTGGCAATGCCTGTCGGAGCCGGAGACATCATCTTCATTAGTCCGCCCGGGCTGCCGTCCTTGCCGGTAGGGATCGTCGCCGGTCGATAGGCGGCGTAGAAGCGCAGATAACTGGCGGTGTTCAGTATTTCCTGGGCATCGGTTGGTGCGGCGTAGCCGCCGGCGACTGCGGCCGGTCCAGCGGCGATGACAGGATCAGCCAGTGACAAGGCCAAGGCCGCCGTCAACATGCCAATGATGATCTTCACACAAGTTGACAACTTTTGCGCATTCGCCATTTGTGATGCTCCATCTGTTTGCAACGACTGCTTCCGCGACCGTGGCGTTAACAGTTACTGGCAATTGTCGCCTTTCTTGGCCGTATCGCAAGCTGCCGGGTACTGGCCCAAAAACCTTGGATCGTGCCGATTTCAGGCACGACGAAACTGCACCGGCTCGAGGAGAACATCTGGGCAGCATCGGTTGAGTTGACGCCGGACGATCTCAAGCGCATCGAAGGCACCCTGTCGCAGATCAAGGTGCAGGGCGACCGCTATCCCGCGCACCTCCAGCAGCGGGTCGGGCGCTGAAGGAGTTGAAGACTGGTGAGCGACTGCGAACGCGAGGCGGGGTGGTAGCGGTCTGCGAACGCCATCCTCTTCATAAGCGATCTTTGCGCGTAAGTGAACCTGGCCTCGAGTCATTGCCCGCTATAAAGAGCATTGCTTATCAAATCCAGTCCCCCGTTTTCTGAATCCTGATCACTTGTTTATTGTCTTGAAGTCCACTGCCATAGGGGAAATCCGAGGTTGACAGCACTATTGAAACCGCTTGCATGCCAGCCCCAATTGATTACGCTTGCGGACGTGCTGGACGTTTCAGAGGATCAATGTGTACCCCAACCAAGCGATGACAGCCCCTCGGGCATTGTGGTGCGCTCTCCGCGTCGCGTGCATTTTCTTCGCGCCGGGATAGTCGGCTTGTGCGCCGGACTGCTGGCTGTAGCTTTTCGCTGCAGCCTGGCGCTTGCCGAGACGGGGCGTAGACACCTGCTTGATCATTTGCACGCCCACCCGACATGGGGATGGGCGGTGCTGCCCGCGATTGGACTGTGTGCCGGTGGACTGGTCGGATGGATGACCACCCGTTTCGCGCCCGAGGCGGCAGGCAGCGGCATTCCACACTTGAAGGGGGTGCTCCTCCACGTGCGCACACTGAACTGGCGCCGGCTGATCCCGATCAAATTCCTGGGAGGCGTCCTGGGCATTGGGTCCGGGCTTTCGATGGGGCGCGAGGGTCCGACGGTGCAGATGGGCGCTGCTGTTGCCCGGGCGATGTCCGGGGTGCTTGGCACGCCAGAAGGCGACTTGCCGCAACTGTTTTCCGCCGGGGCTGGCGCCGGGCTGGCGGCGGCGTTCAATGCGCCTCTGGCGGGGCTGCTCTTTGTAGTCGAAGAATTGCACCGCGAACTGTCGTCGCGCACCGCCGCCGGAGCATTGATCGCAGCCGTATGCGCGACGGTAGTCACCCAATGGCTCGCTGGCAGCACGCCATCGTTCGAGGCCCACGGTTTAGCAGCGATGCCTCTGGCCTCCCTCCCGCTGGCCCCGGTGGTGGGAGTGCTGGGAGGTTTGGGGGGCGTGCTGTTCAATAAATCGCTTCTCACGGGGCAGCACTTGGCCAAAGGCTTCCGGCGCATGCCGTATTGGACGCTGCCGGGAATCGCCGGTCTGGCGGGAGGGCTACTGGCGTGGTGGATGCCGGACGCACTAGGTGGCGGTCAGTTCGTGGGGGAACGATTGCTGGCGGGAACGATGAGCGCAGGCCTGCTCACGCTGGCGGTACTGTTTGTGGTGAAATTCCTTTTCACAGCAGTGAGTTACAGTTCCGGCGCGCCCGGCGGTATTTTTGCACCCATGTTATTACTTGGCGCCATCCTTGGGGCGATGCTGGCCAAGACTGCATCACTGATGCTCCCGGCGCAGGCCGCGCAGACGCAGACGCTCGCCGTGCTGGGAATGGCCGCGTTCTTCGTCGGCTCAGTCCGTGTCCCGCTTACCGGCATCGTGCTGATCAGCGAGATGACCGGCGGCTACACACTGCTGTTCCCAATCTGCATCGCGTGCCTGGCAGCGTATTTGGTTGCCGAGGCTCTGCGCGACCTGCCTATCTACGAGGCACTTCTGGAGGTCGATCTGAAACGCAGCGGCCATGGCCAGTCGCGCGCTGAGCCACGAAAAGTGTATATTGGCGTACAGATTGGCTCAACGGTCGCCGGCAAGTGCGTTGCGCAAGCTGAATTGCCAAAAGGTTGTCTACTTATCGCCATTGAGCGCGGCGGTACGACACTGCTGCCAACCGCCCAAACCGTTTTGCTTGCCGGTGATCACCTCTCAATCCTAACCCCCGGGGATCAGCCCGCGGCTTCGCTGAAAATCGTCAAGCTGTGCACGGGGCTGTAGGGACCTATGTCTGTCATGGGACCACCGACATCAGCAACGCGATCAGCATCACGCCGACCGTCGTCGGCAGGTGAATGTAGCGTTCGTTGACGAAACTGAAGAGCGCCGCCAGCGTCAGGAGGATGGCAATGACTGTAAAGAGCGCCATGTCGGTGTCAGCAAGATGCTCCTATTCTGGATTTCTCGAGGCTGGCGTCCAGCATTCGGGCTATACGCACGATGCCTCGGATATTGTGTATTTGCTCTGATCACATCGCCTTTTCGAGCAACCCGGTCGCGATTTTCCGGGCATCGAAATACTCCTCTGCCAAAGCTCGGGCCAACTTGCACTGGTGATCGTAATCGGCGGCGGCGGTGTCCAAGCAACATGCCGCTTGCTCCGGACTGCTAAAACGAAAGATGCCGGCGGCGTCAGGCAGGAAACGGCTTGGCCCGGTGTACTGCACAATGGCGGGCTTGCCACTGGCCAAGTAGCAGATCGTACGGTCGCTGATCCATGCATTCTGAAGGCGGACGCACGAAGGTTTACAGCAGCTGAACTCGCCGCGCGAACACTGAATGTACGCCTGGTAATCCCAAGGCGTCGCCGCCGTCTGCGACGACTCACGGAATTTCCACCCGTTGCTTCTGAGCCTTTCCCTCTCGATGTCATCCCACGCCCCGAATCGCAACGCCAACTCGAGCCGCTGGCTGGTGAGCGCCGTCAAGCCCATGTATGGCAGAAAGCCTTCCCGTTTGTCATTGCAATAGCTCTCATCGTCATAGGTCACCCACTCCTTCCCGTACCAGTGCGAAACGGTTGTGAACGGGGCATCGGAACCGGCGGCGTGGACCGGCCAGTGTTCCAGGGAGACACAGGGCGGCGTGTAGTTCCAGGTAATGCCCACGTCGGGGATCTTGCCTCCGGGCTGACCGACAGTCTCGCCTATGGTGAAGTAGACATCGTGTTTGGCCGGTTGAATGTCCCCAGTGGCCATCCATATCTGGAGCAGGCCCGGATCAATATCGATCAACACGCTACGTTTGAACCGGCGCACGATGTCCGGGGAGATGCTGTAGCAAAGATTGAGCAGTAGGTTAGCAGAGGTCGCCTGCTCCAGGAGGATGCACTCTTGTCGGATTTCATACGAAAGGTCATCCCCACCCTGCCAAGGGCACAGCGCGACCTCATCCGCTAAGCCGTAAGGCTTCAGCCGCCTTTTGAGTTCACGAACCATGCGTACTGTTTTCTCCGTGGGAGTGTCCTTGGCTACCCCTTCCAGCCAGATTACACGGCATCCCGTCGCACGCAGCCCAAGCGCCCAGTTCAGGTATACCCACAAATGCCCGCCGCCCTCCGGGTAGTACATCGAATTTCCGAACAAACAAATCGTCAAGCTCATGTTGATGTCCGATTCAGGTGCATAGCCTCGTATGATGCCGGATAGCCATGGTTTACATGGCGGTCAAATCGGCCGATACCGGCGAATGACGCGCGAGATGGTAGTGCCCTGAACGAGGATGGAGAAGAGCACGATGCCGTAGGTAATCGCGACGATGGCGTTTCGATACTGACCGGCCGGCAGTGAGAGGGCCATTGCAACCGCCAAGCCGCCACGAAGCCCGCCCCAGGTAAGCAGGGGAACGGTGAGCCGCGTGAACAGATGACGTGCGGCCAGGGACTTGACGATAGCCATGACGCTGAGCCAGCGGGCCAGGAGGACGCCGGGGATTAAAAGGAGGCTGGCCAGGGCATAGTAGTAGTTGAATGGCGTGTGCAATAGTTCCAGGCCGATGATCACGAAGAGAACGGCGTTGAGGATTT
>Ga0316225_1000765_pt1 | contig 36138 bp, 26 predicted proteins | sample TBH18015metaG_FD_206010 | JGI IMG/M metagenome (GOLD analysis project Ga0316225, IMG submission 206010) | Freshwater microbial communities from Trout Bog Lake, Wisconsin, USA - TBH18015 | ecosystem: Environmental > Aquatic > Freshwater > Lake > Hypolimnion/Profundal zone | place: USA: Wisconsin... | reverse complement strand
CCAAGGCCGCGTTCATCACCTCATGGGTGATTATCGTGATTGGGGTGAGCTACGGCATGGTCCGCGGCAAAGCCGCCATGGGGCGGGATTTCATCGGCGGCGACACCACTTCGTGCTCCTTCACCGAGAGGCTGGGCGAGGCCCAGATTCGTGCCGCGCTCGCCGGCGAGAAGATCCAGGATGCCCTGATTCAGTACCAAAAGGACATCGTCACGGGCAAGGAATCGCTGCGAATTGATTCGCCCGAAGGCAGTGGCAACGCCGTGAAGCTCGCCCTCGAGAAGCTCGCTCCCAAGAATTTCAGCTCCTTTGGCCAGGAACATGTCGGCGCCACAGTGGGCAAAGACATTCAGAAATCGGCCATTGTGGCTTCGTTGCTCTCGCTTTTCGGCATCCTGGTCTATGTGGCTTTCCGCTACGAGTTCTCCTTCGCCGTCGGCGCGGTGCTGGCGGTGATCCATGACGTGCTTATGACCATCGGCATCTATTGCCTGTTCGGCCGCCAGTTTAGCGCCACCACGGTGGCTGCCATCCTGACCATCATCGGTTTTTCGACCAACGACACCATCGTCATCTTCGACCGGATCCGCGAGGATCTGAAACTCGGGATTCGCGGATCCTTCAAGGATGTGATGAACCAGGCGCTCAACCAGACCCTGAGCCGGACGATCATTACCTCGGGCACCGTGTTTCTGGCTACCGCGGCCTTGTATATTTTTGGCGGCGGCGATATCAACGACTTCGCTTTCACCTTCCTGATCGGTATTATCACCGGCACGTATTCGAGCATCTATATCGCCAGCGCTTTGGTGTTGTTCTGGCATAAAGGCCAGCGGCCCCAAATCGGCAGCGGCCCGATCGCCGTGGATGCCATGGTCGAAGCCAAGGCTAAGGCCTAGCCTAAGCGGTAACTTGACCCCTGGTCGCGGCCAGGCAGGTGGCTGGGGCCGGCGCAGGAAGCCGCTCCAGGGCTGTGTCTTTTATGTTCGCGGTGGTGGGAATCGCTTGGTGGCACTGGGCAGTCTTTATTGCCTGCGTCTTGGTGTTCCTGGCACTCGACTTGGGGGTCTTTCACCGGCGCGCGCACGCCGTCGGGAGCCGCGAGGCGCTGGTCTGGACCGGCATTTGGGCGGGATTAGCTTTGTGCTTTGCCGCCGCTTTGGTCCCTTGGCGTGGAGAAAAGGAGAGTCTCGAGTTCCTGACCGGGTATCTCATCGAGTTATCGCTTTCGATGGATAACGTCTTTGTTATTGCGCTGATCTTCGCCTATTTCAATATTCCTTCCCAGCACCAGCACCGCGTTTTATTCTGGGGTATTCTCGGCGCGTTGGCGATGCGCGGCCTCATGATTGGGGTCGGGGTGGCCTTGATCCACCTGGTCCATTGGTTGCTGTATGTGATGGGCGCGTTTGTGCTCTACACCGGCGTGAAGATGATGTTCGTGGCGACCACGATTCGCCCCGAAGACAATCGCATTCAACGCCTGGTGCGCCAGCTCTATCCGGTCAGCCCGACGCTTGATGGACAGAAATTCACTACCCAGTGGCAGGGACGCCGGGCGCTCACGCCGCTGGCGTTGGTACTGGTGATGGTGGAGACGAGCGATATCGTCTTCGCGGCGGATTCGGTGCCGGCCATCTTCGCCGTCACCACCAAGCCCTTCATCATCTTCACCTCCAACGTCTTTGCGATTCTGGGTCTGCGCTCCCTTTATTTTGTCCTCGCCAATGCCCTCCGCCAATTTCGCTACCTGAAGACCGGCCTCTCGCTTGTCCTGGTGTTCATTGGCTGCAAGATGCTCCTGGACCCTCATGACCTGCCGCCCCGGGGCATCCAGGTGGACATTCCGGATTCAGCTTCGTTCCTGGTGGTGGGTGGGATCCTCCTGGCCTCCCTGATCGCTTCGGTGCTGGCGGCACGGCGGCGGCCGCCCACCGTGACCAAAGCTAGCGACCGCCAATAGTCTCTCGGCCCGATATGAAATACCACTGGCAAATCGCTGACACCCAACCCGGGTTGGTGGCCGACTTGGCGGGCTGGCTCAAGATCTCGCCGCTGTTGGCGCAATGCCTCCTCAATCGCGGCTTGGCGGAGCCTGAGGCGATCGGCTTCTTCTTACAGCCCCGGCTCAAGCACCTCCGCGATCCGTTCTTGCTGCTGGATATGGAGACCGCCGTGGCGCGCCTGTTCCGCGCCCGGGAACAGCGCGAGCCGATGGTCATCTTCGGAGATTATGACGTGGATGGCGTCACCTCGACCGTCCTGCTGATCGAGGTGTTGCGCCGGCTCGGCTGGATGGCCAGTTGGTATCTCCCCCATCGGGTCGACGAGGGTTACGGCTTGAGCCCCGAGGGCATCGAGAACTGCCTCCGCAAAAACCCGGCCACACTCCTGCTGGCGGTCGATTGCGGTTCGACCGCCGCCGAGCCCATCCAGCGCCTGCAAGGGAGCGGGGTGGACGTAATCGTCCTCGACCACCATCAAGGCTCTTCGCCACTGCCGCCAGCCACCGCGCTGGTGAATCCGCACCTGCGCCGGCCCGGAATGAGCGACACTGCAAGCGCGCGCCAAGCGGTTCCTGGTTCGGATTTCACCGAACTCTGCTCTGTGGGCTTGGCCTTCAAACTGGCTCATGCGCTCCTGAAGCGCGCCCGTGAGGCTGGCCTCCCTGAGGCGGCGGACTTCGACCTCCGCCCCTTGTTGGACTTGGTGGCCCTGGGGACCATCGCTGATATTGTTCCGCTCGTGGGGGAGAACCGCATCCTGGTCTCCGCGGGTTTGGAGCGCCTCAACACCACGACGCGGCCCGGGCTTATCGCCCTGAAACAGGTGGCCGAAACGCCGACGCCCTTGGGCGTCCATGAAGTCGCCTTCCAACTCAGTCCCCGGCTCAACGCTGCGGGGCGGCTGGAGACCGCCGAGGCGGCCGTGGAGTTGTTGCTGGCGCCTAACCTGGAGGTCGCGCTGCCGCTCGCGCTCAGCCTCGACGCCCACAACCGCGAGCGTCAGAAGATCGAACGGGTCATCGCCGTCGAGGCTGGGAGCGCCGTTCGCGCCCGGTTTCAGCCGGAGCGGGATTTCGTTATCGTCGAAGGTCAGCAGACGTGGCACGTCGGCGTGGTCGGCATCGTGGCTTCTAGGATACTCCAGGAGTTTTACCGTCCGACCATCATCGCGGGCGGTGACGGCGCACTTTTTCGTGGGTCGGGCCGCAGTGTTGCCGGGTTCGACCTGGCGGCGGCGCTACGAGAGTGTGGCGACCTCCTGGTTCGGCACGGGGGCCATGCGATGGCCGCCGGGGTGTCGCTCGACCCGGCCAACCTGGATGCTTTCCGCGCACGCTTGAACGAGCTGGCACGGCGCGCCTTCCGGCCCGAGGATCTCACGGCCCCGTTGCGGCTCGACGCTGCGGTCGGGTTGGACGAGCTCACCTTCGAGTCGTTGGCGGAGCTGGATCAATTGAAACCTACTGGTCTGGGAAATCCCGCCGTGCAGTTTTGGTCTCCCACCGTCGCGCTCCAACGGCCCCCACAACGCATGGGGGCCGAAAAACAGCATCTCAAGCTATGGGTTGGCGACCGCGGCGGTTCGCACGAGGCCGTTTGGTGGAATGCCGCCAATCAGGCGCTACCCACCGACACGTTCGACCTTGCCTTCGCCCCGCAGATCAACGAGTACAAAGGCCGCCGGGCCGTGCAGTTGAAGGTCTTGGATTGGCGGCCGGCGGCGACCTGAGAGCTGGCCCCCGAGAGCGGCGAGCCACCATCGTCGGCTTGCTCGGTGCTCAACGGGCCGCTTCCTTGATGGCCTTAAGCCTCCCAAACTCCGGTTTGGCGGCATAGTGCTTGTCCAGTGGGTAACAGCCGCTGATGAGGCCATTGCGTGGGGCGGTAGTGCAATCGCTAAAGGTCCGGCAGATCAGCTTGGTGGTGAGGGCACCCCGATCGAGGGCGTCGGCGAAAATGGCCGGATAGGACAACACCATCCGCCCGATGCCCACCAAATCCGCCCAGCCCTGGCGGACCACCGCCTGGGCCACCTGCGGCAGATACTCTTGCAGGTAGCTATAGGCCGTGCCAACCAGAACCAGGCCCGCTGGACACCGGGTTTTGATCTGGCGGACGGCTTGGATCTGGCGGGCAACTCCCACCAGCGGATCCTCCGGCGGTTGGTAGCCATCCGACGGTGGGTAAGCGGCGGGCCGCTGGATGTGGGGGTTATAATAGGGCGACCCGGCCGTCAGGTTTACGATCTTGATCCCCAGCTCGGCGCATAACTCGACGAAGCGGAGCGGTTCCGCCAGATCAAACTCCAACGGGTTATCCTGGTTGACCCCGAAGGCATAACGATAGGGCAATGATGTGCTGAAAGGCATCGGCACGCCGACCCCGGGTCGCCCCGGACTGGAGGTGGCGGGGTCCGGCCGGAAAGGAACGAGGTCGAAGGCGCTCAATCGCACCGCCAACTCGATCGGGTTGCCCGACGCGCGGATTGCCGAGACGATCTCACGCAGCAAGCGGGTCCGATTTTCAAACTCCCCGCCGTATTTCCCGGGCCGCGTGAAGGCGCTCAGGCATTCATGCAGCAGGTATCCGTGGCAATGCTTGAGGTCGACGAAGTCCGCGCCGACCTCCCAGGCCACTTTCGCCGCCCGCGCGTAATCTTCGACCAAGCGCTCCAGTTCAGCGTCGGTCCAAACCTGCGCGTCGCTGGTGACCTGGAACGGACCGTCCAGGAGGGGATGGCGATAGGCCACGCGGGGCTCAAGCCGAAACTTGTCAGACGGCTTGCAGAAGCGTCCTGAGTGCGTCAATTGAAACCCGATGACCAGATCCTCGGATCCGCCATAGCATTCCTCGTGCGCCTGGATCAATGACTGGCGGAGGGTGGCCAAACCGGCCTGGTTGGTTTGGTTGATGATGAGCTGATTCGGGTTGGCGCGGCCGTCCGGCCGCACCGCCATCGCCTCACCGCCGAAAATCAGTTTCGCCCCGCTTTGCCCAAAACGTTGCCATCGTCGCAGCACCTCGTCGGTGATCCCGCCAGTGGTCGTGCCGTCCCAGCCTTCCATGGGCTGGACGGCGCAACGGTTGCCAATGCGTTTGCCGTTGACCTGGAGGCCTTCCACGGGCTGCGCCAATGGCGAGGTCGCGCGGGGTAGAATCTCATCGTCGCATGGCAGGTCGAGCCCCAGTGTGGCGGCGTGCGCGCGAAAATCGGACGGCGACTTGAGCGATGCAATCCGTGTGAACTTGAAAACGGCGGCCATAGTGTTCCGGCAATCTCGCCGCTCGCAGCCAGGATGGCCAGCAGTTTTTCTGTGAAGGAGAGATTGGCCAGACCGCGGGTCAAGGCCAAAAGAAACGCAGATAACTTTCGCCCCGAGCCTCGCGCCAAAGGAGGACGGCCAATTCTCTGGCATGGTAGTCACCCCACATCGAGCTTTCGCCGTTGGGCACTTTTTGGCCGGGGGCAACGTAGTCCCAGCCGTTGGGCCGGTGATAGACCGAGTGGAGGATGAGCCCCTGGTGCCGGGGGCTCAGTGATAGGTACGGCTCGTCGAACAGGGTGTTGGCCACTGTCAGCCCGGCTTGCCGGTAGCGCGTCGCGGCCTTCAACTTGCCCTGGCGGCGCAAGTAATGCCCGAGCCGGAACAACCCCTGGGCCGCGATGGCGGCGGCGGAGCTGTCCACCGGCTCCCACGGATTGAACGGGTCCGCCGACTGGTCGGCGTAATCGCGCAACCGATGCAGGTTCGGGGCGCCGGTGTCCCACATCGGGATGCCGTCGGCGCAGCTATGGTCGAGATAAAAGTCAGCCGTGGCTAGAGCCGCTTTCAAGAAGATGGCCTGCGACTCGGTGACAGATCGGGACGTTTCCTGGGGATCGGTCGGTTGCGGTCTGGCCGGTTTCCCGGACTCGGGCGAGGTGAGCAAGGCGTCGAGAAACTCTAGTTGTTCCGCGTAGCCGAGCATCGCCCAGGCCAGTCCCCGAGTCCAGGTGCTGAACGGCGAATAGCCCTGCTGGGAGTTCGGGCAGCGGTAGCGGCCGTCATTGAGGTTGAACAGGCTCTCATGGGCGGTGCGGCCGCGGAGGTCATAGGTGTCACGGCCTTCGCCATAGTAGATGCTGTAGCGCGCGGTGGCTTCCCCGTGGACCAGGAGCCGCTGCAAGAGGGAGATCCGCTGGTCGCGTTCGCCCATGAGGACATGGCCGAGTTGGTGCGCCAGGGCCAGGGACCGCAGCGAGCGAACCGTGTCCACGAACAGCGAGTGCGGGCCGTTGAAGGAGTAGATATAACCTCGGCCGTCCGCCAGGCTCGTCCACCGGGCCGCCTGGACCGCACCGGAGACCTTCAGTGCCAGTTCGTAGAAATGGTTCCGGTCTTCGTTCCAGGGAACCGCCCCTTCCCGCATTAGGCGCCAGAGGTTGCCGTAGGTCGAGACGTTGTTGAAACCGTGGTCATGGACGCCGGTGTGCGAGACATGGGTGGCCATCAACTCCAGGGTCTTGAGCCGGCCCAGCTCCAGGAACCGCGCCTCGTTGGTCGCGTCAAATTGGAGGATGGCCGAGCCGAATTGGAAGCCTTGCGTCCATTCCGTCCACCCGCGCGAGGTGTAACGGCCTTTGACTGTGAAGACCGGCGTTCCCTGCGCGGGGTTCCAAGTCCTCTCGATCGATAGGATCTTGGAGGCGGAAAGCTCGAACACCCGCCGGAGCTTGGGCGTCAACTGCTGCGCGGTCAAATGAGGATCAATTTTGAGTGGCATGGATTATCCTACAGTCTTCTGAGATGGAATCCGCCATCCACGTTGAGCACTTCGCCGGTGCTGAAAGGCAGAAGGTCCTGCGCTAGGGCGGAGACGGCCTTGCCGACGTCCTCGGGGGTCCCCCAGCGGGGCAGGGGGGTGAGCCCCTCGCCGATGAGCCGGTCGTATTTCTCTTGGACCGTGGCGGTCATATCTGTGGCGATGATGCCGGGGCGTATCTCATAGACGCGGATGCCATACTCGGCGAGGCGAGCGGCGAAGAGCGGCGTGAGCATCGCCAGCGCCGCCTTCGCCACACAATAATCACCCCGGTTTACCGAGGCCGTGTAGGCGCTGATCGAGGTGATGGTGACAATCTTGGGCTTCCCGGCGGCCGAGGTCAGGCCCGCCTGTTGCTGCTGGATCATCCATTGTGCCGCCAGTTGGGTCAGGAAGTAGGGGCCTTTGACGTTCACCCGGATCATCCGGTCAAAACTCTCCTCGGAAGCCTCCAGGAGGTCGGCGCGTTGCCGGGGGGCGACCCCCGCGTTGTTCACCAGAAGATCCAGCCGTCCGAAGCTCGCCCTGGCAAAGTCAATCAGCCTCCGCCGATCGTCCGTCTCGCCGATGTCCGCGCGACAAACCTCGACGCGGATGGTGCGACCTCGAGTGGCGGCCCGCGCCAGACACTCGGCCTGAGTCTGGCTGGCGGCTTCGACATTTTCCGCAAAACTCAGAACCAGGTCGTAACCGAGCGCCGCCAACTCCAAAGCGATCCCGCGCCCGATGCCCCGCGAACCGCCGGTGATGAGGGCTGCTGCGTTCATGTGCGATTGAGCGTCCACGGGTTTGACATCCCCCGAAGACTAACGCTCCCCAGGCGTCGACGCCAAGACGATTCTGAGCTTTGCCGCCGCGCCGCTAACCCCTATCTTGGCGGTGTGCGCATTGTTCCAGTATCTCTCGATGATCGTAGCTATCAGATTCGGATCGGTCCCGGGTTGCTTGCCCGGTTGGGCCAAGCCTGCGCCGCCCTGAAGCTGGGCGGCCGTTGCGCGATCGTTTCCGATCGCCACGTGATGCCGCTCTACGGCGCTGCGGCCGAGGAGGCCCTCCGCGGTAGTGGATTCGACTGCGAACGGATCACCGTTCCGGCGGGCGAGACCGCCAAGAGCCTCAAGACCATTCAGGCTGGTTATGGTCGGCTGGCCGGCGCGCGCCTGGAGCGTAAGTCGTTCATTGTCGCACTCGGCGGCGGCGTGGTGGGCGATATGGCCGGGTTCCTGGCAGCCACCTACCTGCGCGGTCTCCCGTTTGTTCAGGTGCCCACGACGCTGCTGGCTCAGGTGGACAGCTCCGTGGGTGGGAAGGTGGGAGTCAACCTCAAGGCGGGCAAGAATCTCGTCGGCGCGTTTTATCAGCCCCGCTTGGTGCTCTGCGATCTCGACGCGCTCCGAACGTTGCCCGAGCGGGAATTCCGTGCCGGGCTGGCCGAGGTGATTAAGTACGGGATCATCTACGATGCCCGCCTGTTCCGGCGGCTGGAACGCGAATTGCCCCGGTTGTTGGAACGGGATCCGAGGGTGCTGGCCGCGGTGATCGCCCGTTGCTGCGAGATCAAGGCCGAGGTGGTGCGCCAGGACGAAACCGAGAGCGGTCCGCGCGCCATTCTGAATTTTGGCCACACCATCGGTCATGCCTTGGAGGCTATTTCCAGCTACGGCAAATACCTGCATGGTGAGGCCATCTCCATCGGCCAGGTGGCCGCCGCCCGCCTCTCTGCCCAGCTATTGGGGCTGCCCGAAATCGAGGCGGCGCGCATCGAGACGCTCCTGGCGCGCGCTGGCCTGCCTACCACCGTCAACTTGAACCACCCCCAGCGCGGGGCGTTGCTCGCCGCCATGAAACTCGACAAGAAGGTCAGCGCGGGCGAGGTCAAGTTCGTCCTGGCCCGCCGCCTCGGCCACGTTGATTATGGTTGCCGCGTTCCTCAGGTCCTTCTGGAAGAGGTGGTTGGCTCGCTCGCTGCCCCGGACTCTCGGCCCCATTCGGCCGCTTGAACGGTGTAGCCGCCGGATTTCTCGTCCGACTCCAGTTTGAGGAGACCCCGCTTCTCGGCGGCCAGCAACAGGTCGTTAAACGAGCGGAATCCGTAAGCGCGTTCGTTGAAACCGGGATTACGGCGTTTGATCGCCTGCTTGATCATCGATCCCCAAATCGGCTCGTCCGCATCCCGTTCCTGGGTGATGGCTTCCATGGTCTCGACCACCAGGTCCAGCGCCCGCTCGAGATCCGGTCCGCGGCCATCCCCTTCGGCCGCCTTGGTGCCGGAGGCGGCAGTGGGCGCGCGCCGGCGCGGCCGCGGCGGTTCCACCCGGACCAGGTCATCGTAGTAGATAAACTCGTCGCAGTTGTTGAGGAATAGGTCGGAGGTGGAGTTCTTGACGCCGACGCCAATAACGGTTTTGGCGTTCTCCCGCAGCTTGCTCACGAGGGGTGAAAAGTCGGAGTCGCCACTCAGGATGATGAACGTGTCCACGTGGCTCTTGGTGTAACAGAGGTCCAGGGCATCCACGACCATCCGGATGTCAGCCGAGTTCTTGCCGGACTGACGGACGTGGGGGATTTCGATCAACTCGAACGCGGCCTCATGCAGGTCGCGTTTGAAGGTCTTGTAGCGGTCGAAATCGCAATAGGCCTTCTTGACCACGATGTGCCCCTTGAGGAGCAAGCGTTCGAGGACTTTCTGAATATTGAAGGCCGGGTAATGGGCGTCGTGGGCGCCAAGCGCGATGTTTTCCAGGTCAAGGAACACCGCCATCGTCTTATTCGAGTTCTGGGCAATCATAGTCGTTTCAACGTGAGCCAAAGGCAAGATCACTCAACGACGCCGCGGAAGCGAGCGAAAACTGAGCGCTCAGGCGGTCGCTTTTACCCATTGTTCTAACTCCAGGCGCAGTCGTTCGACCGGGAGGCCCACCACGTTGCTGTAGGAGCCGGAGATGCGTTCGACGAGCAGGTCGCCATGCTCCTGGATGGCATAGGCTCCCGCCTTGTCCAGGGGGTTGACCTGCTCCAGGTAGCGACGGATGAGTACGGCGTCCAGCGAGCGGAAGGTCACCTCCGTCGTCTCGGCGAACAACCGCTGGCGCCGCTCACGAAGATGCAGCAGGCAGATCGAGGTGACCACCTGGTGGGTCCGGCCGCTTAACTGCTCCAGCATCCCGTACGCAGCCTCCAGATTGGCCGGTTTGCCGAACAGCAGCGTCTCCAGGCAGACCAGCGTGTCAGCCCCCAACACGACCGCATCCGGGTATTTCTTGGCCACCGCTCTGGCCTTGCGATACGCGTTGATCTGAGACACCTCGGCGGCGGTCAACTGGTCGTGATGAATTTCGGGCGCGTCGCTTGGGACCACATGAAACTCGAATAGACACTGGCGTAACAATTCGGCCCGCCGGGGCGAAGCGGAGGCCAGGATGACCGGCGGCAGGCTTTGCAGTGCGGATGACATGCGGGAAGTATACCCATTTTCCGCCGGGACGTCGATACCCTAGTTTCTTCCCGCTTGCCAGTCCGTGGGAAATCTGCGACGGTTTTCCCATCCAAAAGCCGCGCGGGGCAATGGCCCAGGCGGACGGCGGTTAACGCAATTTGTCCGATCAAAGCACTGAGCATGAAGACGATAAACTCTCTCAAGATCCTCAAGGGGAACACCCAGACCCTGGTGGAAACCGAACTGGCGCGGACCGGCGGTCTGCTGCGCCTCGCCCCCGCCTGGGTTCCTCGCTCTTTCCTCCAACCCGGCCTCCGGCTCAAGCTGCATCCCGACGACACCTACGCTTATGGCGCCGATCGCGGGGGCATCGATGAGCGCTGGTTCGCATCCACCACCGAGGCCGCCAACGAAGGCCGGGTCCCGGACGAAGGCCTGAGCTATTGCGTCACCGGCAAGGGGCGTTTCACCCTCCGCCAGGCGGTCCAGGATTGCGGTGCCACCGTCGTCGGCAACGCGATTTGGAAAAAATACGGCCGCTGGCCGGTCTATTCCAAGTTTTTCGACAATATGGGCCCCATTCCCCTCCACCTCCACCAGAGCGCCGCCCAGGCCAAGCTCGTCGGCCAGGAGGGCAAGCCCGAGTCCTACTATTTCCCCCCCCAGCACAATAACGTCGGCAATAACTTCCCCCACACCTTCTTTGGACTTGAGCCCGGCACCACCAAGGCCCAGGTGCGCAAGTGCATCGCCGACTGGAACAAAGGCGACAATGGCATCCTCGACCTCTCGAAGGCCTACCGCCTCAAACCCGGCACCGGTTGGCTCGTCGGCCCCTCGATCCTGCACGCCCCCGGCAGCCTCTGCACCTACGAGCCCCAGTGGGGCAGCGACGTCTTCGGGATGTACCAAAGCCTCGTCGAAGGCCGTTACGTCCCCTGGAGCCTGCTGGTCAAGGACATGCCCAAGAACAAACACAAGGACTTTGATTTCATCGTCGACCAGATCGATTGGGAAGCCAATGTTGATCCCAGTTTCAAAGACAGCCATTATTTGGAGCCCATCCCGGTGGCCGACACTGCCAGCGAGGGTTACCAGGATCGCTGGATCGTTTATGGCAAATTCAGCGGCCAGCAACTCTTCACCGCCAAAGAACTCACCGTCGACCCGGGCGCAGCCTGCGTGGTTAAAGACCGCGGCGCTTACGGTCTTATTTGTGTCCAGGGCACCGGCACCATCAACCGCCAGCCCCTGGTCAGCCCGAAACTGATCCGCTTCGGCGATCTGACCGACGACGAGTACTTCTGCACGGAAGAGGGCGCGAAGGCGGGGGTCACCTTCGAGAACACCAGCCAGACCGAGCCGCTGGTCTGCCTCCGCTATTTCGGCCCCGAGGTGAACCCCGAAGCGCCCGCCTTGGGCTCCTATAAGCGAGTGTAACCGCTGGCGGGACGGTCCGAACGGGGGCCTGAGCCGGAGAAACCCAGGCGAGTCAGGCTGGCGGGTTTACCGGGCGTTCCGCCCGGTGAAGTGGATCATTTCGGCGGCAGCCGGCGCCAAAACTCGCGGGCGAAGATACCGGCCAAACACTTGGTCGCTGGCTCCGCAACCGGATCGCGGCGCAAACCAGTTTTTGTCATTTGCCCGGTTTGGGGCTACATTCCCGCACAAGATAAATTATGCAACATATTGTCCTGTGGATTTACATCGGGCTGCTGCTGGTCGGCGGGTTGATCGGCTTTCTGAAAGCGAAGAGCCGGGTTTCGCTGATCATGTCCGCCTCGTTCGCGGTGGCGCTGGCTGCCTGCGCGGGCGGGCTCATCCCGCAACGCGTGGTGCCCGAGGCGCTGCTAGGGGCGCTATTGGTGGTGTTTGTCATCCGCGTCCTCAAGACCCGGAAGTTCATGCCCGCCGGGCTGATGCTCATTTTGACGGTGGCCGCGCTGGCGGTGGCCCTCGCCGGCCCGGGTTAATCCTCGATGCCCGGTATGCGGATCAGAGTGGTTTGGCCGTCTCCGGGCCCTGACTTTGGCCCGGCTTGCGAAGCATCTCGCAGGCCAGGTTCATCGCCTTCTTTCCCGAGACGCGGATCTTGAACTGCCGCCGCAGAGTGCCCTTCACCCAGCGGTTGGAGTCCTTGAAATTCGCGACATCGATCCGCGCGTCCTCCAAGTCGGTTGCCCGGCCCAGCACGCGAACGAACTTTACGTCTTCGACAAAGATGGACGGGCTCAGCAGGCGGGCCAAGGGCGCTAACAAGCGGGCGTGGAAATACAGGCACTTTCCGAATACTCGTGGTTCGTACTCGTCGGGGGCGCACCTGAACCGTTCGCAAAAGAGCGACTTGAAATTATTATCCGACATCATGGAGAACATAAACTCCTTGCTTGGGTTGTCCACTGGCATTTCCTTGAGCGATGGAGGCTCTGGCGGTATATAAAAAGCAGACCATGTCGCATGCACTTTCCCTGTCCCCCGGTGGCCATCTGTTCCTGGAACCGGACGAAGCGGCTCAGCCCAAGCTCAGCCAGGCCGCCGTCGCCCGCTTGCAAGCGGCGTTTGATGCCTCGAGTGCTCGCGGCCTGGAAGCGCTGGCGGGAGCGGCGCTGCACGAGATCCTGCCTCCCACGTTTGTCTTCTGGCGGGGACTAGCCAGGCGCTTCTTTACCGCCCTCTGCCACAATCCGAACCTGGAAAAACCGGGCAACCTCGTTATCCCGAAGCCAGCCGAGGTCGAGTTGGCCACGATGGCGGATGCGGCCCCGCCGATGAAGGGTCTGGAGTACCTCGATGCTGAACTGCTAGCCCGGTTGTGGGACGAGCTTGAAGCCCATGCCCGCGAGCGGATCGCCCAGACTCCCGGCGGCGCCGTCGCCTGGCTAAAAGCGACCAACCCGGTTTGGCACGGCGTCGGACGTGTCACGTTCCACTTGGCGGAAAACAAGCGCAACCCCGCCTATCCGTTTGCTTTCCTGGCTACCTACACCCATCGCATGTCCGAGCAGGGCACCGTGCAGCACGTTCCCCTCGGGCGCGCCTTGGAGGATTATGCCGGGGCGAAGAACCGATCCGCCCTCGCGGCCTTGCTCTCGCCGATCCAACGCGCAGCGGAGCTCAGCCCGCTGGCTCGGGAGATCCTCGATTCCCGCGCGGTCTTCCATCCCCAAGTCTGGCGTCCGGACCAGGCCTTCGCCTTTCTCAAGAACATCCCGCTCCTCGAGCAAAGCGGGGTAGTCGTGCGCATCCCCGATTGGTGGAAAGGCGGCCATCCGCCCCGGCCGCGAGTGAGCGTTCAGATCGGCGAGGCCAACGCTGGACTTCTGGGCACAGCCAACCTCCTCGATTTCCAAGTGCAAATGTCCTTGGAGGGCGAGCCACTGACGCCCCAAGAGCTGGAGGCGCTCCTGGGATCGGCCTCGGGGCTAATCCTGCTCAAAGGCAAATGGGTCCAGGTGGACCAGGAGAAGCTCCAGGAGGTCCTGGCCCATTGGAAGAAAGTCCAGTCTACCGTCGGTCGTGATGGGGTGACCTTGCTGGAGGGGCTCCGGCTCCTCTCGGGCTTTCAAAGCGGACCGGAAGAGGCTCCCGAAGCCGAAGCGGCGCGGGCCGAATGGTCGAGCCTCATCGCGGGCCGCGGACTGCAACAACTCCTGGATGAAATGCAGCATCCCTCGGTGACCGCTGAGTCCGATCCCGGCCCCGACTTGCATGCGCAATTGCGGCCCTACCAGCGGCACGGCGCCCATTGGCTTTGGTTCATGAATCGGCTCGGGCTGGGCGCCTGCCTGGCCGACGACATGGGGCTCGGCAAGACCATCCAGGTCATCTCGCTCCTCCTCGTGCTCAGGAAAACGCCCCCCCGCCAATCCACGCCGGCTCTGGGCAAAACCCCTCCAGTAACGGCCTCGCCGAGTCTCCTGGTCGTCCCCGCCTCGCTCATCGCCAACTGGAAGGCGGAACTCCTCCGGTTCGCGCCGTCGCTCTCGGTCTTCTACGCGCACCCTTCGGAAACCCCGTCCGAACAGCTCGCCGCCGCCAAAGACCCGGGTGCCTTGGCGAACCACGACCTCGTCATCACTAGCTACTCGATGGTGATTCGTTTGCCCTGGCTAAAAGAGCAGCCCTGGAACCTCGTTGTGCTCGACGAAGCCCAAGCCATCAAGAATCCCGGCGCCCGCCAAACCCGCGCCGTCAAGGAACTCCACTCCCGGCACCGCATCGCCATGACCGGCACCCCCATCGAAAACCGCCTCTCGGATCTTTGGTCGCTTTTTGACTTCCTTTGCGCCGGGATGCTCGGCAGCGCCAAAGATTTCGCCACCTTCCTCAAGAGCCGCTCCCAAGCCGACCCAAACCAATTCGCCCCGCTGCGGCGGCTCGTCCGCCCCTATATCCTCCGCCGTCTCAAGACGGACAAACGGATCATCGCCGACCTGCCCGACAAGACCGAGATGGTCGCCTTTTGCCCACTCACCCCCCGTCAGGCGGCCCTCTACCAGCAATCGGTCAACGACCTCCGCGAGCGGCTCGAAACCCCCGATTTGGAGGAGCTTCAGCGGCGTGGGGTCGTGTTGGCGTTCCTCACCCGCTTCAAACAAATCTGCAACCACCCCTCCCAGTGGTTGGGGGATTCCGTCTATGCCCCGGCGGACAGCGGCAAGTTTCAGCGCGTGCGTGAATTGTGCGAGGAGATCGCCGCTCGGCAGGAAAAGGTGCTCATCTTCACCCAATATCGCGAGATGACGGAGCCGCTAGCTCGGTATCTGGCCGAGGTGTTTGACCGGCCTGGCCTGGTCCTCCACGGCGGTACCGCCGTCGGCAAGCGCCAGCAACTCGTCAACAGCTTCCAGAGCGACGGGGGGCCGCCCTTCTTCGTGCTCTCCCTCAAGGCCGGCGGCACCGGACTCAACCTGACCGCCGCCTCCCACGTCATCCACTTCGACCGGTGGTGGAATCCCGCGGTTGAAAACCAGGCCACCGATCGCGTCTTCCGCATCGGCCAGAAGCGCAACGTCATGGTCCACAAATTCACTTGTCGCGGCACGGTCGAGGAGCGGATTCATGATTTGATTGCCAGCAAGACCTCCCTCGCCGAGGACATCCTCGGGGAGGGCGGGGAGCGCTTGTTGACGGAAATGAGCAATGCCGAGTTGCTTCGTTTTGTGGCTTTGGATATAAAGGCGTCCGCGGGTGAGTAATGTCGCCGCGTGGACCAGATTGATAACAAAAGTGATGCTATGAGTTGGGGAAATTTTGGTTGGCGGCCCTATGTGCCGGTAGCCCAACGCCGCGCGAACGCCGCGCGCGCGATGGCCAAAATGGTGAAAAAGACGGGACGTGCGGTCTCCCCCGTAGTGATCGATGGCCGCAAGATCGCCACGACCTTTTGGGGTAAGGCCTGGTGCGACAATCTTGAGGCCTACAGTGATTTCGCCAATCGCCTGCCCCGTGGCCGCACCTACGTTCGCAATGGGTCGGTCGTGGACCTGCAAATCTCCGAAGGCAAGATTACTTCCCACGTGAGCGGCTCCGAACTCTACCGGATCGAGATCAATATCAAGCCCCTGGCCAAGAACGTCTGGCAGGCGATTCAGACCGAATGCGCCGGCAGGATCGATTCCCTGATCGACCTGCTCCAAGGCAAACTCTCCACCGGGGTGATGCAGGTGGTCACCCGTCAAAACGGGGGTCTGTTCCCGAATCCCAAAGAAATTGCCCTTGACTGCTCCTGCCCCGACTGGGCCGATCTCTGCAAGCATGTGGCCGCCACGCTCTACGGCGTGGGTGCCCGACTCGATCAGCAGCCCGAGTTGCTCTTCGTGCTCCGCGGCGTGGATTCCGCCGACCTCATCAGCCGCGTCTCTGCCGCCGAGGCGGTTCGAGCCACCGCCACCGCGCCGGCCGGGGCCGCCATCGCGGATAACGAACTGGCGGGTGTCTTTGGGATCGACCTCGACACCACCGGCGCGGCCTCCACCCCGCCGCCCCAACCCGTTGCTGCCTCGGTGGCCGTTCCCGCCAAGCGCGGTCGCGGCCGGCCCAAGAAACCCGTTGCGTCGCCGCCCGCTCCCGCCAAGAAGGCCCGTGGACGATCTAAGAAGTCCCCGGGCAGAAAGGCCTAACCCAGTCGCGCGCACCGGGGGGATTTAAAGGGGATTCCCGGTCTCCGGACGCCGGGCTACCCTCAGATCACGCCGTGCTTACCTCGACGAACTGGCGGTTGATCTGTCCGTCCTTCGCGGTGCAGAGAAAATAGCCGCGCTCGGTCGTCCCGTCGTGATTCGAGCGGCTGATGGCGCAGCAGCGGTTGGTCGTCACCGTGGTATGGCCGAGCTGCCGTTGGGTGAATCCATGGAAATGCCCGTCAAACACGGCCACCAGGTTGAAGTCCCGGAACCGCGCCAGCACCTCGTCCGCGTTCAGCGAGCGATATTTGACGTCGGGCCCCAGCGGAAAATGGGTGAAGAGCACTGTTGGCGTGGCGTGGGCCAACTTGGGCAGCGAACGGTCGAGCCAGGCGAGGGTCGGGGTTTGAATGCGCGTCCCCTGGTAATGATTTCCCTGCGTCGAATCCAAGCCTAGGAAACGCCAACCCCGATGCTCGAAGGTGTAGTTGAGGCAGTTTGGAAAGAGCGGCTCCCAGGCCGAGCGGTCCGTTTCCGTGGCATAGTCATGGTTTCCGATGACCACGTGAAAGTCCATGCCCAGCGATCGGAGCACGTCGCGCATGGACCCCAGTTCCGTCGGCGTGCCGTGGTCGGAAAGGTCGCCTACCACCAGGCAGAACTCCGGTTCGGGACGATGCGACCGAATGCTGGACCGCACCCGCTCGAACCATGCCGCACAGCGCTCGTTTTGGAAATGGGTGTCATTCAGCACCACGAAGCTGAAGGTTCCGCCCAATCCCTGGTTCGCCCACCGGGCACAACCCGGCCACACGCCGGTTGCCAAAGCGGCGCCCGCGCTCAGGCGCAACCACTGCCGACGGGTGGTTCGCGATCGAGTGTTCGTAGCCATAGGGATGCTTGCCAAAACCGGACCAACTGCCGCCGCGCCGCCCTCGCCATCCGTGACCCATGAACGCACCCCGCGGCCTGACCGCCTGCGCCGGTTTTACACCGGGTTCTTGAGCAGCGCGATGAACTGCTTCATTGCCGGCGAGAGCACTTTCGTCCGGGTATGAATGGCCGCCAAAGGCCGCGCCAGCTCGCCGTCTTCCAGGCGGATGGCGACAAGCGATTGGTTGGCGACTTCCTGACTGATCGTCGTCTCGGGCACGATCGCAACCCCCGAGTCAATCTCCACCGCCCGCTTCACGGTTTCCACGTTGTCGAATTCCATGACGTATTCGACGCTCACGCGCTGCTCACGGAAGAGGCGGTCCAGGGCTCGGCGGGTGGGGATCTCACGCTCGAACCCGACAAATCTCAGGCCGTTGAGAGCTTTGATCTTAATGGACTTGCGTTTGACCAGCGGGTGCTGGGGGTGGCAGATGAGCACCAGGGGATCCTTGCGCAAGGCCACGATCTCCAGGTTCCGCGCATGAGTCGGGTACGCGACCAAGCCCAGGTCAACGATGTTGCTGAGCACGTCCTCATAGACTTGGGAGGCGTGGCGGTATTCGACATGGACGTTGGCTTGGGGGTAGCTCTTGAGGAACTTCTTGAGGTAGGGCGGCAGGCTGTGCAGGCCGATGCTGTAAATCGTGGCGATGCGGATGGTGCCGGAGACGAGTTCACTGGTCTCTTTGAGCTTGGTGCCCAGGCTGGAGTAGGTCTCCAGCATCTGCTTGCTATACTCGTACAGGAGATCGCCGTGGGGGGTGAGGCGGAATTTCCGCTTGCCTCGCTCCACCAGGAGGGCCTTGAACTGGCGTTCAAGGGCGGTGATCTGCTGACTGACCGCAGACTGCGTGACCTCGTTGATCTGCGCCGCCTTGGTGAAACTTTGGGTCTCAGCCAAATCACAAAACACCTTTAAACTTTCGATCTTCATACCCTTATTGAACTGGAGAAACTTCGGTTAGTCAACCCCGGTAATGCGTTTTATGCCGGAGAACAATCAATGGTGATGCCGGAAGAGGCGGTGACGGTTTTGCAGCAGGTACCAAACGATGAGCGTGTTCAGCGCGAGAACCAGCAGCACGCCGAGGGAGAAATGATGGGTCAATTCGTAGAGTTCCAGCGGGATGAAGAAGGCCGATTCGCCGATCGCGAGCCAACCCGCCCAGGGGACGCGGAAAATCAACCCGGCGCCCTCGACGAGCGAGAACAGGCTGTAAATGAGCGTGCCGGCCGCAGCCTGGAGCATCTTGGTCTCGGTCAGATGCCCTACCTGCACGGCCACATCCGCCCAGAAGCGTCGCTCGGGGTTCAGTCTCAAGGCGTGGAGGAACCTCTGGTACTCAAACGGCAGGTCGTTGTCCGAGAGCGTATACGTTACGATCGCCAGGGTGACAAACAAGGCGCCCTTGAGCAGCTTGATGGCAATGATCGCATAGAGCGTCGGCGCCCGCTTCTTAATCTGCTCCGTGTCCGCACCCATAACCCGCGAACCGCAAACCGGCTGAACCACGTTCACATCTTCTGTGCCTGCCGCTGGAGAACCGCCCGGCGTCAGCCGGGCCATTCCTCTCGGCGTCACCGAATCTTCGCGGTCAGCAAAGCGACCAGATCGGCGAGTTTAACCCGCTCCTGCTTCATCGTGTCGCGGTCCCGCAAGGTGACCGTGTCCTTCAGTTCGGGTCCCTTCTCGCCCAAGGTGTCGAAATCAATCGTGAGGCCGAACGGCGTTCCCGCCTCGTCCTGGCGTCGATAGCGCCGGCCAATGGCTCCCGCCTCGTCGTAAAAGACCGACATATAAGGCCGGAGCAAATCCCGCACTTCCTTGGCCTTGCGCACCAGCTCGGGCTTGTTCTTGAGCAGCGGAAAGACCGCCACCTTGATCGGGGCGATGCGCGGGTGGAACCGCATCACCACGCGGCTTTCGAGTTTTCCTTTGTCGTCCGGCGCCTGGTCTTCGCAATAGGCATTGCAGATCAAGGCCAGCGCCAGGCGGTCCACGCCTGCTGACGGTTCGATTACATGGGGGACGTAATTTCCCTTGCCCAACGCCTCCCCGTCCGCCGCCGCTTGCTGGGCCGCCTTCTCAGGCGTCTCCCCCACTTTCAGGAGATACTTGAGCCGGGCCTGGGTATAACTTTCCCGCAACGCGGCCTGCTTCGGCGCCTCCAGCTTCGCCCACGCTGCCTTGAGCTCCTCATCAAAAACCGCCAACGATTTCCCGGCAAAGCGTTGGTGTTGAGAAAGGTCGAAATCGCTCCGCGCGGCGATGCCCTCGAGCTCCTCGCCCATCAATTCGCCCTTTTCGTCCCGCTTGCTGAAGGGGAACTTGTAGAGCACGTCCACGGTGGCCCGCGCATAATGGGCCAACTCGTCGGGTTTCTGCCAGTACTCCACCAGCGTTTGGCGCGGCAACCCGATGCTCTCGTAGAAACGGAGGCGCTCCTCGACCCAGTATTGGTGCCAGATCTGCCAGCCCCAGTTGGCTTGCGGTTCGCCGGGGTGCCCGGGACCGGAAGGTGTGGCCACCGTTCCGCAGATCGCCTCGACCGCCTGGTCGGGCCGGATAAAGAACTCGAGCTCCATTTGCTCAAATTCGCGGGAACGGAAGGTGAAATTGCGGGGATTGATCTCGTTACGAAACGCCTTGCCGATCTGGCAGATGCCAAAGGGCACCCTCTGGCGCGAAACCTCGAGCACGTTGCGGAACTGAACAAAAATGGCCTGCGCGGTCTCGGGCCGCAGATAGGAGAGGTTATCGGCGCTCTCGACCGGCCCGACGTAGGTCTTGAGCATCAGGTTGAAGGGGCGGGGTTCGGTGAGCAGGCCACCGTTTTCCGGGTTGTAGCGCGCGCTGTTGACCAGGGGTTCGGTCCGCTCTCCCTGGAGGGCGGGATTCTGCATGCCGCGCTGCTGGTAAAACTCCCGGGCCACCTTGCGGGCGTATTCGGGGTGTTTTCCCGCGCCCACCAAGACCGAAAAGGGTTCTTGGCTTTCCTTGCCGGCGGCCGCATCGGTCGCGCCGGTGTAAAAATAGGCGTCCCCACTCTGGAGTTCAACCTGGTCAGCCCGAAAACGCTTTTTGGTCAAGAGGCAGTCCACCATCAGGTCGCTGAACGTGCTGGTATGGCCGCTGGCCTCCCAGATGCGGGGATGCATGATGATCGACGCTTCCAGGCCGACCACGTCTTCCCGCATCAGGGTCATGGTCCGCCACCAACTCTCCTTGATGTTGCGCTTGAGCTCCGCGCCCAGCGGGCCGTAGTCCCAAAATCCGTTCAGGCCGCCATAGACTTCCGACGATTGAAAAATAAACCCGCGCCGTTTGCACAACGACACGATCGTCTCCATCAACTCACCAGTCTTCGGTTCAGCCATAGCGCGGAGATTGTTGGGAATGGGCCCGCTATTGTCAAGCAAGGGCGGTTCCATCAATTTCTGGCCAACCAAGCGCGCTCCTGGTAGCTTGAACACGTCTATGTGTTGGCACGGCCGTTTTTAGCCTATGGCGCTTTGGATCATCCGCATCCTGTTTCTGATGCTCTGTACCACCGGTGGTTACGCGGTGAGTCAGGTCCGCCCGGAGTTCGTGGTCGGGAGTCACAGCGGCTGGCTGGGGCTCGCCGCAGGTTTCGGGTTCGGCTGGGTGATGATCGCCGTGGACGAGATGCTCAAGGGCTTCTCTCTGCGGGCCTTCTCCGCGACCACTTTTGGCCTCCTGCTGGGCACCTTGGTGGCCCTCCTGATCGACCGCTCCGGGCTGTTTGAGACCGTGGACGAGAAGCCGACTCGCTGGCTGATCCGGCTGGGTTTGTTCCTGAGTTTCGGCTACATCGGCATCGTGCTGGCGATGCGGAGCAACAAGGAAGATTTCTCGCTCATCATCCCCTATGTGCGGTTTGCGCCGCAGAACAAGCCGGAAAACGTCTTACTGCTCGATACCAGCGTGGTCATCGACGGGCGGATCGCCGACCTGATCGAGGCGAATTTTCTCGAGGGGCTTATCGTGGTGCCGAAGTTCGTGCTGAAGGAACTGCAGCAGATCGCCGATTCGGAGGATGCGGTGAAGCGCGCGCGGGGCCGGCGCGGCCTCGAGGTGCTCAACCGCATTCAGCGCAACGCCCGCAACGAGGTCAAGATCCACGATGGTGATTTCCCGGACGAGCCGGAAGTGGACGCTAAGTTGGTGCGCCTGGCACGCCACCTCGGAGCCAAGCTCTACACCAACGACTACAACCTCGGCAAAATCGCGGAACTCCAAAAGGTGGACTACGTCAACATGCACGAGGTGGCCAAGTCCTTGCGCAGCGTCCTGCTGCCGGGCGAGACCCTTTCACTCCGCCTGGCGCGCGAAGGCAAGGACAAAGGACAGGGCGTCGGTTATACCCCGGATGGGACGATGGTAGTGGTCAACAACGCCCAGAGTCTGGTGGGTCAGCAGGTCGAGGTCCAGGTGCAGAGCCTCCTGCAAACCGGTGCCGGGGTCATCGTTTTTGCGGAGTTGAAACCGCCGGGCAACGGCGCTGATTTGGCGGCACGCAAACCCAAGCCCGAAACCCGCGTTTAAGATGCGGCGCCACTCACCAGTCAGCCACCGCCCTAAACCAGCGGATTTCCGGCCCGGTCTTGCATCGGGTCCGTCCCCGCGCGGCGCTATCCCAATCATCACGATCATGAAGAGCAAAGGTCTTAAGCCCAGCATTTTGGCCCAGCTAAAGCAACTCCTGCCCACCGGCGAGATTAGCCGCGATCCCGTGGTGCTGGAGGCGCACGCAGCGGACAAGTGGTTTGCCTCTCACCTGCCCGACGTGGTGGCCTTCCCCGCCACCACGGAATCCGTTTCGACCCTGCTGCGGTTTGCCAACCGACACCGCATTCCGGTCACCGCGCGAGGGGCAGGCCATGGCTATGTGGGCGGTTGTGTACCCATCCACGGGGGCATCGTCCTCTCGCTGGCGCGGATGAACCGGATCCAGGAGATCAACGCAGCGGACTTCGTGGCGGTCGTTCAGGCGGGTGTGATCACCGCCGACTTGCAGGCGGCCGTCGAGAAACGGGGCCTCTACTATCCCCCCGACCCGGCCAGCCGCGCCGAGGTTTCCATCGGGGGCAATATCGCGACCAATGCCGGCGGGCCGCGCTGCCTCAAGTACGGGGTCACCCGCGATTATGTCCTCGGGCTCGAAGCCGTGCTCGCCAGCGGCGCCGTCGTCCGCGTCGGCGGTCGGACCCACAAGAACAAGACCGGGTTCGATTTCTCGCGGTTCTTCACCGGCTCGGAGGGAACGCTGGCGGTGGTGACGGGGGCCACCCTCAAGCTGCTGCCGCTGCCTCCGTTTCGCGCGTGCCTAGCCGTGGGGTTCAGCTCCACTCGGGATGCAATTGGCACCCTGCACGCCATCTTCCGCGCGGGCTTTTTGCCCTGTGCGCTGGAGTTGGCGGATGCCTTCACCCTGGCGGCGGCTTATAAGCGCACCAAGAGCGAACGCCTGCGCGGCTGCCAGGCCCATCTCATCGTCGAACTCGACGGCCAGGAACGCTCCGTGCGCTCGGAGGTGCGGGAGGTCGAGCGAATCGTTCGCCTTCAAAACCCGCGGTTTGTCGAGCGTGGGCTGGGGGCCACACCATGCGAGGCGGTCTGGAAGATCCGGCGCGAGTTCTCTTATGCCCTGCGCGACACCGGTCTGACCAAGCTCAACGAGGACATCGTGGTGCCGCGCGGACGGCTGCAGGACCTGTTCCGCTTTGCCGCGCGGCTCCAGAAGAAGCATGGCCTCGCCGTTGCCTGCTTCGGCCACGCCGGGGATGGCAACATCCACACCAACGTCATGGTTGATTACAACGAAGCCGGGGCGCGCGGGCGCGCGGAGGCGGCGTTGGACGAATTATTTCGGCAAGTCCTGGATTGGGGCGGCGCCATCACTGGTGAGCACGGCATCGGCCTGGCCAAGAAACCCTGGTGGCCCATGGCGGTCTCGAAGGAGGTCCTCGACCTTCATCGTACCGTCAAAAAAGCACTCGATCCCCATGGGATTCTCAACCCGGGTAAGTTCGTCTGAACCCGCCCACCCTCGGGCTGCCCTGGCCCGTTGACGACGCTCGCCTCTCTGGCGAAGTGGTTCGCATTTGGCTTGGATTGGCCGTCGGATTCCCTCAAAATGGGCTCCTGTCTTAATGAAAAGATTTCTCTTTCTCGGGGTCGGCGGGATGCTGCTCCTCGTCTGTTTGGCGGGCCTCTACCGCCTTCACTTAGTCCGCGTGGAGAGCGCCGTGCAGCGGACCCGAGGCGCCATCGCGACCCCGGCCGTTGGGGCGGACACCAACGGGAGTGCGGCCGCTATGGCGGCGCCGGTGCCGCCACCGGCGGCGGCCACCAATCCCTACGCCGCGGCGTTGCGCGAGCCGGGGAAATCGAAGCGCGCCTGGTCGGCGGACTTTCTGAAGCAGTTTCAGCAGGCCGCCACGGGTGACCCCATCCGGTTCGAATTGACGCAGGGGCTGATGGCCTCGGGCGTCATCAAGCTGACCCAGCTTCGCGAGGGCGAGGTGACCTACATTTCGGGCGAATTAACGGAGCCGGAGCAGGGCAAGTTCTTTTTCCTCACCCCGCCCCCCGGAGGCAAGGCGGGCAAAGCGGCGGGCGTGGTGGAGTTCTGGGGCAGCCAGACCGCTTATCGTGTGGAACCGACCGGGCCTGACGGGGAACCCGAGCTTTGGCAGCGCCGGTTGGATGAGGTGTTATGCCTGGCGATGCCACTGATGGACACGTCGGCTGCCCATCAGGGGACCGCCAATATTCCGCCGTTGCGCCCGGACGCGGTGCCCGACTATTCGCCGGGCTATAACAGCAATGTGGTCTCGCTCCAGAGTTATCCCGGCTCGTCCGCGGTGCTGCTGCTGGATTTCTTTGGCGGCTACACGCCGACCTGGGGCGGGGTGACCTATCCCAAGCCCAGCGTGAGCAACTCCGACATCAAAGACCTCTGGAAGCGGGTAGCCGAGGATTACCTGCCGTTCAACATCAACGTGACGACGGACCTTCGGGTTTACCAGAACGCGCCTGCCACCAGCCGGCAGAAATGCGTGTTCACACCCTCGACTTCCGCCATGCCCTCGGGCGCTGCGGGCGTCGCCTATATCGGGTCTTGGAATTGGGGGAGCGACACGGTTTGCTGGTCCCTCTACACCAGTGGCAAAGCCGGGGGCGAGGTGGGATCCCATGAGCCCGGTCACACTCTCGGCCTGGGCCACCAGACCCAGGAGATCCCGAACGGTTCAGGCGGTTTCACTCACAATGAGTATTTTTCCGGACAAGGCAGCGGGGTAACCGGTTGGGCGCCGATTATGGGCGCGGGGTATTATGACAATGTAGTGACGTGGGCCAAAGGAGAGTTTTTGTACGCCTCGAATACGAACGACGCCTTGCAGACCATCACGACGGCCAACAACAACGTCAGCTATCGCCCCGACGATACCGGGAGCACGCTGGCGACGTCGCGCTACCTGGAACTCTATCCCGATTTCACGGCCTCGGCCGAGGGGGTCATTGAGCGAACGGCGGACTCGGACGCGTTCCAGTTTACGACGACCGGCGGGTTGGTCTCGCTGACAGCCAACCCGGTCGGTGATTGGGCGGACCTGGCGATTTCCGCGACGATCATGAACAGCAATGACGTCGTCATCCTGACGAACAACCCGCAGACCTCGCTCTCGGCCGGCTTTAGTTCCACGTTGCCCGCCGGCACCTACACCTTCGTGGTGACTGGCGCCGGGCGGAACAGCCCTTTGACGAATGGCTTCAGTTCCTATGCGAGTCTAGGATATTATTCGATCACGGGTTCGGTGGCGGGGGCGCGGTTGCCCACGCGGCTGAGCGTGGCCGAACACGCTCCCAATGGTACGACGGTCGGCCTGGTTTCGCCCCTCACCGCCGGCAGCCCGCTGGCGTATGCCATCGTTCTCGGCAACACCAACAGTACCTTCTCGCTCGACAACTCCGGTGTGCTGCGCGTTGCCAACAACACCCTGCTCGATTATGACCGGCTGGCGACCAATACGATGTTCCCGGTTCGGTTCGAGTTGCTGGTGAACATTTCTAACCTCTCGAACCCGGCCCTGACCGAGTTGAAACGGCGCGTGGTGGTTGCGGTGACCCCGGTGGCCGTGGCGCCGGTGGTTACGGGGTTTACGAGCACCGTGCTGGAACATACTCAAGTGGGGCTCGCGGTGGGGGTCGTGAAGGTGACCGATGCCAACCTGGCGCCGATTTTCAACTATAGCCTGGTGAGCGGCAACAGCAACGGCGTCTTTGCCATCGATTCATGGGGGAACCTGACCGTAGCGGGGGATATCAGCGCGGCGGTGCAGAAGACTTACACCCTGGGAGTCGCCGTCAGCGACAATGCCGTCGGTTACGGTCTGAGCGGCACCGGCTATGTCACGTTAACGGTGGTCTCGAACCCGAGTCCGTTCCGGCCCGGGTCCATTAGTTACGCGCTTTACGACAACATCGGGTCGGGGCAGTTGGTGACCGACCTGACGGGCAACGCCCGGTGGCCGCGCGACCCGAGTTCGGAACTGCAGATGCCGACCTTTGAGGGGATCAACAACCGCGCGGATAATTACGGTGCGGCCATGCGGGGCTACCTCATCCCTCCGGTGAGCGGCACCTACACCTTCTGGATCGCAACCGATGACAACGGCGAGTTGTGGATGAACACCACCACGAGCAGCACCAACACCACTCCGATTTCCCGTCTGGCCTACATCAGCGGAGCCAACTATTATGCGGCTCCGCGTCAGTGGAACAAGTTCGCCAGCCAGCAATCTGCTGCGCTGTATCTCACCGCCGGCCAAGCCTATTATATAGAAGCCCGGATGAAGGAGGGCGGCGGTGGTGACAATATTGCGGTCGCTTGGAAGGGGCCGCCCACGGCGGGGCAAACCAACGTCATTCCCGGATCATACCTGGCACCCTACCTCATGAATTATATTCCGCACCTGACGGGTTTTTCCGCCTCGATCCACCAGGGGGCCATCAACGGCACCGCGGTCGGCCAGATGACCGTGGCCGATGTCAACGCGGGCGACGCCCATACGTTTGCCATTACCTCGGGCAACACGGCGGGCCTGTTTATGATCGATCCGAACACCGGCGTGGTCCGGGTGGCCGACGACGCAGGTCTGCTCGCGGCCGCGCCGGGAAGCTACGGATTGCAGGTGCAGACGACCGATTCGGGATCGCCCCCCCAAAGCGCCACCGCCTCGGCGACGATCACACTGGTCGCCAACAACGCCATCACCGCCACCACGATCCAACAGGAGATGTGGAACAACATCGGCGGCGGCACCGCGGTCAGCGACCTGACCAATAACGCCGCGTTTCCCGGACGGCCCGATACGCTGAACGCTCTGACTACCTTCGCCTCCGCGGTTAACATTGCCGACAACTACGGTTCCCGAATCCGGGCCTATCTGACCCCGGCGACCAGCGGTGCCTACCAGTTCTTCATCTCGTCGGATGACAATTCATCTTTGTTGCTCAGCACCACTGATAGCCCGAGCAACGCGGCCAGGGTGGCTTACGTTCCGGGGTGGACCGCGGTGAACACCTGGACCACCTATGCGCAGCAGACCTCGGCTGCCATCAATCTGGTCGGCGGTCAGCGCTATTATATCGAGGCACTCCACAAGGAGGGCGGCGGGGGCGATCACGTCGAGGTGGCGTGGGCCGGACCGGGGATTGTGGACGGCAATGGCCTGGCCTCGACCAATATCATTGATGGCTCATTCCTGGCGCCGTACGACATCAACTATTCGCCGACGATGGCCAACCAGACCCTGCGCGTGTTTTCCTCCGTGGCCAACGGCACCGGCATTGGCCGGGTTTTGGCGCTGGACAGTGGCTTGGATACCTTGAGTTTCAAGATCGTGGCGGGAAACCCCAACGGCATGTTTGCCATCACCTCCGACGGGATCATCAGCGTGGTGGACAACACCTTGATCGCCAGTGGCGCCGCGACGACCTTTCCCCTCACCGTGATGGTGCAGGATTCTGGATACGGCGGGCTCTACCCGCTCCATTCCGCGCAGGCGACAGTGACCGTCAGCGTGGTAGCGCCCGGCGCCGTGTTCGCCTGGACTGGGGCCGGGGGGACGAATAACTGGGGTAATGCGGGGAATTGGGGCGGGGTGGTTCCCGGCGCGGGGGCGCGGCTGGTCTTCGGGGCTCCCTGGCTTCAGTCCAACCTGAACGAGGTCCTCAGCGCGCTGACCTCCGTGCAATTCACCAACGGCGGGTTCAACCTCACGGGCAACCCGGTCACCCTGCAATCGGGCTTGACCAACAGCGGGGACAACACCTGGGGGCTGAACACCACGCTGGCCGCCGCCCAGACCTGGCAGAATGCGAGCGGGACTTTCACCGCCGGCGGGGCGATCAGTAACAACGTCTTTACCTTGAACGTGGTGGCCAGCAGCGACTTTCGCATCGCCGGCCCGGTTTCCGGCTCGGGCGGGCTGTATAAGTCGGGGGTGGCGCGCTTGTTGATGTCGGGGGCGCATTCGTATAGCGGGCAGACGACGATCCTGGCCGCCACCAATACCGCCCTGGAGGTCAACGGCACCGACGATCTCAACCTGGGCAACTCCGACCTCTACCTCGCCGGGAAAATGGACCTGTGGAACCACAACGCCACGGTCGGCGCGCTGCTCGGCAACGGCGCGGTCTTTGCCAACGACTTGACTCGCACCTTGACGGTGGGCGCCAATAACCATTCGGGCAACTTTTCCGGCACCCTCCAGAACAGCTCCTACGGCAGCGGCGTAACGCTCGATCTGGTAAAAACCGGCAGTGGCACGCAGACCTTGAGTGGTCCCAACAGCTATTCCGGGTTGACGGTAGTGGCGGGAGGCGTGCTGTCCGTCGCGAACGCCGCCGCCCTGGGCGCCACGAACGGGAGCCTCATGGTCCTGACCGGCGGAACTCTCGCTGTGTCCGGGAGTTTCAATTTTGGGGCCAAGTCGCTGAACCTGAATGGGAGCGGGATGGGCGGTACCGGAGCGTTGCGCAACGATGCCGGTTACAGCAGTTTCAGCGGGGCTCTGACCCTGTCCGGGCCGACCACCATCCGCGCCGGTACGGGCCGGTTAACGCTCGCGGGTGGTTGGAACACCGCTGACCATGCCCTGACCTTTGACACAGCGTCCGGAGCCGGCGTGGTCGTCTCCAGCCCCATTGGCGGGGCTGGGGGTCTGGTGAAGACTGGCGTCGGATCGGCGATACTCAACGGCGCCAATTGGCTGATGGGGGCCGTCGCGGTCAACCAAGGTACCCTGGCCTTGGGGGCCTCGGGATCGCTAGCCTGGTCGAGCGGACTGAGCCTCGGACCCGGGGCGGTTCTGGACGTGAGTGCCATCGCCAGCGGTTGGACCCTGGGCGCGACGCAGTCGTTGCAAGGTTTCGGGACGGTTAGCGGCACCGTCCTCATCAATGGCACGCTGATGCCGGGCGGTTCGATCGGCACGCTGGCGCTCAACGGGTATGCGACTTTGGCCGGGAACACCGTCCTCGAGATCAGTAAGACCGGCGGCGTGGTCACCAGCGACCTGCTGACCTGCTCGGCCACTTTGACCCTCGGTGGACTGCTGACCGTGACCAATATTGGGACTGACGCCTTGGCCGCCGGGGACGCCTTCACCCTCTTCAGCGCGGGCAAGTTAGCGGGATCCTTCGTGACGATCACCCTTCCCCCGTTGGGAGCGTATCTGGCGTGGGACACCTCGACGCTGGGGGTGGACGGCACCATCCGGGTGGTTGGCACCGAGCCCTCCGTGGCTCCCAGCCTGGTGTTCGCGGCCAGCGGGGGCTGGCTTTCGCTCTCCTGGCCCACGAGTTACTCCAGCTTCACGTTGGTGAGCCAGACCAACCCGCCTGGCCAGGGCCTGGGCAGCAACTGGGTGTGGGCGTTCGTCCCGGGCGTGACCAATAACTCGATCATCCTGCCCATCGACACCAACAACGGATCGGTGTTTTACCGCCTCTTTAAATAGCGACCGCTGGGGAAATGAGCGCCACGAACTCGCCTTTTAGCGAGCGGTCCGCAGTGCGGGCCAGCAGTTCGGCGGGGGTGCCGCGGAGGAATTCCTCGAATTTCTTGGTGAGTTCGCGCGCCAGGACCACCTGGCGGTCGGGGAACACCTCGGCCAGCTCGCCGAGGAGCCGCCCGATGCGGTAGGGCGATTCGTAGAGCACGAGGGTTCCCGGGATGCCGAGCAGGCTTTCGAGCCGTTTTCGGCGCTGGCCCGGCTTGTGGGGGAGAAAGCCGACGAAATGGAATTCATCGGTCGGCAGGCCGCTGGCGGTCAGAGCGGCCACCAGAGCGCTCGGGCCGGGAACGGATTCGACCCTCAAACCCGCCGCCAGCGTGGCCCTCACGACCCTTTCCCCGGGATCGCTGATGCCCGGGCTTCCCGCATCGGTTACCAGCGCCACCTTTTCACCGCGCTGGAGGCGTTCGAGAATTTGTTCGCTCCGGCGGGCCTCATTGAATTGGAAGCAGCTCAGGAGCGGTTTCGAGATTTCGAAATGGCGCAGGAGTTTCCCCGTGTGGCGCGTGTCCTCGGCGGCGACAACGTCGCACTCCCTGAGCGTGCGGAGGGCGCGCAGGGTGATGTCCTCGAGGTTCCCGATGGGAGTGGCCACCAGGTAGAGGGTGCCGGCAGTCAGCGGCGGGAGTTTTTGGGCTGCGGGAGATGGAGTTTCCATAAAGGGAGCATGGCTGGCGGAACTGGAGCGGTCTCAAAGTCGCGGCGGAAGCAGATCTTCGTCGAGACCTTGGTCGTTGCCTTTGTCGAATTGGCCAAGCCTCGTCAAAGGAGGCGACCCAGGTTGGGATTCAGAGTTATAGGCTAAGCTCAACCTAATTGAACTTTCGGCGGAGGCATAGCAGGTGATGCACCGCGCTCGTGGGTTCGCCAGTGGCCAGGCGCATGAGTTCCTGGGGCGGGTAGCGCAGGCCGTGACGGTGGACCTTGTCGCGCAACCACCCGAGCAGGAGGTTGTATTCGCCGCGGGCCAACCCGGCTTCGAGCCCGGGACATTCGGTCTGGGCACGGGCCATCAACTGCGCCGCGTTCAGATTGCCCAGCGTGTAGGTTGGGAAGTAGCCGAGATCCCCCAGGCTCCAGTGGATGTCTTGGAGGCAGCCCTCGGCGTCCTTGGTGACCTTCAGGCCGATCATTTTCTCGAAGGCCTCGTTCCAGTAGGCGGGCAGGTCGGCCACCGCCAGGCGGCCCTCGAGCATCTCCACCTCGATTTCGAACCGGAGGATAATATGCAGGTCGTAGGTAACCTGGTCGGCTTCGGTGCGAATAAACGAGGGGGTGACTCGGTTGACGGCGGCGGTCAGTTGGGCGGGCGCGAGGGCCTTGAGCTCGGGGAAATGGCGGCAGGCGATGGGGTGCCAATGCTCCCAAAAGGCGGGATGGCGGGCGATGTGGTTTTCCCAGAGGCGAGATTGGGATTCGTGGATGCCGAGCGAGGCGGCGCTGCCCAGGGGTGTGCCAAAATGCTCGGCCGGCAAGCCCTGCTCATAGAGTCCGTGGCCGCTCTCATGGAGGATGCTGTAAAGCGAGTAGGTGAAATCCGTTTCGCGATAACGAGTCGTCAGGCGGCAGTCCCCCGGTCCCGCCGTGCTGCAGAAGGGATGCGTCGTGGCATCGACCCGGCCCGCTTCGAAATCAAAGCCGATGGCGGCGGCGACCTCGCGATTGAAGGCCTGCTGGGCCGCCAGCGGGTAATGCCCCTGGAGCAGGTCCTTGGGCACGGCCGCGGAGCGCTCGAGGGCGGCGCCGAGGATGGCCCCGATGGCCGGGCGCAACTCTTGGAACAGGGTCCGCAACTGGCTGGCCCGTGTGCCCGGCTCGTAACCGTCCAGGAGCGCGTCGTACGGCGACTCCTGGAACCCGAGGCAATCGGCTTTCTGGCGGTTCAGGTCGAGCAGTTTCTCGAGATGTGGCCGGAACGTGCCGAATTCGGAGCGCTGTCGGGCCTCGCGCCAGGCCTCCCGGGCGAGCGCGCGGGTGCGTTCAAACTTCTCGACCAAAGCGGCGGGCAGTTTGGTGGCCCGATCATAGCCGCGCCGCCATTCGCGGACATTGGCCGCTTCCGGGGAGTCGCTCGCGAACCCCTGTTGCTCACAGGCGGCGATCCAGGCGCCGACCGTCTTGGCCGTCCATAACCGGTGAGCTTGTCCGCTCAGGTAGGCCAACTGCTCGGCGCGAAAGTCGAGCCCCTTGGGGGGCATATAGGTTTCCAGGTCCCAGGAAAGCAATTCTGAGGCGCTGGAGACAAACGCGATTTCCCGCGAGCGCTGCCGCAGACGGCGATAGGGTCCAAATGTCTTGTTCACCCGCCTATTAGAAGCCGATTCAGGAGCCAGATCAAGCCAGTCTGCGTTGGTTCCGATCTACGCCCGGTCAGATCCGCTGCCAGAAAACCCAGAGGGACGACGGGCAGGATCTTCCTTTTCATCGCGCCCATGCCAGGCCATCGGCGCCCGGACCGGCATCGATCAGCTTCTCGATCTGCCAGGTCTTCAGGTTGAGCATCAGCACTTGCTTGCTCGCGTCGCAAGAGACATAGGCGAAGGCCCCGTCGGGTTGGACCAGCACCTCCTGCGGTGCGCGGGGGGCGTCGAAGGTGTGGGCCACTTTGAGCGTTTCCAGATCGAGGGCGATGACCTGCTTGTTTTTGCTGAGGGCGGCGATCAGCCATTTGCCATCGGGTGTGGTGGCGGTGCCGTAGGCAACTCCGGGCAGCGGGACACGTTGGGCGACGGTATTGGAGGCGGTATCGATGACCGCCAGCTCGGGCCGTGTCTGATCGGCGGTGAACACCCGGCGATCATCCGTCGAGAGGGCGATGCGCTGGATGGTGGGTGACACCGGTATCACATGCAGCAGTGCCTTGGCCTCCAGGTCCAGGACGGATACGGTGCCGGACGCGACGTTGGCGGTATAACCGCGGCGTCCGTCGCGGGTGATCGCGAGCATGTGGGATTCCGGTTGACCCGTTGGGATCGAGCCCAGGATCTTTAAGGATTGCGTATCGATGATGGTGACGGAGTTTTCCAACTCGGTGGTGACGTAGAGGAGCTTGTCTTTCGGGCCCATGACCGCGCAGTGCGGGCGCACGCCTTTGCCGAAGTCGACGGTCCCGACCACCTCGCGTTTGGCGAGGTCCATCACCCGGAGGAGGCGGCCGTCGGAGCCGGCCTTCCCCACGCCCGAGTCACCGTAAATGGGTACGAACGCGCGGCGTCCATCGGGCGAGGCGACCACTTCGTGTCCCGTGTTGCCATCCTCGGGGATGGCGGCCACCTGTTTGCCCGCCATCGGATCGATGATGCCCAAGGTGTGGTCACCTTTGTTGGCAATGAGCAACGAACCAGCCGAGGAGTCAGCGGCGGGTTCCGCGGCCGAGGAGGCCCAATCCGCCCCCGCCGTTATCAGGCAAGCTAACAAAACCAGAAAGAGAGTCTTCATGTGCTGGACACCACCGTTCCACATGCGCGGCTAAAGTCAATGAGCAGACTCGCCTTTCGGGGCGCCGACTCCCGCTGGCACGGGATGCTCCTGGCGGCCTTAAACGCTGAAAAACTTTTGGATCTCGGTCAGTACCTCGGCGAGGCGATCGATTTCGTTGGTGGTGTTATAGAAATAGAAGCTGGCGCGAGCGGTGGATTCGACGCCGAGCTTTTTCATGAGCGGTTGATTGCAATGGTGCCCGCCGCGCAGGGCTATCCCGCGCTGGTCTGCCAGGGTAACGACGTCGTGGGCATGCACGTCGTTGAGGAGGAAACTCACCAAGCCGGCGCGCCCGGACTGCGGGCCGAAGAGGCGGATGCCCTTGAGTCGCGAGAGCGCGGCGAAGGCATGGGCGCCCAATTCCTGGTCGTGCTCGGAAATACGGGCGCGGCCGATATGGTCCAGGTAATCCATTGCCGCATGGAGGCCCACCACCCCGGAGATATCGGGGGTGCCGGCCTCGAATTTATGCGGGGCGGGTTTCCAGGTGCTGTGCTGGAAGTCCACGTCCAGGATCATCTCACCGCCACCCTGGTAGGGGGGCATGGTTTCCAGCATTTCCTGTCGGCCATAGAGGACGCCGATACCCGTGGGGCCGCACATCTTGTGGCCGGAGAGGGCGAGGAAATCGCAGCCGAACTCCTGGACGTCGACTGGGCGATGGCCGGCGCTCTGGGCGGCATCCACGAGGGTGGCAACCCCCAACTTGCGAGCGCGGGCACAGAGGTCCGCCACCGGGTTAATCGTCCCCAGCGAGTTCGAGATATGCGTCATGGCGAACAGCTTCACGTTGCCGGTGAGCATTTCGTCGAGGCGATGCAGGTCGAGCAGACCGAGGTCGCCGGTGACGGGGACGAAAGTGAGCTTGGCCCCGGTGCGCGCGGCCAGGAGTTGCCAGGGCACGATATTGCTGTGGTGCTCCATCTCGGTCAGGAGGATGTGTTCGCCGGCTTTGATATGGCGGGCTCCCCAGGACTGGGCCACGAGGTTGATGCCTTCGGTGGTGCCTCGAGTGAAGATGATCTCATCCGGGCTGCGAGCGTTCAGGAACGAGGCGGCGCGCACGCGGCCGGCCTCGAAGGCAGCCGTGGCGCGGTTGCTCAGCTCATGGATGCCGCGATGGACATTGGCGTTGTCGTGCTCGTAATAGTGGCGCAAGGCGTCGAGCACCGCTCGGGGTTTTTGACTCGTGGCGGCGTTATCCAAATAGCTCAGCGGTTGTCCGTGAACGGATTGGTCGAGAATCGGGAAATCGGCGCGCAAGGGGGACCAATTCATCGTGTTCACTTCACATCAGCCCCAGTTGGAGTTTGGCGGCCTCAGTCATCATGGCCTGGTTCCAGGGCGGGTCCCAGACCAGTTCGACGGCCACATCGTCCACACCCTCGAGGCCGAGGAGGCGGTTCTGGACATCCTGGGCGAGCATGGGGCCCATGCCGCACCCGGGCGCGGTCAGCGTCATTTTGACGTCCACCCGGTGGCTGCTCGCCCCGAGCGGTGACAGATGGCAGTCATAGATGAGGCCCAGGTCGACGATGTTGACCGGGATCTCGGGATCATAGCAATTGCGCAACTGGTCCCAGATCTCCTTGTCGAGTTGCTCCTGGGTGACCGGCGCGCCGGTACTCACTGGCTTGGCGACGGCCTGGATCCCCAGCGCATCGCTATCCTTGCCTTCGATGCGAAAGAGATTTCCGTTGACCATCACGGTGTAGGCGCCACCCAGGGATTGGGTGATATAGGCCTGCTCACCCGCCTGAAGCGTGACTTTGGACCCGATGGGGATCATCGCGGCTTCGACATCCCGTTTGAGGGTTAATGGCTCGTTGCTGTTCATGATGTTACCAAGCGGGGGGAATATAGCCGCCCTTAAGGGAATTGTCGCGCGCGCTCATGTGCCTTCGCTTTCGGTGGAGACGGGCTGGCCGTCGCCTTTGAGGGCGGAGGCCACGGCGTGCCAGGCGAGAATGGCGCATTTGACCCGGGCGGGGAAGCGATAGACACCGGCGAAGACCGCCAGTTTGCCGACGTCGCCCTTGACGTTGCCGGTGGTCACCATCTCGTGAACCTGCTCGAACATGGCCAGGACTTCGGCCTTGGACTTGCCTTTGGCGGCTTCGGTGAGCAAGGAGGCCGAGGCCTTGGAGATGCAGCAGCCGGAACCGACGAAACTGATGTCCTGGATGACCTCGCCCTCAAGCGCCAGGAAGAGCTTGAGTTGGTCGCCGCAGAGCGGGTTTTTACCCTGGGCCGAACAGGTAGGACTGCCCAGTTCGCGAAAGTTGCGCGGGTGCTTGCAGTGGTCCAGGATGACCTGCTGGTAAAGGTCGTTGAGTTCGTCGAACATGGGAATTAATGCAGGGGCGACGGGTTGCGTCAGCCCGTCCGCCGCCTAGCTGATTTCGGCGATTTGCGGGTTGGCCTCCAGCCGTTGCCAGACGATGTGGTTGAGTTCCTCGCGAGCCGGGGCGAAACGGATACGGTCGATGATCTCGCCGGCGAAGGCGTGGATCAACATCCGGCGCGCCCGTTCGAGGCCGATGCCGCGGGCGCGCAGGTAGAAAATGGATTCTTCATTCAACTGCCCGATGGTGGCCCCGTGCGTGCATTTCACATCGTCGGCGTAGATTTCCAACTGCGGTTTGGTGTCCACCGTGGCGTGCTCGGAGAGGAGCAGGTTCTTATTGGTCTGCTTGGCGTCCGTTTTTTGGGCGCCGGCGTGGACGTGGATGCGCCCGTGGAAGACCCCCTTGGAGCGGTCATCGAGAATCCCGTTGTAGTACTCGTGGCTGTTGCAATGGGGTTGGGCGTGGTCGACGACCATGTGATGGTCCGCCAACTGATCCCCGTGGGTCACATAAAGCCCGTTCAACACACACTCGGCGCCTTCGCCGGCGAGACAGGTTCGGATATTGTTCCGGGAGAGGCGCGCCCCGGTGGCGATCGAGTGCGCGAGGAGATTAGCGCCGCGCCCGAGGCGGGAGTGGATGGCCGCGACATGAAAAGCGCTCGGGCTTTCGTCCTGGAACTTGCAATGCTCGAGCCCCGCGCTCTCACCGAGCTCCAGCTCGGTGAACGCGTTGATGAAGGAAGGGGCGGAGTCGAGGCTGACGTAGCTTTCGAGGACGGTGGCCTGGCCTCGCGCGTCCACCAGGATGACGGTTCTTGGATGCGAGGTGGCCCCGGTTTCGCTCCCGGTCGAGATGAAGAGCAGGTGGATGGGAACCTCGACCACGATGCCTGC
>Ga0316225_1000751_pt1 | contig 36420 bp, 33 predicted proteins | sample TBH18015metaG_FD_206010 | JGI IMG/M metagenome (GOLD analysis project Ga0316225, IMG submission 206010) | Freshwater microbial communities from Trout Bog Lake, Wisconsin, USA - TBH18015 | ecosystem: Environmental > Aquatic > Freshwater > Lake > Hypolimnion/Profundal zone | place: USA: Wisconsin... | reverse complement strand
GTTATGGCTCGCCGCAAAGCGCGAAGCGGTGGAATGCTGGGCTGTTTTATCTGGATTGCGCTGTTGATTGTCTGCGGAGCAGCCATCAAGAAACTGCCTGTTATCTCTCCCGGATCCGCCGCGCTGGTTGCTGTGGCCGTGGTTACTCTCTGGATGCTTTGGCGACAAATCATGGGCCCACGCACACCGAAGGGAATCACCGCTTATATCATGCGGCACTTCGATACGATCACCGACTTTCAATTACAAAAGCTTGAACTTCGCCTGGCTAAAAATTTCCCCCACGCTCCGGAAGCTGATCTTGTTTATGCCCTGCGGATTTCCACGGCTATCCGCCGCATCATCAAACTGGAGACTCTTGCCTCTCGATGGAACATCGCCCATACCGGGGCGGCGAACAGGGGATTACTCGCCGGGATCGGCCTGCCAGATTACAGAAAAGTGCATTCTTTTCTGTCGGCCTATTTTCTGAACCGCTTCAATGCGATAGCCGAACAAACCATCAGGGAAGCCCAGGCATCCCAAAAATCCGGAGCCCTGGTCAAGGCGGTGGAGAAGATAGACGCCGCTCAATATAAATTCTTCTATCCGCTCGCTGGTCTGGCGAAATCGGTTCAGCGCTGGAGAGACGTCGCGGACTCTTCGCGATAATCCAGCGGTACACTCGCGCCGCCGTCGTGAAATTCAATTAGCCTGGTTACACAACACACCAGCGCGGGGAAAATATTTTGCCTTGGTGTGACCCGTTCCATTCTTTTTGCAACACCCTTTTCTCTTTGCTTTTTTGGGTTAAGAGAATGGAACACCTCTCATCCGGCCTAAGTCCTTATACCAAAAGCCTTTCAAGCCTAATCAAACCAACTCTTATCCGTTCCAACCTTTCTGCTTGGTCGTGTCGTTTCCTAGTTTGTACTTTTTTCCGATTCTCTGAGTAAGCCGAGGCATGTTTCTTGATTTTTTCTAACTTTTTGCTGAAGTCTGCCCACCAAATCCCAAGCTGGGAATCTTGCAAAATGCGGGAGGCGCTGCATGATAGGTGGGCCTAGCCCAAACCTTCATCTCATCAGCCTCCCCGACCAGAAACCACCCCACAACAATGGCTTATATACTTGCAGCGGAGCGTGAAGCAGCCAACTATTTAACCTCCAACAGTTGGCAGAGGTATATGGATTATCTTGAGCTCAATCGCCCCGTATTCCCAACTGGCGCGTTTTCGCTCGCAACTTCCTCGTGGTGGTATTCCTTTGAAGATCCCAAGGCTCCCCATGACTCGCATTTAGAGCGTATTGAACTTGGCGATGTAATTGATTGGGAGAAGGATGATGGGGTTTACTGCTGGTTGCGTATTCATTTGTCTTCCTCCTTATCGGGCCATATCACGCTGTTTTATCCCCGAGTATTTGCTTATTCGCTTGGAATGATTGAGGAAGACCGGTCTATTCACGGGGATTGGCGCTACGACGAGTTTTCCACTGACGGAACACCAGGACGTTTTACGCACACCATCGAATGGGCGGATGGTCCGACTTGGCGCATTACTGCCAACGAGCTGATTCACGAGTATAAGGCATGAACTTTCCTCCCCCTCGTTCCCAAGTTGGAATTGGGAACCAGAGCGGTACACCCACAAGAACCTCTGATTTCCTTCTTTGCGTCCTTCGCGTCCTTTGCGCGAGACATCCTGCTCTAATCCCATGACCAAACCCACCAAACAGCGCCTTGATCTCCTCCTCGTCGAGCGCGGCCTTTTTGAAAGCCGCGAGAAAGCCCAGCGTGCCATCATGGCGGGGTTGGTAAGGGTGGGGGAGACCGTGGTGGACAAGCCGGGCACCAAAATCGCCGCAGATGCCCTGCTTACTGTCAAACAGGAATGTCGCTACGTCGGTCGCGGCGGCCTCAAACTCGAAGCCGCTCTGACCCACTTCGCTGTGGACCCCACCGGGCACATCTGCCTCGACATCGGTGCCTCCACCGGCGGCTTCACCGATTGCCTCCTCCAGCACGGCGCGGCCAAAGTCCACGCCATCGATGTCGGCCACAGCCAGCTCGACTGGAAAATCCGCAGTGATCCCCGCGTCGTCGTCCGCGAAAAACTCAATGCCCGCCACCTCACGCGCGACGACATCCCGGACCCCATCGCCCTCTGCGTCATCGACGTCTCCTTCATCTCCCTCACCCTCATCCTGCCCGCCGCCATCCCGCTCCTAGCGCCCGGCGGTGTCATCCTCGCCCTCATCAAACCCCAGTTCGAACTCGGCAAAGAAGAGGTCGATATCGGGCACGGCGTCATCCGCGATCCCGCCGCCCATCAACGCGCCGTCGATAAAATCGAGCAATTCGTCCGCGAAATCCCCGCCGTGACCTGGAGCGGCGTCATCGACTCGCCCATCCTGGGCGGCGAGGGGAACAGGGAATTTCTAGCATGTTTGCGCGGAATTTGATTGAATAAAGGTTTCCAGTGACAACCTCGTCGCTTCCACACAAAGGCCCCCAAGGGCCGGTCGGTCTCGTCGCCCACTCCGAAAAGCCGCAAGCTGCCGAACTCCTCCGGCTTCTGGCCAAGGAACTGCGCGCCTGCGGGGCGACTCCATTGCTCGAAACCGAAAGTGCCGCACTGGCTGGAGAACCGGATGGGCTTTCCATCGCCGAACTCGGCAAACGCTGCGTCCTCCTGCTTGTCCTGGGCGGCGACGGCACGCTGCTAAAAGTCGTCCACGAACTCGGCGAACACCTTCTTCCTCTCTTTGGCATCAACCTCGGCTCGCTCGGCTTCCTCACCTGCGTCAGTTCCGCCAACGCCCTGCAAGCCGTCGATGCCGTCTGCACTGGCGAATACGTCCTGAGCCGCCGCGCCCTTCTCGAAGTCACCCTCGAACGCGAGGGAGCCATCGTCGCCCGCCGCATCGGCCTTAACGAAGCCGTCATCAGCCGCGGCGCCGTTTCCCGCCTCATCAAGCTCGACACCTCCATCGACGGCATCGACCTCACCCAATTCAACGCCGACGGCCTCATCGTTGCCACGCCCACCGGCTCCACCGCCTACTCTCTCTCTGCGGGCGGCCCCGTCATCGCTCCGGACGCCGGAGTCCTCGTCATCACCCCGGTTTGCCCCCACGTCCTCACCAACCGCAGCCTCGTCGTGGCCGACCGCTCGGAAATCATTGTCCGGCCCGTCTGCGGCCAGACCGACGTCGTCCTCACCGTGGACGGCCATCGCTCGGAAAAAGTTCAAGACGGCGATTTAATACGCATTCGGAAAAGCGCCTTGGAAGTCCCCCTGGCGACACTCCCCAAACTCTCCTTCTGTGAAGTGTTGCGGGAAAAACTCAAATGGAGCGGTAGCGCGGTATGATCAACATCGGCGACATTCTTTCACCCAAACACATCCTCCTCGACCTCGACGCCGACACACAGTCGAAAGCCATCGCGAAAGTCGCCGAACTCTTGGAGCACGACAGCCGCGTGAAGGACTGGAACCGCTTCTACGAAGGCGTCGTCGCCAACTGCTCCTGCACCACCAACGAAAGCGGCTCCGGCATCTGCATCGCCCACGTCCGCACCAACGCCGTCAGCGGAATGATCATGGCCGTGGGCCGTTCCCTGGAAGGCGTTCCCTTCGACGAAGCCGGAATCCGCGTCCGCCTCCTCTTTGTCATCGGCGTACCGGTGGCCCTCGCATCGGATTACCTGCGCATCATCGGCGCGCTCGCCCGCATCTTCCGCGCCGAAAAAGGCGAAGCTGCCCTGCTTGCCGCAAAAACGCACGCCGCATTTCTGGACCGCCTCTGCGCCCTGGAAATCGAGATGTAAGCTGCGCGCTCCAAACGTAACATTCCCCTCGTTACCAAGCTCCAGCTTGGTAATGCCCATGTCCCCGAAACTCCGTTTCGCAAACCATGGAAGGCCGGACAATCGTCCGATTCCCAGATCATCACCTCCAAACAAAAACGCGCCCAAGCCGAAGCCGGGGCGCGCAAATAACTGAAGAGCGTCAGCCTCTTACTTCTTCACCGCTTCGATGCTGATAATCTCCGCTGTGCTGTCGCCGTGTTCGGTGGGCACTTCGAGCTTCTCGCCCACTTTGTGTCCCAACAGCGCCTGCGCAATCGCGGCCTTGTAAGAAATGATCCCCGCTTTCGGATCGCTTTCCCATGCCCCCAGGATGCTGTAAACATCCACACGTCCGTCCACGGTTTCCTTGATCTTCACCGTGGTGCCGATGGAAACGACCGTTGTATCAGGATTGGCAAAATCAGTGCCGCGCGCAAGTTCCAGATCGCGCTCCATCTCCGCCCGGCGGCGGGAAAGCACGCGCTGCATCTCCTTGGCAGCCTTGAACTCGAAATTCTCGCGTAGATCGCCATAAGAACGGGCAATGGAGATTTCCTTGATGTTCTCGGGAATCTTCTTGTTGACCAGCTCATCAAGCTCCTCTTTGCGCTTCTCCAAGCTCTCCCAGGAAACGATAAGCGCCTCCTGTTTTTCACTGGGACTATCCCCCGTGAGCATCGACTCCATCTCTGGATAAACGCGGACGATGCGGCCCAGAATCGAGCGCTTGTTGAGTTCCTCAAACACTCCTGAAAGCATCACCTTGCGGATCGTGTCCCGCACCGTTTCCGGTTCGGCTCCGGCAAGCATGTCCGGGATCAACTCCCGGTCTTCGAGCATCAAATCATGCAGCTTGCCACCGCGCTTGACCTCGTTGAATTGATCGCGCTCCAGCGCGGAAAGGATCGCGCTCAAAACGCGGGCATCCACCATCTCGGCAAACGCGCCACCGCGCTCCTTGCAAAGCCAGGTAAGCACTTCCGTGGAAATCGTGTGATCGCCCAGCCAGCGGTCAAGTTCCCGGCGGAGTTCCGCTTTCTTCTCCATTTCGATCAATACGCGCGCGCATTCCGTTACCACGCGGATACTGCTCTTGCTCATCAAAGCGAGGAATTTTTCCACCCACTTCCCCTCATCAAAAGCCGCCGGATACGCCGTCAGGATGCGGCGTTGCTTGGCTGCGGGCACATCACTGAGAATCTCGTGTAACCGGCGTTCCTCCTCGCGAATCACATCGCCCAGCGTAATCGAGCCAGCGCCGGGAATGATCCCCGTGATCACGCAAATCTCGTCGCGCGCCAGGATCAATTCCAGCGACTGCGCGGTGTTGAGGCGGCGCGATTTCTGCGCGGCATCTTCCACGGCGACCACCACAGCCTGAAGTTGGTCGCTCCCTTTAAACTCTTCGATGCTTTTAAGAATCTGGTCGAGCGCATTGATTTGCGCCTTGGTCTGCCGGGCCGCGTTGAACGCCGCAAGTAATTCGTCCGTGTGAGAAATCGGATTTTCGCGCAGCGTGATCGGGTCACTCTTTTTGGCGGGGAGGGCGATAAGCCCATCCTTTTTCAGCAGTTTCTTGGTGGAATCCCACCAGCGTTTGAATTCCGTCTCGTTGAAGATTTCGCCGGAAAGCGCTTCGGCGATCTGATCCTGATTTGCCTTGCCGCCGAGACTCATGAGAATCACGCGGACGAGTGCCACCGCGTCTTTCTTGGCCAATTCCTTGACCACATCGGCCTCCGTGACTTTTCGGACCAGAATATGATCCTCAGGCAGCGGCGTCAGCGATTCCGCCGCGTATTGCAACTGCATTGCGTGACCCTTCTTGGTCTTGAAGTCGATGGTCGCTTGGCTCAGGAGAAAATTGATCTCAGCGATGCGCCCAAATCCCCAGCTTTTGTGCAAACAGTAAGCTCCCGCTGGAAGCTTTTCTAGGGTGGCGGCAACGTGAGGAGTGAGTTTGCCCGCTTGGACGGCTTTTTCAATCTCGGCATGCATAGGATTAATAAACATAGGGAACCAGCAGGCGCTTGGCTAACGAAAATTAAAGTTTGTTTTGATTCCGCACCGTTTCACCGCTTCACTTCAAGCGTTTTCACCCTTTCGAACCCGCATGATTGCTTCCTCTCCCACTCGGCTTTCCGACGACATTCAGGCATTGCTTGATTATGCCGCCGAGCGATCCCTGAGCATCGGCGAGATCGAGTCGCGCCTGCGGGACCGGGGTTTCGCCCTCTTGATCCTGCTGCTCGCCGCCCCCTTCCTCGTTCCCAGCGTCCCCGGCCTCTCCACACCCTTCGGCGCGGCCATCATCGTCCTGGGCGCAGGCCTCGCCTGTGGACGCAAACCCTGGCTCCCTGCATTCGTCCTCCGGCGCGAACTCTCCCCCGAAGCCCTCCGCAAAATCCTCGGCATGCTCCTCAAAGTCGTCCGCTGGCTGGAGCGCTTCGCCAAGCCCCGCATGCACTTCCTGCAACGCTGGCCGGGCATGACCAACCTCATAGGCCTCGGCATCGCCTCCGGGGGCATCTTCCTCTTTCTCCCCATCATGGTCCCCGTGATGAACACCCTGCCCACCCTCTCCATCCTATTCCTCGCCGCAGGAATGATCGAAAGCGATGGCCTCTTCGTCCTGGCGGGATACCTCTTCGGCATCGCCGCTTGGATCTACTTCGGTGCCTGGCTCTGGCTCGGCAAAGCCGGATTGAGTTTCCTGCACGGTATGTTTTAAACTTCATCCTGGCGTCATCTGATGATAAAACTCCCCACCATCATGCAATGGGATAAACTCCTCAGTCCCGCGCGCCTCGGCAAAATCGCCCCCGAATCCCCGCAGACACAGCGTTCCCCCTTCCAGCGGGATTATGACCGCATCGTCTTCTCCTCCGCCTTCCGCCGTCTTCAGGACAAAACGCAAGTCTTCCCTCTGGCCGAGAGCGACTACGTCCGCACGCGCCTCACCCACAGCCTCGAAGCCGGTTGCGTCGGGCGCTCCCTCGGCACCGCCATCGGATTCCACATCGTCGAACGCCACAGCCTGGCGCCCATCCATCCCTCCGACATCGGCGACATCGTAGCCGCCGCCAGCCTCGCCCACGACATCGGCAACCCGCCCTTCGGACACTCCGGCGAAGACGCCATCCGCCACTGGTTTGCCACTTCCAAACAAGCGGAAAACCTCGCCACCTCGCTCTCTCCCGCCGAGCGTGCCGACTTCGAGAAATTCGAAGGCAACGCCCAGGGCTTCCGCATCCTCACCCGCCTCCAGATGCCCGACAACCGGGGCGGCCTCCAACTCACCTGCGCCACCCTCGGAGCCTTCGCAAAATACCCCATCCCGTCCCATCCGCCGCGCGCCGAAGGCGATCGCCGCGCCTGCACCAAGAAACACTCCTACTTCCACGCCGAAGCCGAATACTTTGCCGAAGTCGCCGAACGCACCGGCCTCCTCCCTGCCAAAGGCGGCGGTTGGAGCCGTCACCCGCTGGCCTTCGTCGTCGAAGCCGCCGACGACATCTGCTACCGTCTCGTCGATTTTGAGGACGGCGTCCGGCTCCGTCTCATCCGCTACGAAGAGGCCAGCGAAGCCTTCACCGAAGTCATCGGCAGCCGCAGACACCTGGAAATCGCCGCGGGCATGCGCGCCCCCGAAGAGCGCATCGAATTCCTGCGCGCCGTTGCTATCGGCAAAGCCGTGGAACAAGTTGCCGCCGTCTTTGTGGCCAACGAAGACGCCATCCTCGCAGGCGAATTCGAGCCCTCGCTCATCCAATGCACCCCCGCCTTCGCACCGCTGGAAGCCATCGTCAAGCAATCCCGCAAAACCCTCTACGCCAACCCGCGCGGCGTGGAAATCGAAGCCGCCGGATTTGAAGTCATCGGCGGCCTGCTCGACCTCTTCGTCGAAGCCGTTGAAGCGCGCGCCGGGCAGGAGTGGGGAGCAACGAAGGGCATCTCGCCTCGCTGGCGCAACCTCCTTCAAATCATCCCCGAAGTCTTCATCGGCCCCGGCGGCATCCCCGCGCCCGACGCCTACACCCGCCTCCTCCGCATGACCGACTACGTCTCCGGCATGCCCGATTCCTACGCCGTCAGCCTCTACAAAAAACTCCGCGGTATCTCGCTTCCGGGGCAGTAAAATTTGATCTGATAGATGGAATTTATGAACGAATCAACCCGCACCTTGGAGAGAAATCAGACAAATCAATCTGCCCCCCGTAAGCCTAATTTCAGAGGGCGTCTTATTTTTCAAATGCTCCGCAAGCGATGGAGGGGGCTTTTTATTGCGTTTTTAAGCGCATGGCTTCTCTTCGGTGCCATTGCGATGATTCAACACGGGTTTGTGCATCGGCAACTTTCTTCAACTACAATGCAGGAGCTTGGCGGATGGGCTGAGGAAGTTACGAAAGAGATTGGGTTCAAGGATAAATGGGATCTTGAGGGATACCGTCGCGCTGCAATCTGGGTTCCAAGCTGGTACAATTCCTCCAACCTTGCGAGGGCTTGATGAAGACTTGCGACATGCGGAAAATTCCAAAAAACGAGACACTGAAAGTTCTAAAGACATACTCCAACGCACTTTTCGAGATTTGATTTCCACAAGAATTGGCCCCGAGTTTTCTTCCTTAATCACAGACAACCTGGAGGAATACGATGGGACGTTATATTGGAAGATCGTGGTCGAAAAGTCGCCGGAACCGGCATTTGTTCGGTGGAAATTCTCAGGCGAGTCTAAGGAGCAAAAGAAGTTCTATGTCCGAGAAGGTCCCAGAACCAGCGACTTAGACACGGAGAAAACATGGCACTACATCAAGAACAAGTGGGGATAGAAAAGCACCGGATGGATCATTTTTTCATATTCGATATAACGGCTTAAGTTGCATATCCCCAAGATTCCAGCCTTGTAGATATCAAGCATGCCTCCCTCTCTTCCAATCCACCGCCGAGTGCGCTTCACCTCAACAGCCGACAAAGCGTCGCATTAAGCACCTCGTCCCCAATCTTATGAGCAGAATCATCGGCCAATTTGATCGGTTCGAACTCCGCTTGTTAACAGCGCAAGACGCCGATGCGCTGGAAACCTTGGAGCCGGGAGATTTATCGAATTCTCAAGGCGAATGGTTTTGTATTCACGGCGGCGAAAGGGCCTTTCTCGAAACGGCGTTGCGTGAAGAGGTCGAAGGAAAAGGTTTTTGGGCGGGCATATGGGATGGAAAGACGCTTGCGGGCATGATTGCCCTTCACGATCTGGATCCATCTTCAAAGAGCGCAGGCATCTCATATGTGCTGAGCGCTCCCTTTCGGAGGCAGGGAATCATGGCGAAAGCTTGCCGCCTGCTTGTTTCCCATGCATTCGAGAAAGTCGGCCTCGAAAGAGTTCAAATCATCGCCGATATTGCGAATCGACCAAGCTGGGCGCTTCCCGAAAAACTCGGATTCAAAAAGGAAGGCATCCTCCGTGATTGCTACCGCGCAGCAAGCGGCTCTCGTGACGCAGTCAAATATTCAATCTGCGCCAACGAATGGAATAAGAAGACCACACAGCCGAGCGAATAGCCGAAACTGACGGTAGCCCGTCTCAAACCGGAAATGGCATTATCGGTTTTCCTCAAGCTTCTTGCGCCCAAAGACAGAAAAGGATTCAATTTGCTCGGAAAATTACCACCCCTCTACAAGATGAACCCCATTGACTACGACGACATACCCAAAGAAGAGTTGAAGTCTCTCCGAAAGGAAGCGTTTCGCGAAGACTGGAAGATCAGGTGGTGGAATGCTTTTGCAGCTGGTTTTGCGGTATTCATTAGTCTTACGATTGCTGGGGCTATGTTTCCACAAGCCAGCGATAAGGTTGGACGTTTTATCCTCAGTTTTTTGATTATGCTGGGATTATACATTATTTTTCAGAATGCAGTTGTTGAGCCACGTCTCAGACGAGCAGTAGAGAGGAAGAAACGGCAACATCAGCTGCCATAGGCAAAAGATCCCAAACCACCCCTCACCCCAACAGCCGACAAAGCGTATCATTAAGCACCTCTGGCAAAATGCTCATGTCATAGGTATCCGTTTGCGCAGGCGATTCCCCAAGCAGCGCCGCATAGCGCAGATTCATCGCAGAGGCGATCCTCCAATAGAGCGCCTTCAAGTAATACGGAGAATGCAGCTCGATCACCAGCGTCCCCGGCTGGCAAAAAAGAAAATTTGTCAACCCCGCGCCGTGCGGAGCGATGATGCAGGAGGCCCCGGCAAAGAGCGCCGCCTGCTCCGCCACCGTCAACCCGGAAAGCGTCACCGTCTCGAAACCAAAGCGCTTCAGAATCAGCTGAAGCTCCTCCTCATTGGAAACCCGCCGGTATTTGGCATCGCTCCGGCTGATGAAGAGCCGCCGGACATGGCTCGCACCGGAGGGCGTGAAAAGGTCCCGGGCGTAGTCAATGTAGGTCCGATACAAAAACTCCCGCGTATCGGAAACCGCAATTAACTCCTCACATTGCCAATGCGGGTATTGCGCGACATCCACAATGCGGGACTCCGCAATGCCCAGCCGCTGAAACGCGTCGGCATGAAAATGCTTGGTGGGACTGCTCACGAGGAAATGCGAAATATCATCGAGCGCAACCCCCGCCTTCATCGCCGCCGGGATTTTGGTCATCGCCTCAATGATCCAATGAAAATAATTCTGGCTGTGGGAGCGCACATCCAGCAACAGCGACTTCCCGGCGAGCCGCCGCGCGCGCGGGAGCTTGATCTCCTCGAAGATGTAATTATTCAACCGGGGCTCCACTTCCCATCCCTGAGTATAGTCGTAAAGCAAAGTATCGGAGCGATCCACGACCGCAAAAGTCGGCTGGAAATACCGGCCCTCCGCAAGACGGGCGACGACGAGCGGTTTGATCTCAAAAATCAGCGTGGAGCGAAGCTGCTCATTATCCAGCCGATACAAAAAATCCGGCTGCACCAAATCCTCCGTAGGCGTCTCCACGGTCGTAATAACGCGCCCGCTCTTGGCATCGGTGGGCACATCCCACGAGGCCCGTTTGGGCGGGCCGATCAACGTCGAAGGGAAAGGACTCTTCTCAAGAAGGGATGCCAGCCGCCGCTTGATCTGTTTATTCATAAGGTTCGTCTTTTTCCCTCATTCACAGACACCGGGCTGTTGACCTCCACTCCCTACGCCTTCCGTCCGCAGCAGCTCTTGTATTTGCGTCCGCTGCCGCAAGGGCAGGGATCGTTGCGTCCGACCTTTTCCGCGTGTCGGATCGGAGGAAACAGCGGTTGAGCCTGCGCCGCCGGTTTCTCCTCGGCGAGACCGCTCAGGATGCTCTCCTCGCCGCCGCCCTGCTGATGCAGCATGTGCTGGGGCAGGCTGGCGAGGAATTGCTCGAACGACTGCAGATTGGAAGCGCTCCGGAAGAGGTTGTGCAGGATTTCGTTTTTGATGGTCGCCATCAATTCCACGAACATCTCGTAAGCCTCGTTCTTATACTCGATGAGCGGGTCTTTCTGCCCATAAGCGCGCAGATGCACCCCTTCGCGCAACGCGTCCATCCCATACAGATGCTCCTGCCAGAGCCGGTCGATGGCGTTGAGCACAATATACCGCTCGATACCCTTCACCGCATCGGCATCCTCGTGCTGGCTCTTGATCTCGTAGGAACTCTTCACCTTGGCGATGATCCAGTTGGAAATCTCCTCCGGCGTCTTGCCTTCAAATCCGGCCTTCTCGGCGGTTATCCCCAACGGGAACGTGCTGTTGATCCACCCCAGCAGACTCGCGTAATCCGGGCCGGACTCGCTCTCTTCCAGGAAGCTGTCCACCTTGGCCGGGATCGTTTCATCCACGATCTCATAGACAATCCTGCGCGGCTCGTCCGTCTCGATGGTCTCATTGCGCAAGCCATAGACAACCTCGCGCTGTTTGTTCATCACATCGTCAAACTCCAACGTCCGGCGGCGAATGCTGTAGTTGCGCTGCTCCACGCGGCGCTGTGCGGTCTCGACGGATTTATTAAGCCACGGATGCTCCAGCTCCTCGCCCTCCTTCATCCCAAAGCGTTCCATGATCTTCGTCATGCGATCCGCCGCGCCGAAATTACGCATCAGGTCATCTTCAAACGAAACATAGAACCGCGAGAGCCCTGGATCGCCCTGGCGCGAGCAACGTCCGCGCAACTGCCGGTCGATGCGGCGCGACTCATGCCGCTCGGTGCCGATCACATAAAGCCCGCCCGCCTCCACCACGCCAGGCCCCAGCTTGATGTCCGTGCCGCGTCCCGCCATGTTCGTGGAAATCGTCACCGAGCCGGGCTGCCCCGCGCGCGCAACAATCTCCGCTTCCTGCATGTGGAACTTCGCGTTCAAAACCGTGTGCGGAATCTTCTCGCGCTTGAGCATCCGGCTCAGCAACTCCGACGTCTCCACGCTCACCGTGCCGACGAGCACCGGCTGACTGCGCGCGTGGGCGACCTTCAGTTCATTGATCACCGCATTGAATTTCTCGCGCCGCGTTTTGAAGATCAGATCGTTCAAATCCTTGCGGATGCACGGCTGGTTGGTGGGGATCACCACCACGTCGAGCTTGTAAATATCGTGGAACTCGTTCGCCTCCGTCTCGGCGGTGCCGGTCATGCCCGCCAGCTTGGAGTAGAGGCGGAAATAATTCTGAATCGTGATCGTCGCGAGCGTCTGCGTCTCGCGGTCCACCTGCACACCCTCCTTCGCTTCAACCGCTTGGTGCAACCCATCGCTCCAGCGGCGTCCCGGCATCTTGCGCCCGGTGTATTCATCCACGATGACCACCTTGTTCTCCTCGATCACATACTGCACGTCCTTCTCATACAAACAGAACGCGCGCAAGAGTTGGGTGATGCAGTGGATGCGCTCAGCCTGCTTGTCGCAGAACGCCTGGCGTTTCGCCTTTTCTTCCAGCTTCTGCGCCTCGGAAAGCGAGGTGTCCAGGTCGATCTCCGCAAACTCGCTGATCAAGTCCGGCAGCACGAAAGAATCGGGATCGCCGGGACTAAGAAACTCGCGTCCCATCTCGCTCAGGTCGGACTCATGCGCCCGTTCATCAATGATAAAATAGAGTTCTTCCTTAATGCGGAAGAGTTCCTCCTTCATGGTGTCCCCGAAATAGGAAAGCTCCGCCTTTTCAATCGCGCGGCGCAGTTCCGGGTCTTCCATCGTGCGCAAGAAACTCCGGTGGCGCGGCTGACCAAGCTTGAGCTTGAAGAATACCTTGGCGCCCTCCTCCTTTTTCCCCGACGCGAAAAGCTCCTCGGCCTCGGTGGCAAGCCGGTTGCAAAGCAACGCCTGCTTCTTCACCAACTGCTCCACGATGGGCTTGAACGCATCATACTGCTGCGTGGTGACAGTGGAGGGACCGGAAATAATGAGCGGCGTACGCGCTTCATCCACCAGGATCGAGTCCACCTCGTCCACAATGGCGTAGGAGTAGCCCCGCTGCACCTGCGTTTCACGCGTGGTCGCCATGCCGTTGTCGCGCAGATAGTCGAACCCGAATTCGGAATTCGTTCCGTAGGTAATGTCGCACTGATACTGCTGGCGGCGGAATTCCGGCGGCTGATCGTTCTGGATGCAGCCGACGGTGAGCCCCAGGAAGCGGAAAAGGATACCCATCCATTCCGAGTCGCGCTTGGCCAGGTAGTCGTTAACGGTGACCAGATGCGCGCCGCGTCCCGTCAAAGCGTTCAAATACAGCGGCAGCGTGGCAACCAACGTCTTGCCTTCGCCCGTGGCCATTTCCGTGATCTTCCCCTGGTGCAGCACGATGCCGCCAATGAGTTGCACGTCGAAGTGAACCATGTTCCAGGCAATCGGCTGGCCGCAGACCATCTCCTCCTTGCCGCAAAGCCGCCGGGCACCTTCTTTGACGACAGCAAACGCCTCGCAAAGAATCCGATCAAGATAGACCTGCTGCTCGCCGTAATCCGAAATCTGGGCGAGTTCCCCTTGCCAGAAGGCCGTCTTGGCGCGCAGTTCGTCATCGGAAAGCGTGGCCAGTTGCGGATCAAAGGCTTTGACTTGCTCGATCACCTTGCGCAGACGACGGACCTCGCGCTGATTCTTCGATCCGACAATTTTCTTTAAAATCCAGTTAACCATAAAAATTCCTATTTGCTTCCGGGTTTGACAGCCGGGGTCGCAGCGAGATCGGGAGGCAGATTATCCGGCTCAAACGTCTCAGGGTTCAATTGCACAAGGCCGATGAAGGGGCAACCGAAATCGGGGATATTTCCGCCGCTGCGGTCCACCAAAGTCCCCACGGCAGCCACCGCGCCGCCGCGATCCCTCACAATATCAATCGTCTCTTGCACCCGGCCCCCGCGCGTCACCACATCTTCGAGCACTAGGAAGCGCTCACCGGGCGCGATGGTAAACCCGCGCCGCAGCACCAGTCGGCCCTCCTCCTTTTCAGCAAAAACATGCCGCTTACCCAGCGCCCGCGCCACCTCATGACCCACAATCAACCCGCCCAGGGCAGGGGAAATCACGCTATCGGCTTGGATGGAAGCCATCTTCTCTGCCAACGCCGCGCAAACCCGCGCCGCAATCGTCGTGTGCTGCAACAGAATGGCGCATTGAAAAAACTGGCGGCTATGCAACCCCGAGCGGAGCAGAAAATGGCCGTCAAGCAGCGCGTGGGTTTGCTTAAACAGAGCGATGATTTCTTCTTGCGTCATGGTGCGGGAAAAGGTGCGGATGAGTTGGAAAATTTAGTCTTCGCGTCCTTTGCGCGAGACATTGGGGGATTGTTATTCGGCAACTGCCGTCACTTCGATCTCCACCTGTGCCCCCTTCGGCAGCGCGGCCACTTGTATCGTCGAACGGGCCGGGAACGGCTCGGAAAAATACTTGGAATACACAGCGTTCATCGCCGCAAAGTTCGCCAGATCCACCATAAACACCGTCGATTTCACCACATTGGCGAACGTCATCCCGTTGGCGCGCAACACCCCCGCCACATTCTGGAGCACGCGCTCCGTCTGCGCCGTCACATCCCCCTCCACCAACTCGCCCGTGGCGGGGTCCAGCGGAATCTGCCCTGCGCAGAAGAGAAAATTGCCCACGGCAACAGCCTGGGAGTAAGGGCCAACAGCTTTAGGAGCCTCAGAAGTAGCAATCACGTTTTTCATAGGAAACAAGGGATAGTATTTGGAAAACGAATAGCCTAAGCAGCCCCGTCCCCCATGTCAACGCAGGGGGTGGGGGAGTTTATCTGCCGATTTTGCAGATGAGTTGAGGCCAGATGAGGTGGATCGCGACCTCCGGGCGCGATTTCCAAAACCCACCGAGCGAAGCGAGCCATTTTGCTCGTTCCCAAGCACTTGGGAACGCCCTTGTCCCGGCAGTTGGACTGCCGCCCCTTTGCGAGCGGAGCGAGCCTGACCTCCTCTCCCCGCAATCTCCCGCATCGTCTCCGCCAACTGCCGGTAAATATCCCGCCACTCGCGCATCCGCGAAAGCGAGAGATAGTTCGCCTTGCAGAACCGGCGCAGCACGTTGCGGCTGGTGTGGACGCTCTTGCCCTCCAGCGGCGGCGCGGCGTTCCAGAGATTAAGCAGGGTGATAAAATCAGACTCAGGATGCGTAAAAACCTTGTGCGCGGCGGCGGCGGCTTCCTTGGCATCCTCGGGGCGCTCGCGGGGATCAGGCACGCTCAATCCGGCTGCGATGACGAGCATTTCATCCAAGGCCCCTTCCGTGCGCGCTTCCAGAAGCATCCGGCCCAGCGTCGGGTCCAGCGGCAAGCGGGCCAGTTCGCGGCCCAACGGCGTCAGTTCCCAGGTGTTCCCCTCGGCTTCGGTGAGCGCGCCGAGTTCCTGCAAAAGCTGGTAGCCGCTGCGGACCGCCTGCGCGAGCAGCGGGTTTAGGAACGGGAACGTCTCGACGTCGCCGAGCTTGAACGCCTTCATGCGCAGGATGACTTCGGCGAGGTTGGCGCGTTGGATTTCCGGCTGTGTGAACCGGGGGCGCTTTTCGTAGTCCTCCTGCGAGTAGAGCCGGATGCAGAGCCCATCGCGGACACGCCCAGCCCGTCCGGCACGCTGATTCGCGCTGCTTTGCGAGACAGGCTCAACCGGGAGCCGCTTGGTGCGCGTGTGCGGGTTGTAGCGGCTCATGCGGGCGAGCCCGGTGTCGATGACGACGGCGATGCGCGGGATCGTCAGCGAGGTTTCGGCGATGTTGGTCGCCAGCACCACGCGCCGTTTGCCGCTCGGCGCGAAAATCCGCTGCTGGTCGCCGCCCGCCAGCCGCCCGAAGAGGGGCAGCACTTCAAAGGAGGGACCGAGCTTTTCTTCCAGCAATTCGCGGGCTTCCCGGATGTCCCGTTCGGTGGGCAAAAAGACCAGGATGTCACCGGAATCGGTTTCAATGAGGGCGTCCTCCGTGGCGTGCGCGGCGGCTTCCACGAAACTCACGTCGCTGGTCAGTTCGCCCTCCTCGTTTGTCTCGCCGATGGGCTGGTAGCGCACATCCACCGGGAAAAGGCGTCCCGAAACCTCAATGACCGGCGCGCCGCCGAATGCCTTGGAAAACGCCTCGGTGTCGATGGTCGCCGAGGTGATAATCACCTTCAAATCCGCGCGCTTTTGCAGGAGCCTTTGCAGGTGACCGAGGAGGAAGTCGATGTTGAGCGAGCGTTCGTGGGCTTCGTCGAGGATGAGGGTTGAGTAGGCACGCAGCAGCGGGTCGGACTGGATTTCCGCAAGCAGGATGCCGTCCGTCATGAACTTGATGCGGGTATCGCGCGAGGTGTCGTCGTTAAAGCGCATCTTGCAGCCGACCTCGCGGCCCCACGTCACGCCGAGTTCCTCTGCCACGCGCCGCGAAATGCTCATCGCGGCGACGCGGCGTGGCTGGGTGCAGCCGATACGCCCCCGGAGGTCGAGCCCCGCCTCCAAGCACATCTTGGGGAGTTGGGTCGTCTTGCCCGAGCCGGTCTCGCCTGCGACGATCAGCACCTGATGGGAGCTCAATGCCGCGACGATCTCTTCGCGCCGGGCGCAAATTGGGAGATCGGGCGGATAGGTGATGGCGGGTGGCGGTTGCAAGACCGCCTACCTTATACGCGACAGGGCCGGATGGGCAACGCCATGCTGTGCGTTCCTATTGCTTCAAATGACTGTCGAGGAATTGGAGAATCGCCGACAAAGATTGAGGTGAGGCGAATTCCCGGCCACTATGCCCCAAGCCCGGGAAAATCTTTAGAGAACATTCCACGCCCGCTTTTTTCAGAGCGTCATCCAAGAGATGGGCTTGCTGGACTGGCACGGTGTCGTCCTTGTCTCCATGCAGCATGTAAAACGGCGCTGCGTTCTTGGTCACAAAATAAACAGGGCTTGCCCGTCGGGCTTTCTCTGGATTCGCTTTGATCGTGCCTCCCAAGAGTTTGCACACGGGGCCGTTTGGAAGGTCAAGAGAAGGGGATGGGGGGCAGTTTAGAAAATCGGTCGGTCCAGAGAAATCCACGACGCACTGCACTTTGCTGGATTGGTCAAGGTTCGCCCCAGTGTCGAAATCGCGAATATCGCCTGTGGTCCCCAGCAGAGCCACCAAATGACCACCTGCGGAAGTGCCCCAAGCGCCAATGCGATCGGACTTGATCCCGTATTCCGCCGCATGTGCACGGAGGAACCGAATGGCTGATTTGCAGTCTTCGATCTGGGCGGGGTAACTGGCATTTCCGGTTAGCCGGTAGTTGACGCTGGCGACGGCATAACCGTGATCCAGAAGGCTTAGGACTCCGCATTCCTTGCAATAGTTGTAGCTCTTATCGAATCCCATCCATGAACCACCATGGACATAAACCACCAGCGGGCGCACTGCTCCGCTCGCTGCCGGGAGGTAGAGATCGAGCCGCTGTTGTTCCGTGCCGCCGGGGACATACGGGATATCGAGCAATTGGCGAACCCCCGGAATTGAGGGAACGCCCGCAGGGGAAGTCGAAGGTTTTGGAACGGGGGATTGGGCGTCAGGGGTAGTGCCGCCCTGCTGGCGGGCGCGTTCCTGTTTTGCCCGGTCTAAATAAGCTTGTTCCTCGGGCGTGAGTTTCTCTCCGGCTTGCGAGCGTTGATAAAGCTGTTTGGCCTTGTCCCAATCAATCGAATCGGGCTGAGTTGCTGGGTTGGCTTCGGGGGTGGACGAAGGTTGCAGAACGGGGGATTGGGCGTGCAGTGTTCCAAGACTGGCGAGCAGCAGACCGGACAAGAGGGAGATACGGGGGAGGTGCATAGGGAGGAAATTACGCGGAATAATTTCGCATAAAGAACGCCAAGGGTGCAAAGAAAATTAGCGTTGGAGGATGGGAATACAACGCCATGCCGTGCGCCTCTATTGCTTCAAATGGCGGTCCAGAAATTGGAGAGTGGTTGTCATGGTCGGTTGAGAGGAGAATACCGAGCCTCCATGTCCCGCACCGGGGAAAACCGTCAGAGAACATTCTACGCCGACATTTTTAAGAGCGGCCTCAAGCAGTTGGCTTTGCTGGAGCGGCACAGAGTTGTCCTTATCCCCATGGAAGACAAGAAACGGCGCTGCGTTCTTGTTCACAAAATTAACGGGGCTTGCGCGCTGGGCTTTGTCTGGATTAGCTTCCACCGCGCCTCCGAGAAACTTGCCGATGACAGAGTTCGGACCGTCTAGGGATCGGAGGGGTGGCTCGCCGTAGTGCAGAAAGTCGGTCGGCCCGAACCAATCCACGACGCACTGCACTTTGCTGGATTGATCGAGGTTCGTCCCGATATCGAAATCGCGGATATCGCCCGTGGTTCCCAGCAAGGCCACTAGATGCCCGCCTGCGGAAGCGCCCCAAACGCCAATGCGCTCGGGATTGATTCCATATTCCGAGGCATGAGCGCGGAGGAAACGGATGGCCGATTTGCAGTCTTCTATTTGAGCGGGGTAAGTAGCGTGCACACTCAGCCGGTAGTTAATGCTGGCAACGGCATACCCATACGCCACCAGCCATCGGGCCGTGCAGCCGTCTTTACTGCCGCTATTCCATCCGCCACCATGAACCCATATCACTAAAGGGCGAGCCGATTTGTCAGCCTCCGGGAGGTAGAGATCGAGTCGCTGCCGTTCATGGCCGCCCAAGACATACGGGATGTCGCGCAACAGCCGAACCCCCGTCATTGAGGGAGTTGTCGCAGGGGTGGCTGCAGGTTGTGGAGTAGGGGATTGAGCGTGCAGCGTTCCCAAGCAGCAGGCGAACAGCAGGCCGGACAGGATGCAAAAACGTTTGGAGCGCATAGGCTGTGGATTACCCAGAAGAGATTCGCGCAAAGGACGCGAAGGACGCAAAGGAAATCGGCGGCATTTGGGAACGAGAGGACTGAGAATTTCTAGGTGACTCTAAACAGAAAGAGATCAGCGGGCCACAGTATCGTGTATTGGTTTCCTGTAATTTCACGAAATGCTATGCGAGCATCTGGCCAAAAATCACGGATCCCGATGGCATCCTTTATTTCGTTGAACGCTGCCATAGGGTCATCTGTCCGAAGAAAAATGTTAACTTCTCCTGATCCAGCATCGTGCCCATCAACCTCATGCTTTTTGGATAAACATTCGATGAGAACATTTTCGATATTCACAATCACATCGTAATCTTCAATTGCGTTTGCAGGCCATTGCAGAACAAGCTGATATTTCATAATCACTTTCTCTTGTTCCCAAGTAATGCCCCCTACTTCTTCAAAAAATACCCGCGCTGCTTCGCCGAAATCGGGCAGCCCAGTTTCTCCATTACCATCAGCATATCCTCCCAAACTTTGCGCTTCTCGCTCATGGACTGGTTGCGCAGGAGGTAGGCGGGATGGTAGGTGGCCATCAACGGAATGCCTTTGAAGGTGTGCCAGCGGCTCCGGACTTCCCGCATGACGACCGGCTCGCCCAGCAAGCCTTCCATTGCGGTAGCTCCCAGCGCGACGAGGCACTTGGGTTGGATGATCTCGATTTGTTGGATGAGATAGGGCAGGCAGGTCGCCATTTCTTCGGGACGCGGCTTGCGGTTGCCTCTTTCGCCGGGAGGCATGTCCGGACGGCATTTAAGGACATTGGCGATATAAACGTCGCTTCGCGCGAATCCCATCGCCTCGATGATTTTCGTGAGCAACTGGCCTGCTTTGCCGACAAACGGTTCGCCCTGCAAATCTTCGTCCGCACCGGGGGCTTCGCCGACGAACATCAGCTCCGCTTCAGGGTTGCCGACGCCGAAAACCACATGCGTGCGACTGGCGACGAGTTGGGGGCACTTTTCGCACGGGAGAACCTGCACTCGGAATTGATCGAGTCGTTCGGCTTTGTTTGAAGACGGGGCGGGGGAAGAGGGAAGCGGTTCCGATGTTTCTGGAACGGTGGCGGTTTTGGAGACAGGAGAGGTCAGCGGAGCGGTTGCCAGACGTTCCAACGCGGCACGCGAGGCGCGGGGCTGCGGCCCGGAGGCGTTTTCGCGCAATCCGGCGAGCGACTGGTGGGCGAGGGAAACGGCTTCATCGAAGGGATTCATAGCAGGCTGACTATTCATGGGTTCGGGGGTTCCTTCAATCCTTTCCTGATTTCTTACGGCACGGCATCGGCATCAATGAAATCTTGCGGGATGGGGGCTTGAAATTCCATCCATTCGCCAGTGCGTGGGTGGGTGAACCCGAGCCGCCAGGCGTGGAGCATCTGGCGTGGATAGTTGGCGCGGCGTCCGTAAACCTCGTCGCCCAAGATTGGATACCCGAGGTGTTTGAGGTGGACGCGGATTTGGTGGGTGCGCCCTGTGTGCAGCGTGCATTCCACGAGACTTGCGCCGGGCAGTTCGCGCAGGACGCGGTAGTCGGTGGTGGCCGTTCGCCCCCGGCCTGCTTCCACAACGGCCATTTTCTTGCGGTGAACCGGGTGCCGCCCGATGGATGCCTCCACGGTGCCGGATTTTTTCGCAAACTTTCCAGCGGCAAGCGCGAGATAGACTTTCAAGGTTTTGCGGGCTGCGAATTGCAGGGAAAGCCCTTGGTGGGCAGCGTCGTTCTTGGCGATGACGATGCAGCCGCTGGTTTCCTTGTCGAGTCGGTGAACGATGCCGGGGCGCTGTTCGCCGCCGATGCCGGAGAGGTTTTTGCAATGGTGGAGCAGGGCATTGACGAGCGTTCCGGCGGGATTCCCTGCTGCCGGGTAGACGACCATTCCGGCGGCTTTGTTGAGAACGACAAGGTCGTTGTCTTCGTAGAGAATTTCCAGCGGGATTTCCTCCGGGGCGGCGCTGGTGACAGGCGTGGCTTCGGGTTCGTGGACAGTGATGTGCTGGCCGGGCCAGAGTTTTTCCCCTGGCTTGACCTGTTTGCCTTCCACGAGAATATGCCCTTCCTTGACCAGCGCCTGGAGGCGCGACCGGGAGAGGTGAGGGAGCTGGGCCGCGAGAAAATGGTCCAAGCGAAGGCCGGAAGCTTCAGGGGGGGAGAGGAATTCCGGCATGGAGAGAAAGGTTTTGGGGTTGGGGGAACAGAGAGAGTTGCGCATCGCAGCATAATCGGCCAAAGTAGCAGCGTTCAATCCCTATCTCCCAGGAACACCCCCATGTCCACCGAAGCAGAACCTCTCGTTCACACTTGTCCAAGTTGCGGAGCCTTGCTTGATGTCTCCGAGATCGAGCCTTTTACCGAAGTCAACTGCCCTACGTGCAACACTTCAATGCGGGTTCGCACCCAGTTCGATCACTTTGAGTTGTTAGAGTTTCTTGCCTCAGGCGGCATGGGAACCGTTTATAAAGCCAGAGATTTGAATCTGAACCGGATTATTGCGCTCAAACTCATGCGCAAGGAATTCAGCGAAGATGCCGAATACATCGCGAAGCTCGAAACCGAGGCGAAACTCACGGCTTCGGTGGCGCATCCGTTTGTGGTCCAGGTTTTTTCGTTCGGGTGCGATCAAGGCGTCTATTATATTGCGATGGAGTTGGTGGATAAAGGGTCGCTCGACGATTTGATGACGTTGCAAGGGCGGGTTGCGGAAGCGCAGGTGCTGGAAATCGGGATTCAAGTGGCCCAAGGACTTCGCGCAGCATACCGCGTCGGGCTGATCCACCGCGATGTGAAGCCGGGGAACATTCTCTTTGCCGACTCCCATACCGCAAAGGTCGTGGATTTTGGCTTGGCGATGCCGCTGGAAAAGGCCAAGGAAGGGGAGGAAGAAATTTGGGGCACGCCCTATTACGTGGCCCCCGAGAAACTCAACCATGAGCCCGAGGATTTCCGAAGCGATATTTACAGCCTCGGCGGCACGCTTTTCCACGCGGTGGCGGGTCGTCCGCCGTTCGAGGCGCTGAACGCCTCGCTCGTTGCCCTCAAACATCTCAAAAGCCAGGCGGTGAGCTTGCAGGCGTTCGCTCCGGACGTTTCCAGTCCCACCGCTTACGTCATCAACCGGACCCTGGCCAAGAACCCGGACGACCGCTATCAATCTTACGACGAGTTGATCGAGCATTTGGAATACGCTCGCTCTCAACTGCTCGAAAACGCAGGCAAGGCACGCCAGCCCAAGGCTCGCGTGGTGGTGGAGGACGAGAAACAGCAGAGCGTGCTTAGTTCCATCATCCTGGCAATGATCGCGTTCACGTTGATTTTGGGGGTGATCCTCTATATTTATAAAGACAAGATTATCAATCGAAACACTGGTGCGGAAGACCTTGCCCGGCAGCAGATGGAACACTCGTACAATACCGTGGAGCAAGCCATGACTGCCGTGCGCAAACAGACGGTCGCAGGGGAGGATATGCAGGCTTTGAAGACGCTGCAGACACTGCAATCGCGCGCGAATTTCACCGAGGCGGTCAAGTGCTCCATTGGCTTGCACGAGTGTATCGTCCGGCTTGATGCTGGACAGTTCTGGCTTGCCGGAAACAGTATTGCAAAACTCAGCAGTTCCTATGACCCTAGGATGAATGATCGGAACGGAGGGGGAGAATCATGGCGGCGGTTCCTACAAGTCCTCACTTACCTTCTGCAAACCCGGGGGGAGGTTTCGGATGCGGCGATGAAGAATTGGGCTACGGAACAATTTGAGCCCGCCGGATTGCTGATTGGGGGGTTGAAGGAATGGGACGCCTCGCGGTTTGAGCAGGCGTCCGCGCTCTTCCAAAGGTTCCTGGCAACCAAACCGAAAGGAGACTGGGCGTGGATCGAGGATTTCAAGCCGCTTGCGCAAGGCTGCATGGATGATTACAAGACATTTCAGGTTTTGGAAACGTTGATTGCGATCGCCGATACGCCGGAAAAGAAAGCCACGGTGTTAAAAGAAATTCCAAAGATTAAGGAACACCTCAAGCGCCACGGGCGGTTGCGCGATGAGTTGAGCCTTTACGAAGCCGTGTTTCGCATCGAGCCAGTTCCGAGTCCTGAGAATGGCAGCGCAGTTTCTCCCGCCATGTTAAGCGAGCGCGTTACCCGGATGCTGGAGGCAATGCAACCCGCCGAGGCGCAAAAGGAAATCAACACCACACCGCTTGTTCCGAACGATCTTGTCGTTAAAGTTTCGCTCATCAAAAAAGCAGGTTACATCGCGGATCTCAAAAAATTGCTTATTGAGGATTTGAATCGTTTCAATTCCAACCGCAGGCTGGCCCGGCGCAGCGGACCGGTGCTTGTGGGCCGCATTTCCAAAGTGGACGATGCAAAGATTGAGATTGAGTCGGACGGCAGCGTGGTGGCGGTGCCGTGGTCGGATGTCATGCCTTCGACCATTATGGTATGGAGCGATTCGGTTGCGGGGAGTCCGGAAACCACTTCCAGGATTTGGCTGAGTGGCGTGTATGCTTCTGTGGCCGGTTTTTCCAATGAAGCCAAAGGGCGCTTGATGAGAGGGGCGGAGCTTGGGAAGCAATACGCCAAGGATATCCCCCTCATTGAAACTGCGCCTTAGCGCAACCAACAGCCCGTGCGAACCTTAAGAGCGACTTTGATTTGCGGTGTTTTGGCAGCCAGCCTAGCTGGATTTCTTTGGACGCTCGGTGTGGTCACTCCGCTGACACGGATGGTGTTTGGCCCAGGTGTCGCCAGCGCACCGCTCTCGTTCTTTGGGCAATGGACGGGAATACTGCTGCTCGCATTCGGGCTAGCGTGGACGACCGTGGATATTTGTGCTGTGCCTCTTAAAATCACCGTTGCTGCTGTGGCATTGGCTGAGACGATACTCCTCGCCTGGTTTCTTTATCTCTGCGGAGTTATTTGGCCGCCGTTCACTGCGCTTGCAGCGGGTTTATTCGCTGTCGGATTTGGTGGAATCTACGGATTAAGCAAGCCGGGGCGGCGCAAACGGGATATCGAGGAAGCATTCGGCGGACGTATTTCGAGGGCTACGTTCTGTCAACTTTTGGATTCCGATGAGCCGGTTGCGTTTGCCGGGGAGGTGCGGGTGGCGACTGTGGTAGTTTGTCAGCTCTTTAACCGCCAGGAACTCGCTTTGACCCTGACGGCATTCAACTTCATGGCGCTTTCCAATGGGTTTCTCCAGACTGGTTCGCAAGCCTTGATTGATGCCGGTGGTGTGCTAACTGAATGTGGTGAGGGGCGGTTCTCTGCGGTTTTTGGAACGCCACTCGCCGTTCCCGGTCACTCCGCGCAAGCCTGCCGGGCCGCTTTCGCTCTGGCTCATCGGCTCGAAGCGTTCCGGCGGGAAACTACCGAACGCTGGAGCGCAGACCCGGATTACCGGATTGCCGTCCATTCCGGTGTGCTCATTGCTGGCCTTTGCGCCGCTTCGTTGCAGCAGGGGCAGGGAGGGGGATTCACCATCGCAGGCCAGGCGCTGGATTTTTGTCGGTGGCTCTGCAAAGCCAATCTAACCTACGGAACTCGGCTTCTTCTGGGATCGCAGACGTTGCCGTCCGCGCGTGGAGCGGTGGAGGCTAGGCCTGCCGATTTGATTTGGAACCCGAACGGACCGTGGTGGGAGGAGATTTACGAAGGACTTGCCCTTGCGGGAGATATCTCCTCCGAGGAGCGAAAACGGTGTGAGATGTTTTGGATTGGCGTGATTCTCTACCGTAGCAAACGCTGGGATGAGGCGGCGACGCATTTTGAAGCCATTCTCAAGGAATCCGACGACCCCTTGGCGCGCTTTTATTTGAAGCGGATGGAGGCGGCAAAGGAAAGCAAGAGATGAGAGTTATGAAACGTACTGAATATCCCGCTCCGCTTGGAGAACTGGTCGCCCAACTCAAACGTATGCCGGGGATCGGTCCGCGCTCCGCCGAGCGCATCGCTCTGTGGATGGTCAGCGCCCGCAATGCGCGACCTGGAGAAATAGCTGCTGCGATCTCCGCTGTTACGGAAGCTGTCAGCCCCTGCCCTCAGTGCGGTTTTTTTACGACGGAACCGTTGTGTGGAATTTGTGCAGACGAAGGGCGCTCTCCAGATATCCTTTGCGTGCTGGAACAAGCAACAGACATTTTGCCTCTGGAGCGGACGGGCGTGTTTCGGGGTCGCTACCACGCGCTTGGTGGACGGATTTCGCCACTGGATCACGTTGGCCCTGACGATTTGCGGATCAGAGAACTGCTGGAGCGGATTCGCCAGCATCCGCCAGCCGAGGTGATTCTGGCGCTTGGCGCAGATGTGGAAGGGGAAGCCACTGCCAGTTATCTTGCGGGGTTGTTGAAGGAATTTCCGGTGCGGGTGACAAGGATCGCCCAGGGTCTTCCGGCTGGAGGCGGCTTGGAACACGCCGATGAGTTGACGTTGAGTCGCGCGTTGAGCGGGCGGGTTCAGTGGTAAAAAGGCGCGCTAACTTTTAAACAGTAGTTCGTCCAGCATGCGGAGGCTCAGCCCCCAGATGGCGCGGTTTCCCAATGGGTAACAGGGGAGGATGTGCTCCGGGCTGCGCGGGTGAGGCATCGTCGAGCGGTTTGCCCTGTTCAAAAAGAACCGTAGTGGCACCCATCGGACCTCCTCCACTTCTTCATTCTGTTGCAGGGGAGTTGGTTCCACCAGTTCGTAAACAAAGGGAAAGATCGTCAGTGGCAGCAATTGAAAGAGCGAACGGGCCCGGATTTCCGAAAGCGGCCCCAGTAATCTCGCGTTGGTGTCGAGGGAAAGGCCCAGTTCTTCTTGGGTTTCACGCACCGCTGCGCGTTCTGGGGAGGCGTCCTGTATCTCCAGTCGTCCGCCGGGGAAACCGAGATGACCGGACCACGGATCCCGAGGGTGTTCGGCGCGTTGGATGATGAGGATTTCCTGCTCGTTGCCAGCAGGGTTTTCACGCAGAATCATCGCCACCGCTGCGTGAGGCAGTTCGTCGGATTCAGCCAAATGGTGCGCCGGATAATAGGCGAGTTTCTCCCGAATTTGAGCGAGGGACAGAGATTCGTCGCCGGAGAGAGGCGGCATTGTTGATTCCGGTCGTTTTGTCGGCATGGCTGGCGATTTTGAAAATTCCATAAAAGAGATCAGATGACCACCCAATTCCAAGGGGATGAGCTCGAGCCTATCGTCGAAAGTTCTTGCGGAGCGATGCGTTTTCCAGTTAGAAATACCAACTCAAATGGGATGTAAGTCCCAGGTGCGTTGATTCGAGAATGCCGTGAAAATCGGCAACAGTGTCGCTGCTGTAACCGGATACGAAACCTCATGGCCACTCGACTGTAAAAGGTTGGGGAAGGCGAGGCGGTAGGATCGAAGCCGGAAGTCAGAAGACCGAATGTCGCGCTTTGAATCGTGAACCCTTCGTAACAAAGGAGAACTCAGCATGCTGCATCATATATCGTCGAGTCGCCGTCGTGAGCCTTCGCTCGCGTGGCTTTTTGCCATTTTCGTTGTCCATTAGGGCATTTTTCGTCGCGATCCCAGGTTTTCCAATGAGCAAATTGATTCTCGTGACCGGCGGAAGCCGGAGTGGCAAAAGCGCTTTTTCGCAGGGATTGGCCGAGGCATTGCCCGGTTCGCGGGCGTTCGTCGCCACATGCCCCGTCATTGATCAAGAGATGAGTGCGCGCATCCGACGTCATCAGGAAGCCCGGTGTGGGCGCGATTGGTGGACAATCGAAGAACCACTTGATCTCGCCGCTGCATTCCAGTGTGCCAAAGGCGAGTCGGTGGTCTTGGTCGATTGTCTCACGCTTTGGGTTAACAACCTCCTCTTTGAGGCGGAACAGAAGGGTGAATCGCTTTCCGAGGCAGACGCCGCGAAACACTGCTTGCCGGTGCTGGAGGCGGCTCGCGCCCACGGCGGGACGGTGATTTTTGTTACCAACGAAGTCGGTTTTGGTGTTGTGCCGGAAACGCCGCTTGGCAGCCGGTTTCGTGACCTTGCGGGTCGCGTTAACCAGATGATTGCCGCCGCCTGTGACGAGGTGTTCTTCGTGGTCTGCGGGCAACCTCTTCAAATTAAATTTCAAAAATAAACCTCAATTCCAAACCTTAATACCCAATACTCCATGTCTCTTCTTAAAGAAACCCTCAAACAAATCGAACCCCAAGATACAGATTCCCGCGCCGCTGCGCATGCACGCTTGGAACAACTCACCATGCCCTATTGGGCGCTGGGCCGCTTAATGGATTTGGCGGAAGATCTCGCTGGGATGACGCGCTCGATGCATCCTCCCGTCGCCCGTAAAGCAGTGGTTGTCATGGCAGGGGATCACGGTGTCGCTGCTTCCGGTGTGAGCCAGTATCCTCAGGAAGTGACGGTACAGATGGTCTATAATTTCGTCAATGGCGGAGCGGGCTGCAACGCCTTGGCCCGGCAGGTTGGCGCGAAAGTTGTCGTGGTGGATGCCGGGGTGGCTGGCGATCTCAGTGCTCTGGTTAAGGATGGAAAGATTATTTCCAAGCGGATCGCTCCCGGCACGGCCAATATGCATACCGGTCCGGCCATGAGCCGTGAAGAAGCGATTCGTTCTGTCGAGGCGGGTATCGAAGTTGCCTTGTCATTGGCCGATTCTATTGACGTGTTTGCCACAGGAGAAATGGGCATTGCCAACACCACGCCGAGCAGTGCCATCGTCGCAGTGTTGACGGGTAGTGAGGTGGAGAAGATCACCGGGCGTGGCACGGGTATCGACGACGCGGGGCTGCAAAATAAGATCGCCGTAATCAAGGAAGCGTTGCGCGTGAATAAACCCGACCCGACTGATGCTCTGGATGTTCTGGCCAAAGTGGGTGGGTTTGAAATTGGTGCCATTGCCGGATTGATCCTCGGCGTGGCGGCGTTGAAGAAGCCGGTGATTGTGGACGGGTTCATCACCACTGCTGGAGCGTTAATCGCTCAGGCGCTCTCGCCGACCTCGGTGCAATACATGATTGCTGCTCACCGGAGCGTGGAGCCCGGCCACCGCGCGGCGCAGGAGAAGCTTGGGAAAGAGCCGTTGCTCGACTTGAACCTGCGTCTTGGTGAAGGCACCGGCGCTGTGCTTGCCATGAATTTGGTGGAAGCCTCTGCCCGCGTGTTGACCGATGTGGCGACCTTCGCGGAAGCCTCCGTTTCGACGGCTCACTAATCATGACATGAAGCGCTTCATTGCCGCCCTCCAGTTTCTGACTGTTTGCCCCTTCGTCTCGCGCGTGGCGTGCGACGAGCGGGACATCGGGCGGAGCACGCCTTGGTTCCCGCTTGTCGGGTTTCTGATTGGGGCGGTGGTGATGTTGCTGGATCGCGCGATGAGCGCGTGGTTTCCGCCGCTGCTTTCCAGCGCCATCGCGGTGGTGGCGCTGGCGGGCGCTTCCGGCGGTCTTCATGCGGACGGCCTTGCCGATACGGCTGACGGTTTTCTGAGTTCTCGTCCACGTGAGCGGATGCTGGAGATCATGCGCGACAGCCACACGGGGGCGATGGGGGTGCTCGGAATGATTTGCGTGTTTAGCCTCAAGCTGACCGCGCTGGCTTCCGTGCCCACCGTGCTGCGCGCACCGGCTTTGCTACTGATGCCGTTTGCGGGGCGCTGCTCCATGGTGATTCAACTTGCCCTGCTCCCGTATGCTCGCAGTGGAGGCCTCTGTTCGGTGTTCATCCAGAACCGGCGACGCTCCGATGTTATCTCGACGCTCTTTGTGCTGGCTGCTGTGAGTTGGCTGGCGGGAGGCGCGTATGGGCTTTGCGCGGCGGGCTTTTCCTGCGCGGTGATCGTGATCTTCTCGCTTTGGAGTCGCAGCAAAATAGGAGGCTTTACCGGCGACACGCTCGGCGCGGGATGCGAGTTGGTAGAAATCATCCCCGCGATGGTTGCTGCCTTTTGCTGGCGCGCCATGGGCTCTCTTTGAATCATGAAAGCGCGCACTTTAATTTTCACGGGCGAGGGGAAGGGGAAGACGACGGCGGCTTTTGGAATGGTATTGCGGGCTGTGGGGCATGGCCAGCGGGTGTTGGTGGTGCAATTTCTTAAATCAAACGCTGTGAGCGGTGAGTTGTTGGCTGGTGCCCGATTGCCTCAAGTGGAGGTGGTGCAGATGGGGAGGGGCTTTGTGCCTTCTCCTACGAATCCGGCCTTTGCGGATCACTGCGAAACGGCGCGCGCAGCGCTGGCCTTTGCCCAACAGGCTATCGTGTCTGGAAAGTATGATTTCATTGTTCTGGATGAAATTTGCGGAGCCGTTGCGCTGGAATTGATCGAGGAAGATGCTGTGATTGAGATGCTTTCCGCGCCGGAACGTAAAGTATGCTTGGTCCTGACGGGCCGCCATGCGAGCCCGCGGCTCATTGAACATGCTGATACCGTTACCGAAATGCAGTGCATCCGGCACGGATACACACAGGGGATCGGCGCGCAGGAGGGAGTGGAGTTTTAAGAATTCCACGGTGCGTCATCGGCGGCGGGGCTTTTCCGGCGCTCTGGACGTTTGGTGAACTCTAGGTCATCCTTTCCAACATCGCCTTATGAATAACACCTGCCTGATCCTCATGGCTCACGGGAGCAAGAATCCAGAATGGGCCGCACCTTTCCGCCAAATGACCGCCGACCTCCGCAGAGATTTGGGTGATGAGGCTGTCTATCTTTGCTTCTTGGAAATTGCGCAACCGAACCTGAGGGAAGTCGCTGCGGAAATTATGAAAACTCCCGTGCGTAAATGTCGCTTGGTGCCGATGTTCATGGCCAAGGGGGGGCATTTTGATGAGGATATTCCGGCTCAGATTGCTGAAATCCAGAAGATGCATCCGGGGTTGGAAGTCGAGCTTTTGCAGCCCATTGGCCTGCACCCGTTGTTTTTCGAATTGATGAGTAAGCTGATCAAGGCGTTGTGAGAAGTTGACTCGCAGGTGGGATGCGCTATTTTCAGCGCACTTTTCACAAGATGCCGAAGCTGGAAATCCCTCGCAAAGCCGTCTATCGGCTCTCGCTCTACTATCGCGCTCTTCAACGACTGAAGGCGAACGCAGTGGACACGGTTTCGTCGGCAGCACTTGCCAGGGCAGCGGGTGTCAAGCCAACCCAACTACGCAAGGACCTGGCCTATTTTGGACAACTCGGGACACGCGGACTGGGTTACAGCGTTTCGCATCTGTCGCAGACCTTGATGGAGGTGCTGGGGACCGCTCGGTTGCAGCCGGTGATTCTGATCGGCGTCGGTCATCTCGGCTCGGCTCTCGCGCGCTACCGTGGCTTTGCAAAAGAAGGTTTTGAGATCGTGGCTGGATTTGGCATCGATACGGACACAACTCGCTCGGAAGCCTTGGGATTGCCAGTTCTGCCCATGAACGAGTTAAATCGGTTTATTAGGGAACGGCAGATCAAACTTGCCATTTTGACCGTGCCAGTGACTGTCGCCCAAGAAGTGACCAACGAGCTAGTGGAGTTCGGCATCCAAGCCATCCTCAACTTTGCGCCGACGATTCTACAGGTGCCCGACGGCGTGGTAGTTAATAATGTCGATCTTGCCATCGAGTTGGAAAATCTGAGCTACTTTATTCGATGACCCGCTTGTCGCCGATCCCCGCACCGCTGTTCGATCTCCGGCGTACGCTGGAATCCGGCCAGGTTTTCCATTGGCTGCTGGAGGAGGGTGGTGGCTACCTCGGGCTCATTGCTGAACTGCCCGTGGAGGTTCGGCAGACAGGCGACACGCTTTGGGTCACGCCCGGAACGGAAGCAGCCGTTGCACGATATTTTGCGCTGGATCACGATCTGGAAGCGATTTACGCCAGCTTCCCCGGTGATCCCGCGCTCGCGGAGGCCACGGCATTTTGCTTAGGTTTGAGGCTGATTCGCCAACCGTTGTGGGAGTGCCTGGCCACGTTTTTGACCTCCTCGATGAAGCAGGTTGCCCATATCCGCCAGATGTCGCTCGCATTGAGGCAGCGTTATGGTCGCCCTGTGCCGGGCTGGGAGCCGCTGGTCGTCTATCCGGAGCCAAAACGCCTGGCGCGAGCCACGGAAGAGGGATTGCGTGAATGTGGGCTCGGGTTCCGCGCGAAAAACCTCCTTGCCCTGTCGCGCCTTGTGGCTCAGGGAGCGGTTGATCTTGAAGCGCTCCAGGCCATGGGCGACGCCACGGCACTTGCCGAACTCTGCCGTTTACCCGGTGTCGGGCCGAAGATCGCCAACTGCGCGCTGCTTTTCGCTTACGAACGGGTGCGGGCGTTTCCCATCGACGTCTGGATCGAACGCGTCTTGCGGCAAATCTATTTCGCCCGGAAGCGGAACGTCACAACCCGCCAAATGACCGAGTTCGCAGCCGCACACTTCGGCCCCTTCGGCGGCTACGCCCAGCAATACCTCTTCCACTACGCCCGTTCCCAAAAGACCAAGCAAGGTGGAACGCGAAAGGGATAGTTTCTCTTTTTCTTTGCGTCCTTGGCGTCTTTTGCGCGAACCTGCTCCCCTTTTTATGATTATCGACGCTGTTCTGACCCCTGCTGAAATCGACCTTCTCCCGCAGCAAGACCTTTCCCAAACCGTCTGCATTGTTTTCGACGTGCTTCGGGCCACCTCGTCGATCTTGACCGGTCTCGCGCACGGCACAGAGGCAATTCGTCCGGTGGTGACTATCGAAGAAGCCTTGGAAGCGGGGGCGCAGTGGCCGGACGCTGTATTGGGGGGCGAACGTTTTGGTAACCGCATCGAAGGCTTCGACATCGGTAATTCGCCTCTGGAATATTGCCAAACCGGCTTGCGGCGAATCGTGACCACGACGACCAACGGCACCGTGGCGTTGAGGGCTTGCTCCGCCGCGCAAGAAGTTTGGGCCGGTGCGCTGCTCAACATGCAAGCGCTCGAAGACCGACTTCGGCAGGTCGCGCCGGAGGCCGTGACACTGGTTTGCGCGGGCACGTTCCGCGAACTTGCCTTGGAAGACGTGCTTGCCGCCGGGATGCTGGCCGCTGCGTTCCCCGATGCCACGCTTACGGATGCCGCCCAAGTGGCTCGCTCGGTTTATATTCAACATAGAGAAGACATCCGTGTCGTTCTGGAGCAGTCCAAGAACGGGCGCGTCCTGCTGGCTAACGGGCGTGGGGACGACGTGGCTTGGTGCGCGCAACTCTCCCGGTTCCCGCTGGTCGGCGTTCTGCGGGACGGCGTAATCCGCAGAGGCTAGATTTGACAAATCCGTTCACGTTGCTATCTGCTCGATTTCTGGTTCTGATATTGCCGCGAGAGAACGGACAAGGCACTTGTTTTGCTCAATAATTAGAGCGTGTGATATTGGATTGGAGTTGTATGATGGCTGTTCAGTAAATGCTGCAATGGCTCATTGGAAACAACGTGAAACCGTTTTTGGCGAATACGAACTCGCTGTAACGATGCCGGGTCGATGGCAATCGCGCCCATCGGATTCCCCTACGCGATGGCTGTACCGGAGCGTGGAAAAACACAATGAGCATGTGACCATCCAGCGGGAGGAATCCACCGCGCTGGAGGGGGGGGAGGAAGCTGCATTGCGGCGGTGGGTGGCCCGGCAGCGCCGGGGGATGGAACTGAGTCTTGGACGCTCGGCGGATTTAAAGATGAGCGAGCCGCAATACAACCTATTGTCAGGAGTGCCCGTTGTCCGGTATCAAGGTGAAGCGCTGAGCTTGGAGCATCGTTTCCAAGTCCTCTTTCTTTGTCCGCCACGAACCGTTTGGACACTGGTGTACGACGCCTTCCGGTTCACCTCGGAACAAGCGGAAGCCCACGCCCAAGCGATTTTTGATTCCGTCTGCCTGCGGTAGAAGCGGAAAATCCTTAGAGCGCCTTGTAGTGCAGGCTCACTAGGCGAAAGACTTGGGAGGGGCTTTCCGCGCTGAAATAGACAAGTCGGATGGCGCTGGTGGTTTGTGTCCACTCATAGCCTGTCAGCGTCTGGATCACGTCGCCTTGCGGATTTTTGGACCGCGCGATGAGCTTACCCGCGCCATACTTGCTTTCCAGGCTCAACCGAAGCTGACCCAGGAAACTGTTGTAGTCGCTGTCGAGCCAAGCGCTGTTTTGGTATTGGAGCTCTATCTCCACCAGGCCGTCGTTGCGGAAATAAAAGACCGTCTGGCGCAGGTTGGTTTGGATCAACCCTTCCACCGTCCACATATCCCGTCCGCTCACGATCCGTTTTTCGACAATCTGCGCGTTGGCTCCCTTGAGCAGGCTGGCCAGGCGGTCCTTGGCCACGCTCCAGCTCAAGCCAAATGGCGGCGAGATCTCCTCGACCGCGCGGGCGGGGGGAGTCGTCGAGGCGATTCCCCATGCCAAAATTAGCGCCAGCAGCGCGTGGTGGGCGAAATTTTTCAGAGGGAGGGAGGGGGTAAACATTCTTGGCAGGGTGATTGCGTTTTCCAATGATTCATTCAATCTCTCTTTGATCGTATGAGCACGCCTGAATTGTTTGAATTTCTCCGGTTCCAAAGTATTTCGACTGATCCAGCCTATGCCCCGCAAGTCGAGGCATGCGCCGGTTGGCTGGAACAAAAATTTCAACGCATGGGCCTTGAGGCGCGGGCGTATCCCACGCCGGGACACCCCATCGTGGTTGCCCGCAACCCACCCAAACCAGGTCGCCGGACGCTGCTCATCTACGGCCATTATGATGTGCAACCCGTGGACCCGCTGGAGGAGTGGACGACCCCGCCGTTCGAGCCTCGCTTGGAAAACGGCGTGGTCTATGCCCGCGGCGCGACGGACAACAAGGGGCAAATCCTGGCTCACATCCTGGGCGTTGAAAAGACGTTGAAAGAGACAGGCGACCTCCCCGTCAACATCATCTTTCTGGTCGAGGGCGAGGAAGAGAGCGGTAGCCAAAGTCTGCCCCTCTTTCTTGAAGAGCACCGCGAGGAGCTCCGGTGTGATTTGATCGCTATTTCAGACACCGGCATGGTGGCCTCCGGTTTCCCGTCGCTTACCTATGGCCTTCGCGGAATCCTTTCGATGGAGGTCAGGCTTCACGGTGCGGAGTCCGACCTCCATTCGGGCATTTGGGGCGGCGTTGCGCCTAACCCGGCCACGCTGCTGGCGCGGATCATCGCCACCCTTCACGATGAAAATTTCCGAGTCGCGATCCCCGGCTTTTACGACGCCGTAGTAGAATTGCAGGACTGGGAGAGGGAGGAATGGGCTCGTCTGCCGCTTACCGACGCAATTTTGAAAGCGACGATCCGCTCCCCATTCCTGTTCGGTGAAGCCGGTTACAGCGCCGTGGAACGGGCGTGGGGGAGGCCTACCGCTGAAGTCAACGGCATAGGAGGGGGCTACCAGGGAAGCGGTGGAAAAACTGTCATCCCGCGCGAAGCCTTTGCCAAGCTCACCTTTCGATTGGTTCCAGACCAAACGCCTGAGGAGATCGAAGCCCTCGCGCGCACCCACTTGGAGAGCATCTGCCCACCGCAGGTGCGAATCGAGATCACATCCGGACACGGCGGCGAGCCGTTTCTTTGTGATCCCCACAGTGTGTATGGTCAGGCAGCCCGTCGGGCGCTTGCACGAACGTGGGGTGTTGAGCCAGCGTTGATCCGCGAAGGCGGTTCTATCCCAATCTTGCACGTCCTTCGTCAGACGCTGAACGCAGAAATTCTCCTTCTTGGGTTGGCGTTGCCGGATGCGGCTTGCCATGCTCCCAATGAGAGGTTTCCGGTGGAAAATCTCGAAGCGGGAATACGTCTCAACCAAGTCCTGTTGCAGGAATTGGCAAAAGTATAAGGGTTATACCAAAACAATAACCCACAGGCGGCGCACAAATGTGCCGTCTAAACGAATGCTTTGCCCAATTGCAAAGGAGGCAATTACTTGCCGCGCTTTGTCGTGCGTTTGGCAGATTTCGCTTTTTTACCGGAAGCTTTGGCGATGCGATGAAGAGGTGCCTCTTCACGCGTTACGCCACCTTCGGCATCGCGCTGGATCAACCAGGCGATATAAGCAGAAAACGACTGCCCAAATCCGCGTTTGGATGCAATTTGCTGACCCGCATCGTAAATCGGGTCTTCTAAAGTTATGCTCGTGCGTTTGATAGGATGTTCCTCGTTAAGTTCAATTTTGTAAGCGCCAGGAACGGCGTTCTGGATGTAAGAAAAATACTTTTTGAGGGTATTTTTTATTCACTTCCAAGCAGTTTTTCTCTTGGAACCCATAGGGTATTTGAAAGATATTACGAAGTGAGACATTCGTCCAGTCAGAAAATTGCATTTTTTGAAGGAAATGCTTGATCCAAATCAATAGGCATCGTATTACCCGATACCATATTTATGGGTGGTTCAACACGACGGACTTCGATTTCGTTACCTGAAGAGTTATTAAAAGAGGGGCAGCAGCTTGCGAGAAGGCGCCGACGTAATTTTTCCAATTACGTGGCGGACTTGATTGCAGCGGATGCGGAAAGGGAGGTCTCAGCCTTTTATATCGACACCGACGCGAAAGCCAATGGTTCCGACGGAACTTTTGAATAGTTTTCGGGCCTTGGGCGGATGTTTCGCTGGGTTTTCTCGCTAAGCAAACCTTTTTTCCGCAGTTCCAGATTGCATTTCCAGGCGTATGGTTTCCTAATGACTGAGCCTTCCAGTCATGCCAAGTCTTAGGCCCCCATTTGAAAATCAGAATGCGCTCGCTAGGGGAACTGCGGATTCCCAGGAAAAACTCCTTCAAGGGCGCACGTCAGAGTCGATCATCGCGGAATTTGAGCGACAACAGGCTGCGCTCCTTGAACTCCGCGCCGCAATGGAAAAGCGGGACAATACCGCCGCTGAGGCTGCCCGGCTTGCCGATGAAGAAGCCAGCCTCAACGAGGAGAGCGCCTTTGCAATTCAGGAGAAAGAGGCGACCCTTCTCGAAGCACAAGCCCAGACGGCCCTGCTTGAGTCGGTTCGCCTGAGCTTGGAGCGCCTGGAATCTCCCGAGGCCAAACCGGATGAGTCTGCTCTTGCGGAGGCTCGCCGCAATTGGAGCGCCGCAAAAACCGCCAACAACACCGCGGTAAAGGAAGCAAAGGTTGCCGCCGACGTGGTGTCCCGTATGGCAGAGAGATTGCTCGCGGTCCAAAAACGGCGGGGAGAAATCCGCTGGCAACAGTCTGCAGACCACGAAGCCTTTGAACGAATGGCGCGTTCCCTGCGCATTTTCACACCTGAAACAATGGCTGAGGCTTTTGCCGATCTGGAAAAGCGCCGCCCGGCCTATGACGTGCTTGTCAAGGCCTTCCGCGA
>Ga0316225_1000739_pt1 | contig 37108 bp, 56 predicted proteins | sample TBH18015metaG_FD_206010 | JGI IMG/M metagenome (GOLD analysis project Ga0316225, IMG submission 206010) | Freshwater microbial communities from Trout Bog Lake, Wisconsin, USA - TBH18015 | ecosystem: Environmental > Aquatic > Freshwater > Lake > Hypolimnion/Profundal zone | place: USA: Wisconsin... | reverse complement strand
AGGCTCCTCCTACAACAGGTCCATGCCCATCTCAAAGGGCGCATTGTTTATGCTGATTTAATCTAATCTGTCCTGCCCATATTCCCTTATAGATCAATCAGTTATGGCGTATTGTTAATGTAATACTACCCATTGCACCCATATTGAAATTGTAAGAGGGCATTGTGTAGGTAATCTATCCCCCATTTGGTTACCCCTACTGACTATATATACATCTATTTACTAAGTACCTATATAAACTAACTTTAAATAGATGATAGCTATATATCTATCATTGTATATATATAACTATAGACTATAGACGATAGCTATGCAATAACTAAAAGATATAAAAATAAGTTGTTGACATCATCAAACTAATGTCTATAATCTAGCTATGCACTACTAATTAAGTGTATGTTTTGCAGGTGAGAACCCTGCACTTTTTAACAGAAAAGGAAATTAAAATGCAAAACGCAATCTATCAAGAGGTAACCGATCAAATCATCGCAGAGATGGAAAAGGGCGCTGCACCTTGGATTAAACCTTGGAAATCTGACTCTAGCGTAGAAAAAAACATTGTTTCAAAAAAAGAATATAACGGCATCAATCGTCTAATTCTTGGAATGATGACTCACTTTAAAGGTTACCAGTCACCTTACTATGGCTCATTCAAACAATGGCAGGATCTAGGCGGTACTGTTAAAAAGGGCGAAAAGGGCATTAAGATTGTTTTTTATAAGCCAGTAGTTAAGACTGAGGAAAACAAGCAAACAGGCGAAAGTGAGAGTTTTGCCTATTCATGCCTAAAAACCTATTATGTATTCAATGCCGATCAAGTAGAGGGCGTTGAGTTTGAAAAGCCAGCGATCTCGCCTAGAGTTTATAACCCTGCACCTGCCTTAGATGATCGCATCATTAAGACTGGCGCTAATATCAAGCATGGCGGAGGATCTGCGTTTTTCTCGCCAATGGGTGATTTTATCGGGATGCCTAATCGTGACACCTTCAATGATGACTCTAGTTATTACGCTACTGTATTGCATGAGTTAACACACTGGTCAGGCGCTAAACATCGCCTAGATCGTGACATGAGCGGAAAATTTGGCAATGCAAAATATGCCTTTGAGGAATTAGTAGCAGAATTAGGCGCTGCGTTTCTCTGTCAGGATTACCAGATACAGGGTGAATTGCGCCATGCTGGATACATTCAAAATTGGCTCACTTGCCTAAAAGAAAACAATCAAGCAATTTTCAAGGCTGCAGCACTTGCTCAAAAGGCAGCCGATTACATCAACGGCTTAGATGCTCTCACTAATCAGCAAGCGGCTTAAGTGTTAACTAGCAGGGCGTTAGGAATAGCGCCTTGCTGGATTAGCATTTTGCTAGTCAATACCTAACTATTGGAGGTTTTATGTTATTAAGCAAACAAGTTGACAGCATTGCTCAAGGCATTGCGTGGAATGATCGCACCCTAAAGGATGCAATGAATACGGGGGTGTTATCCCCCGATGATGTAGCTACCCTTGCTCTGGCATTGCAGGGGGTTTCAAAATTTCACAGGTTGCAAGATGTAGCGATCAAATTACATATGGCGGGTTTATGAATAGGAATGATACTCAGGAAATTTTAGAAACAATCTGGCAAGCACTTGAGGGTTATAGGGAAAACTGTATCCCTGAGGGTGACTCTCAATATGATGAGCAATGGAGCGATATTTGCACCGCTATGGCGTGGATCACAGAAGATATAGAAAACGCACAATAGAGCGGTTTTATGGGTTAGGTGCTGTATAGGTATTACCTAACCCTTAAAAACGTCTTAGCGCTTGTTTTAATCAGTTTTAAATGGATGTTTTAACACTTAATTATTTTTTTATTTCACTATTTCGGGAGTATTTCAAAATGAATGATATTTATACAAAAGAACGTCAGCGCTTTGTAAAGAGTAGATTTTCCCCCATGCGTGTGCAAGGCGTGATGAGTAAAGATCAGTTAATTGATTGTTTTAGCGTGGTCGGTGGTTTGCTGCTGGTTTGGGTATTGCTGTCACTATGATTACCCCAAGAGCTAAACCCCTAACCCGCTTAGGGCGGATGACCTTAAAAAAGGGTAGCTATCGTTTATCTTGCTGCTTAACTAAGAGGGTGCGATCCTGTAAGAGTCCCCCAGATACTAGCCAGCTTGTTTATTCCCTTTGGCGCTACACCATGCGGGAGGGGTGGGTAATGCCCCCGTGTAGTTTACTTTGTAGGTGATTTTGGTAGCGATGTCAAAACTGTTACCAAGCCCCCTCAATAACTGACAACAAAACCACCTACAAAATAGACTTAGGCGGATTATAAACATACTTTCAAAAGGAGTGCAACATGAGTAAAGCAGATGATGATGCAGCAAAGTGGATGGAGATGAATAGAGCAGCCCAGTATCGGGAATGGATCAGAGCAACGGAAACTGGAACGCCTTATTACATCAATATCCAAGGAGATGTCATAACTGAAAAGGAGGAAAAAACAACAGATAATAAATAAATTGCACTAATCAAAATAATGTAGTAATGTTCTAACTGTAGTACCTAAACCTAACTATATAAAGGAATTTAATGATGAAATATTGCATTGATTGCAAGCATTTATCAGGTCAAGACTGTCACGCACCTGAAGTACCTCGACACATGGTCACAGGGGAAAAGCAAATCTGGACAGCGCTACACGCTCGCAACTTACCTATTACTGGTTGCGGAGAAAATGCTAAGTGGTTTAAGCCGTTTGAGTTTGAGCCAGTTAACGAGCAAGAGGCAGATATTGATGATCTATCCGCCATTCCATTTGGGAGATAAACATGGCTAATGATCGCAATGATTTTGCACCTGAAGTGCGTAACAGCGCTATTTGGTCAGGAGATTCCCGCAAAGTAGCCAATGGCAAGATGGTTGATGTCATCTTGGAAAAGCAAGGAAAAAAGCCCTTGCCAGACTTATCCGATGTTGAGGCGGTACAAATGGGTCATGTTATGCAGCCCATTATTGGAAGATTGGCTCAAGAACGATTAAAGATGGAATTAAAAGAGGCTGATTATGTTATTACACATCCAAAACATGAGTGGTTTCGTAGTCATTTTGATTTCATTAGTGCTAGTGGCGATCCAGTGCTTGTCGAGGCAAAGAATTACAACGCAGCGGTGCGTAGCAAGTTTGATCCTGATACCAATAGGATTCCTGCTGCTGACTACGCCCAACTGGTTCACGAAGCTGCTTGTCATAATGTTAACCGTATCTTTTTGGCAGTGCTATTTGGTGGACAAGAGTTTCACACCTTTGAATTTAATATCTCTGACGCTGAAAAAGATGATTTGTTGCAAAAAATGGCTCAGGTTTGGGGTTATTGCAAAGCCAACACGCTTCCGCCAGCGGAAACCATTGAGCAAACTAAGATTATCTACCCTGAAAGCGGTTCTGGAGTCATTACGGCTACGCAGCAAATTGAAATGGCTGTCGCTTACCTTAAAGACATTAAGAATCAAATTAAAAATCTTGAGGCTGCTGAGGAAGATATAGAGGTAAAGATTAGAAACCTGATAGCAGATAACCAAGAGATTAGATCAATAGATGGCACTACTTTAGTCACTTGGAAGTCATCCAAAGGCTCTAAACGCTTCTCAGCAGAGTTATTTAAACAAGCAATGCCCGATATATATGAGAAGTTTGTTATTGAGCAGCCAGGATCTCGGAGGTTTTTAATCAAATGAATAAAGACATTTATTGCGAGTGTTGTGGCGCTAAGGTTGTGGAATATAAACACAGCTTTAACGCTGGGTTAGCTAGTAGTTTGTGGCAAATCTATTTGGCTGATAAGCCTATTGCTTTAACGGATCTTGAATTGACACGCACACAATGGACTAACTTTCAAAAGTTACGCTATTGGGGTTTGGTTCAGCAATCTATTGATCCTATTACTAAAAAGCATAACGGCTTATGGGAAACAACTCAATCAGGAAATCAGTTTGTAGATGATCCTAGCGTATCAATAGCCAAATATGTATGGACTTTTAGAGGTGAAACAGTGCGATTTGAAGGTGAATATGTTTATTTCACTGACATTTTGGAGAAGTTTTACAAAGACAGACCAACTTACGCAGCGGAGGCAGTAAGACATGAACAATCTTGATTTAGCAGTATGGGTGATGACTATTTCTAGCGTCATTGACACCATTATTTCTCTAAAGGAGATATTTGTATGAAAGATATTCCAGAATACGAAGGGCTTTATGCAGTTACTGAGGATGGGCAGGTTTGGACATATCCTAATTACATTCATAACGGAAGATTTTTAAAGTCATCCGTAACAAAGTATGGGTATGAACAGGTTGTTTTATCTAAAAATGGAAAAACAAAACATTTTTATGTTCATCGTCTTGTTGCTCAGGTTTACTTGTTGCAAGACGAAAACAGAAATCATGTGAATCATAAAAATGGAGTTAAGACTGATAACAGGGCATCAAACCTTGAATGGGTAACACCATCTGAAAACAAGCAACACGCATTTAAGACTGGCTTAACAAAGATGCAGCCATCTCAAATAGAGGCATCAAGACGCAATATTACGCAGTACAACCTAACTAAAGGAAAAGATCATGTCCAACATAATTCCATTTGATGAGAAGGTCAAATTAGCAGAGGCGTTTGCTAAGTCCAAGTTATTTGGAATGACTGATTCAAACCAAGTATTAGCGCTCATGGCTGTTTGTGAAGCCGAGGGTATTCATCCTGCAAAAGCGGTTCAGGAATACCATGTAATTCAAGGCAGACCAGCATTAAAAGCTGATGCTATGCTTGCACGTTTTCAAAATGCAGGAGGAAAAGTCGAATGGAAAGATTACACGGATGATAAGGTCACAGGAGTATTTAGCCATCCTAATGGAGGGTCACTTGCGGTCACTTGGACTATTGAACAAGCGCAAAGAATCGGTTTGGTTAAGCCTGGATCAGGTTGGCAAAAGTTCCCCAGAGCTATGCTTAGATCTCGTTGCATTAGTGAAGGAATACGAAGCATTTTCCCAGGCTCTGTTACAGGATTTTATAGCCCTGAGGAAGTAGAGGATTTTGAACCTAAACAGGTTGCTAAACCAGCGCCATTAAAAGACATGGGCAATATTGAAGTAGTTTCACCAGAAGTAACTGTTAGGGCTGGAGATCAAGAAATCACGATTGAAAACATCAAGAGTGATTTAGGTATTCCCATGTATATCCCTGGAAGTGATGAGCCTTATGCAACTTATCTTGCTCAAGCAGATTGGATTGAGGGATACGCAGAGCTGCACGCCAAGATCCATGAATCTAAGAAATACACCGAGGAAGAACGCTATCACAAGATCAACGCTCTAAGGGATTGCAATGCAAACTATACAAAAACTTTTGACGGCAATGCAACAGCAAAACTACTCTCAAAAATCGCAATTTACAGAAAGGAAATTAACAATGGCTAACGGACACATCGCTCAAATGGGCAAAGGGGTTTTATTTCAAAACGAAAAAAAGCATGACAGATCACCTGATTGGAAAGGCACTTTATTGCTTTCTGAGGACTACAAAGCTGGTCAAACACTTAAGATTGCAGGATGGACTAAGCAAACGCCTAAAGGCAGCTTAATTTCACTTTCTGAGGATAATTGGAAACCTGATACAGGCGGCACTTATCCAAAAGAAGTGAGTCGTAGGGCTGATGACTCTGAAGTTCCATTTTAATCCAACGGGGGATAACGATGAAACATTGCAATAAATGTAAGCAAACTAAACCACTTACTGAATTTCATAAAGACAGAGCTAGGTCAGATGGATTTCAAATTCATTGTAAAGTTTGCAAAAATGCAGTTTTGAAAAATTGGAGAAGTCCTAACCGAGTTAAAGTTAGCGAAGTCGATATTGGCAAAAACATGGAAAAATTGCATTGTTTGATGGATAAGATCATTCGCAACACTTTAAGGGAGGCTGTATGAAATATTTAATTGGAATTGCATTAGTTTTGACATTATCAGTCAGTTACGCAGCCACTCGTTGTGAACGGGACAGCAGAGGAGGTCTTTGCTGCTGGGATACTCAAACCGATGGTCCTTTTAAACCATTAAGCTGCTATTGATGATTTTAATGAATTTACCTTACCCGCCCAGTATCAACAATTACTGGATCGCTTCTGGCAATCGTAGATTTGTTAGTAAGCGGGGTAGGGATTTTAAAGAAGCAGTAGCGGAGTATTGTGCTGAATGGAAAGTTCCTAAGTTTGGTGATAAACCGATGTGGGTTGACATCATTCTGAGACCTGCCACTAAGCGCCTTATGGATGTTGATAACTGTATTAAGCCGATTCTTGATGCTTTGCAAGATGCTGGAGTTTTTGACAATGATGTTCAAGTGCAATGGGTTCGTATTGAGCGAGGTTTACCAATGAAAGGCGGGGGTTGCGTTGTAATGCTAGACGCAATTGATCACACACCAGTTCAAGGGGAATCTGGCGTTAATTAGCCAGGTAGTTAGGGGTTGCGCCAGCCAACTACTTGGACAAGCTGGCACTATTTAAGGGGATAACATGAGTAAATTTAATTACGGCTTAGGCAAGACTTATACAAGCGCTTCTGAGGCGTTTAGAGATGCAGCATATTCCATTGCTATACAAAGACCAGTAAAACCTGAGTACGATGGTTTTTGGGCATTTATAGGTGTATTGGCATTTGTTTCTTTGTTTGCTTATTGCTTTTGGCTAACTATTGGGCGCTATTGATGGAATATTGCACTAAAGAGCAGCTTATTGCGTTTGAGCAAAAGGTTGCGTATCACTGGGAAGAAGGGGATCTTCCTTACCTCATTCACTTATCTGGTGGTAACGAGGATTTTTTAATTGATCTTTTTAAGGACATGAGAGATGGAGATTGGATTTTCAGCACTCATCGGAATCATCATCACGCTTTATTGGCTGGAATACCCGAACATGAGCTTTTGGCACGTATTTTGCGTGGCGATTCTATGTTTGTGTTCGACAGCAATCGTAATTTCTTTACTTCGAGCATTTTGGCTAGCACTTGCTGTATTGCAGCAGGGGTGGCTTATTCATTAAAAGAGTCTGGCAGCGATAACTGGGTGTATTGCTTTTTAGGTGATGGGGCTGAAGAGCAAGGTCACTTTTACGAGGCAGTGATGTTTGTGGAAGGTCAAGATTTGCCTTGTATGTTCATTATTGAAGATAACAACAGATCAGTGGACACTACTTTAATAGAACGTAATCCCACCAAATTTAGGTTTGAAATGCCATCTTGCGTCATTCGCAATGATTACAAAGCTACTTATCCTCATGCTGGCAACGGCACTAAAAAACACATTATTTTTAAAAATAAAAAATGAACGCAAATGAACCAGTAGCGTGGATGAACCCTAAAACTTTAGAGTGTGGCTATGGTGGTGATGTTGATTGGGAAGATACAGGCTGTATTCCACTCTACACCCATCCAGCAGAACACGATTTAGGAATTGCAGAAGCTATTGGGTTTGATAAGGGTTACCAAGCAGCTATGGAAAAAACATTAACACCATTAACTGAAGATGAGTGTGAAGAAATTATCAATAAGCACGATTGGTATTCAAAGTCTTGGCGTGAAATGGCAAAAGAAATACACGATGCAATATTAAGAAAGGCACAGGAAAAATGACCTATAAAGAGCAGATTACTAGCTCAAATACTGAGCTTGCAAAAGATCCTAAAACACGGTTCATAGGCTATGGTCTGCAAAAAGGTCGTGCATTAGGCACTTTAAAAAACGTGTCAGACAATCAAATCTTAGAAATGCCTGTTGCAGAAAATTTGATGATGGGGGTTGCCATCGGAATGGCTCTAACAGGGTTAAAACCCGTTGTTTTTATTGAAAGAATGGACTTTTTGATGAACGCAATGGATGCTTTAGTGAACCATTTGGACAAAATCAAAGAAATCAGCAAAGGTGAATTTGATCCTAAAGTCATCATTCGTTGCATTGTAGGAAACATTACAAAACCGCTATATACAGGCGCTACACACGTTCAAGACTTCACTAGCGCACTTAGAGAAATGACCGATATACCTGTTTATAGCGTGTTAAATGAGGATTTTGCCAAAACAGCGTATGAGCTGGCAATGACAAGAAACAAATCTTGCATTATTGTTGAATACAAGGATTTAATGTGAAAAGTAACAAATACAGCAATTTTAAAATATTCCATTTTCCAGAAAAACTGAAATCTTTTGAGGCGGGGGAGGTTTTAGCACCGCTATATGTGCGTATAAAGCCAATCAACATTTGTAATCACGGATGCTTCTTTTGCGTGTATAGCACTGGTTTTAGGGTGAAAGACGGGGGAGAAGAAGAACACATCATTAGCGGTATGCACGAAGATATGAAAGAAGATGATGTCATTCCTACCGAAAAGATGATGGAAATTTTGTATGACTTGCACTATATGGGTACTAAGGCAGTCACTTATTCTGGTGGGGGAGAGCCTTTAATGCATCCAGACATAGTGCCTATCATGCGTAAGACACTAGAGCTAGGTCTTGATCTATCTATAATTACAAACGGTCAAAACTTGGCAAAGGAACGTGCGGAGGTATTGGCAAAAGCTAAGTGGGTAAGGGTCAGCATGGACTACACAAGCGGTGAAGAAATGAAGCGTTTTAGGAACGTGCCTGAAAAGAGTTTTGATTCTGTGTTGAAAAACATCAAGAATTTTGCTGCCATAAAAGATAAAAGTTGTAATCTAGGTGTTAATTATATTGTGCACCGCAACAATTACAAAAATTTATGGGGGTTTAGTCAATTATTAAAAGAGGTAGGGGTTGAGAATGTGCGTTATAGCCCGATGTACGTGCCTGATTTTTATGATTACCACAAGGAAATAGCGGATGAAGTCAATGAGCAGCTTGCAAAGATTCAAACTATTACTTCTGAAAACTTTAGTGTCAATAGCACTTACAACATTACTCCTGGCAGCAGTCACTCTAGTGTACGAAGCTATAAGAGATGTTACATCATGCAAACCGTGCCAGTCATCGGGGCGGATCTCAACGTGTATGCGTGTCATAACAAAGCCTACGATAAGACTGGTTGCATAGGATCTATTAAGGAAAAACGGTTTCCTACGCTATGGTTTAGTAATGAAACCAAAGAATACTTTGAGAAGTTCAATGCTAAAACCACTTGTATGCACGAATGTTCTAACGATACAAAGAATATATTGATTAACGATTATGTAAACGCTAGTACCGACAACTTTATCTAAGGAAAATCATGTCAAAAAAGAAAAAACTTGATGTAAAACAATTTCAAGAGCCATTAAAACGAGTGCCACCCAATGTATTTGTGGCTACTCCGATGTATGGCGGTATGTGCGCTGGTTTTTATACTCAATCAATCCTTCAATTGACTAAAGTGTGTGCAGATCATGGTGTTCAACTGTCATTTAGCTTTATGTTTAATGAGAGCTTGATTACCCGTGCTAGAAATTCATTGGCTCAAACATTTTTGAAAACTGAGTGTACTCATTTAATGTTTATTGACTCAGATATTTTGTTTGATCCTAGAGATATTGTTACCATGCTTCAAGCTGACAAAGACATCATTTGCGGTATTTATCCTAAGAAAGAAATCAATTGGAATAGTGTTAGACAGGCTATGGACAATGGTGTGGCTAACGATCAGCTTAAATTCCATACAGGCAGCTTTGTGGTTAACCTAGTGGACTACGCTGGAGAAGTAACTGTGCCTATTGACCAGCCAGTAGAGATTTTCAATGGTGGCACTGGCTTTATGATGATTAAACGTGAAGTTTTTGACGAGTTAAGACCACACGTACCAAGCTATTCTAATGATGTAATGGATTTGAATGGCAGCATGAAGCAAGGTGAACCTATTTCTGAATATTTTGCTACCTCAATTGAACCTGAAACCAATCGTTTGTTGTCTGAGGACTATCACTTTTGCCGAGAATGGCGTTTAATCGGTGGCAAAGTGTTTGCTGCACCTTGGGTACGATTGGCACACGTAGGATCGTATGCCTTTGAAGGTCAACTAATTGCTACCGAGTAATTGAATTGTATTGTTTGTAACAAGCATCCAGGGCAGTCCTTATTTCGTCTGCTCTGGTAGCTTCCCTGATAAGAAATTCTGCATCCTCGGCAGAAAGGGATCTCCCAGTGCCGTCTTGTCCAATGTTGGTGCTGTATTGACTACGACTGGGTCTTGAGCGCAGCTTGATAAGAGCATTAGCAAGCTGATCGTTAATAGCATTGATTTGAGCATCTTTATCTTTCCTTATTTGATCGGCAGCAGCCTGGTTTGCAGCCTCTTTCTGTTGGATGACTCTCTCCTGAGCAATTTTCTCGTTTGCAATTTTCTTCTCGTATCGCCAGCCGTTGATGCTCCAGCCAGCAATGAAAATCAAACTGGTAGCAATCAAGTAAGCAATCAATTTGAACTGGATTGAGCCGAACACTTTTCATATTCCTCTGTTCTACGTTTCAATAGACCTGGCTCTACTTTACCGCCAGCCGTATCCCACTTTAACAGCTCCTTGCAAGCCCCGCCATAGTCACCTGAATTAAGTTTTTTATTAAGGGTTGAATGGCAGAAAGCAGACACCCCAACATTATAGGAAAAATCCAAATATGCATCGTATTCTCCTTGTGAGATTGGCACATGAATACAGTTAGCCATTTCTTTTGCAGTTTGATCTACTGTATTTTGTAACTTTACTAAAGCCCTTACAGGGTTTGTAGTGTCACCCTTTTTAGTACCGTCAGCTTGTCCAAAACCAACGGTATAAACGCCTACCACGTCTTGATAAGCGGTACTCTTATAGCCTTCATTGACAGCAATGCCAACAAGCGCAGCAGCGCTTACAACTAGCGCAGCTACAGGCTTTCTATCCAATTATTGACCCTCTACAGGAGTTTCAATAGTAGATTCTGCTGGCACTTCGGGAGCTGGTTCTGGGGCAGGTTCAGGCGTTGGTTCAGGCGTTGGTTCAGGAGCTGGTTCTGAAACAATTTGCTCTGCTTCTGCTTGTGGTTCTAAACGATCCAAAAAAGCAGCAAACTGGCAAGCAATAACGTGAGCTTCGCTGCCAATACCTTTGCCAATGGAGTCCAAGAAATCTACAATTTTTTCTGCGTAGTTCATTTTTTTTCCTTATGCGGTTCAGTTTTGTGTGAGTCACGGGCAGTCTTAACACCAGCAGCTACAGGCAAAGATTCTGGTGCGCCTTGCTTGAGCTTTGGGTTCATGGTCTGACCGATGGCTTTTAAGTTAAGACCTTGTTTTAGATGACCTTTCATTAGTACACCTTCTTTCCACCTGGGAATGAACTAGAACTGTTTTTGCTGTCTTGATTATCTTCAAAACGCCATACAGATTGGAAACCTCCTGCTGGCATAGTTCCAATGCGATAGTGTTTGTGATGACCATAAGTGTCGCTAACAGTTTCAGGTCTTACGGCAGTTGATTCTTTAGCCGTAAACATTTTGTTGCGTTTGCCGTTTTCTTCTTTCATGATTTTCCTTATGCTTGTGATTCTTGCCAGCTTAAACGGGCAAAAATGGTTGCAGACGAACCGCTTACGTTGTTTGCTACTACATACAAAATATCTGGACCATCTGGGAACTGACCAGCATTTGTTCCTGAAGGTACGTTGTTGTTTAATCCACCGCCCAAGATAGCATTACCAATACCAGCAATAGAACTTAAAGCTAAAGTAGTTTGACCAGAGCTATTAGTAAAAGCAGCACCAATTGACTCACCACCAGTAATGGTTGCAGTAGCATTGGAGTTTGAAGCCACTTGGCAAATAGATGATGTGTATGTATTGTTTTGAGTTGGTGAAGCAAATGATCCTGTAAATCCTGTAGAAACACCGTTAAGAATCAATTGGATAAGGAATGTACCTGAAGTAACCACTCCCAATTCCTGTAATTGCAATTGCAAACGGTTAATTACTTCTTTGTTTCCTAATGTGCCAGTTGTTCCATTGTCAACAGATGGAGCTACACGAATAGCAAGGATTGGTACTACACCACCGTTTGCGACACTGACGTTTGAGGTTGTTCCGTAGTTAAACAGTAGTGAAACGTCATTATTAAATCCTCCATCCATAACAACAGATGATCCCCAATGTGAAATCACTGATACAGAATCAGGTGGGGAGTATTCTACGGAAACTGGGGGAATAGCATTGGTTGATGGATATGCAGCAGTAAACGCTGTTGCAGCAGCACCGCCCGTCACACCACGTGTTACTCCTGTTAATTGATCGTAACCCAATCCTGAAGCCGAATTAGCAATAATACCTGTGTAGTTTGCATACTCAATTGCAGCATTTACAGCAGATCCAGTAATTTTAACTGTACCGCCTAATGGGTTAAATCCTACAGCAGACACAATTGGAATGACGTTAGCAGTATTGGTGATGCTTGAATACAAAGTGGTTACTTGACCTTGACCATTAGATTCATAACGACTAGGCAAATTACCAGAACGTAAATAAGCACCAGATTGTATGTTGTTGCTTTGCAATTGATAAACGTAGTTGATTGTTCCATTAGTGGTTCTTAAACCCCAACGAACAACACCAGCGCCATACCAAGAATAATCCATGTACCACATTTGATTCTTGGTTAAATCAAGAGTGTAACCAGATGGTCCTGTTCCGTCACAAGGATCTAACCATTGCGAACTAGGAATTTTTAAATCAATTGTTTTTGATACTAAAGCGTTGGTTACGTTTGCCCCACGATACTCAGGGTTAATATTGATGCTTGTATCGCTAAAAATATTAGTTACACGATAAGATTGACCACGAATAACAATGAAATCGCCAGGATTGATTTGACTTGTAAATGCCGTATTAGTACCAGTAACAGTTGCATTACCTTGAGTGCAGGCAACAACACCACTAATTTGGTTAATACTGTTTCGATAAACCGCATACAAAGTTTGTCCATCAAACTGAAAAAACATACCATTTTGGCTATCAAAAAAACCAATTTTGTTAGATGATCCATACCAAGAATATGGATTAACAATTGGTGGCAATCCTGTAGCAGTTACCGCTACGTTGCTTGCAGGAGTTACGTTGTTTACAGTTGTGTAAGTAAGCGTATTGGCGTTAGGAGTGCTTTGAATCTTAAAAATACCGTTATATACGTTGGAAGTTGCACCAGAAACTTGAACCGTTGCATTAGTAGTCAAGTTGTGTGGGGTTCGTGTAACAACAGTAATTACTGATCCGTTTGCAGTAACGCTTGTAGTCAATAATTTAGGTTTTAACACTGAACCAGTGGAAAACTGGATACCTTTACCAGACTGATAGCGGAAATAACGTCTTGTTTGACGAATCATTTGCTGGTTAGGTACAGCAGAACCCGCAGTAAAGTTTACTGAACCGTTGTAAGCACGGGTTTCAACATATCCAGAAGGTCTTGCGTAAACAGTACCTTGAGCTGTACCAGTTGTTACTGTGCCTGTTAAGCTAGTGGCAAAAGTAAACTGGTTGGCAGAAGGGATGCCAGTTACTACCCAAGCGCCATTTAAACCAGCAACACCAGTAGTGTTAGCAATGTAAATCAATGATCCAACAGACAAACCGTGTGCGTATGTAGTATTTACATAGGCTGTGCCAGAGTTCAAAATAATTGCAATAGTGCTAGATGGGGCTACTGCAATACCAGCATTGGTATAAAAATAGCCTTGGTATCCGTAAGTAGCGGTAGGGTTGTATAAAGTGCCAGAAGCAGTGTTAGCAGTTGTTGTAGCAATAATTGCCGTAGCATTTGATGATTGTGTCCACCACCATCCGTTAGCATTAGGATCTAAACATTCTTCCAAGAAAATTGGCTGATTAGCACCAATGTTTGAGGTAGAAGAAATGACAATTGTTGTTGTACCGTTACCAGCTATGTTGCTGATATTCAAAGGATTGTTGGTAAAGTAATAAACAGACTGTCGGTTGTTCTCTAACGCTAATTGTTCCCATTTAGTAGATTGTTGACCATATTCAAAGTCAGTATCAATAAGCGATTGAGGTGTTGAAACCCTGTATTTGGCAACGGGATCGGTTTGTGCTGGCTGCGGTATGATTTGTATGCTATCTGGCATATTATTTCCTATTCAGTGTTAAGTTCAGTTTTAGCTTTCAGCCTGTCCTTAGTGTTAATGACAAGATAACTGAAAATGCTGAAAAAAGCCATCGTTACAAGCCTTTCCCAACGTGGGTCGTACATTGCCCAACACGCCAGACCAAACGACAGACCGAGTGACAATATCACCAGCAAACGGTCTGAGATGATTTCTAACGCTAGGCGAACAAGTGCTACAGCTTCCATTTAATATCCCCTTAAAGTTAAACAAAAACATAGTTTAACCTTCCTCATCATCTACTGCAATAAATCCGCTACCCCATTCATCATCACTAATCTTCTGCTTTAGCTTTTCAATATTCACCATGCGGTCAATAACTTTGCATTTATCAGTAAGAGAAGCCTGTTCGTCAGCCATTACTTCACGCAATAACTTAGCTACAGCATCCTCAAGATCGGGGTTTAATCCTTTTTGCTTTTTACTCATTTATTCACTAAACGCCTTAGTTGCCAAACCGCTGCCAACAGTAGCAGCAGCTCCATAACCCAACGCCCTGTAAACAAATAACTTAATTTTGTCTTTCATTTCGTTGGCATCCCTGACGGTCAACCTTACTTGCTCAATTTGACGTTGTAAGTCACGATATTGCGCTTGGTCAATTTGACCGTGTTGAAGCATCTTTTTAGCCAAGTTATTACTTGCAGCGGTAATTTTGGCTGGATCATTAGCAGCAACAGCAAGATCAGATTCAAAAGTTTGATAATCTTCCATCAACCTTTTCTTTTCTTGAGCAATAGCTTGTTCAGATTTAGCTGTTTTTCCTGCTGCTCCAGCACGTTGCTCATACTTTCTTAAATCAATAGCGTATTTCTCAGCCATTGGCAAAGAATTGGTTTCCTTAAGCATTGAACGGTTTTGACGAATAAAGGTTTCCACTTCTTTAGCGGATGACTTACCCTCTAATTGGCTTGCAAAATAGCGTTTTGCTTCAGCTTCAGCCAATTTACGATCATTGCCAAAAGCAGAGATTAAAGCGTCAAAGTTCTCTCTTGACTTAAATACTCTGCCAGGAATGTCTTGTGCTGACACGCTGGCAAAGTTTTCACCTTTGCCTGGCAATTGAACGTCTGTTAGCGCTTTACCGACTTTGCTTTGAAAAACACGCAACGGTTCAGAATCCTTAGCGTATTGCTTTAAAAACTTATCAAATCCCGGGGAAAACTCTTTTTGAATGTTTCCTACCAATTCAGCTAATCTTCCAGCTTGTTGTTGATTGATAGCGTCAAAACCAGTTTCAGGAAAGCCAAAAGCTCTATCAGACAATCTACGTCTGACGTTTTCTAAACCTTCAAAACTTGCAGGTCTGCCAGTGACAATACCAGTAGTAGGATCAACTTGACGTGGATTGATGTCACTTAAAAACTTGCTTAAAACATCCCTAGATTGCTGATTAGGCACGTCTGTCAAACCCGTTGCTGGGTTTTTAATAATTGCTTTAATTTCTTTTTCAGCAGCTTTATAAGAATCAGATTCTACGGGTTTACCCTTAGCATCTAATACAGCATTGCCAGAAGCATCTAATTTATGAATAGGTTGAATACCTTTTGATTCTTTTTGAAAAGCGTCACCAAAGGCAACTTGTTTGTTTGTTTCAGCGTTAGCTGCACGTCTAGCTTTAAGGGTTTCCATTACCTTATTGGCAGATTCTTTAACCCTGTTTCCAATGTCTTGGAATGTTTGAGCTACTGGTTTAAATTTACCAGCTTCTTGTTCAACGCCTACGCCTGGCAATGGTTTTAAAGCGTAATCAGCGCCAGTTTGAGCTTTTTGTTCTGCTTTGTTGGCAATAGCAACACGTTGTTCAGCAGCGGTCATTTCCTCGCCAGTAGTTTTGGCGATTTCACCAGCTTTTCTTTCGCCAGTTGATCTTAACGATTCAGCTAATTCTTTAGCTGTTTTTCCTAATTTAAGTTGTTCAGCAAAACTTTTCCCAGCTCCATAAAGAGCTTTTCCACCTTTATACAAAGCAGTTCCAGTAGCAGCAACGGCAGGAGCTAGTTCACCAGCAGTAATATAATTTTTTACAGCAGGGTTTGGAGGTGGAGGCAAACCTAATTTAGTTAATCCTTCTCTAACATTCTCAGTCGTTGGAAATACTGTTTCGTGACCTTTTAATACGCCTTTTCCTTGAACCCCTACTTGAGATCCACCAGGCAACATGGTTTCAATATCTCCTAGCGTACCTGGAATACTGGTGGCTAAACCGTAAACAAAACCTTCTGCTTTTTCTGGAAAGCTGGCTTTATTAGGAACAAGGGCAGCGTATGGATCTGATCCACCGCTACTTTTTTTAGGAATTAGTGATTCGTAATCATCCATTAGAGATCCTTACCAGTTTTTTCCTTAAACATTGCTTTAATTTTATCTTCTGGTGCGCCTTTTGCAATTGCCGCTTTAGCTCGACTGCGCTCAGAATCAATATCAATTTCACCATCTCCTTGAGGCACTTCGGCAACACGACCTGTTTTGTCGTAAACAGATTCTAATTTTGGTCTTAATTGTTTAAAACCTGGATACACTTCTTCACTAATAGCAAGGTTATCCTGCAAAGTTTCTTTTACACCTTTAAGACGCTCCTCTAACGCTTGAGGTTTTAAACCACGCCAATTGTAAATTGGACCAAGAATTTTTTGTTCGCTTGCGGTCAAAGATTTGCCACCAGTTTCAAATTCCATTGCTTGAATACGAGCTAATTTTTGAGAAAGCTCAGGAAAGTTCTCTTTTAAATTATTAAGCACGTCTGGCATATATTCAGTAGATACATTGATTAACTGACGATATTTAGGATCTTGCAATAAAGACTCAATATCCTCCACGTTTTTAATCATTTGAAAACGTGTTGTGTATTTGTTAATTGCGTCTTTATCTTTTGGAAGAACAATACCAGTTACATTATGTTTAGCAGCCAATTCACGCATTTTAATAATCATGTCGCTATTGCGTTTGGCAATTTCAGCAGCCACATCATCACGACCTGATTGAACTAATTGAGCAATAACACCAGGGTTTGTAGAAGCAATTTCTTGCGCTTTTACTAAAGCAGCCTCTTTGTCAGTAACTCTTAACTTTTGATATTGATCTAAATTTTTGATTAAACGATCATTTATTTCTTTAATTCGAGCCGTTTCTTTGTCAAAAGTTGCTTGCTCTTTAGTAAACAAATCTTTACGACCTGCTTGATAACCTTTGAGCATACCGCCCATAGCGTTTAAAGCGTTTAAAGATGACAGCTTTCCGCTGCCACCTAAAGCAATACCCATGGTAGCTACTAAACTAAACAAGCCACCAATATCCATCATATTGTCTTGCGTAGGCTTAAACTCAGGAGCAGGTTGCATCAAGCTCATGGTTTCATCGTATTTAGCCTTATCTTCAGACGCAATTTTTTCTAAAGCCTCTCCTTTTTGCTTTAATACTTCACCTTCTTTAGCAGATTCCGCTTTGATTTTTGATTCAACGGCTTTTTCCTTTGCTGCTTTTTCTTCTTTTAAAAAGGGAAATGGCTTTAAATCCGTACCAACGGCTTCTGCTAATTGTTCATTATTTGTTTCAGCCATTATGAAACCCTTATAGGTTGACCACCAACAATACTTGCCAATTGACTATAGAAATTGTTAGTAGATTGCTGTAATTGTTGATCCAGTTGCAAACCAGATTTAATAGCGCCCAAACTAATATTGTCACCAATTTGCATGACTTGCAATCCGTATTTATATTGATTATCTAATAATGTTTGATAAATATTGGATATTTGAGTTGCTGCTTGTTGCGCTCCTACGCCACCACGATTGGCGGTAGCTTGGGCTAATTGCGCTTTGGCAGCGTCTAGGGCTTGTTGGCTTGTGGGAGTTAATTGTCCAGCTTGTGCTTGAGCAATCAATTGCTGACCTTGTTGTTGATAAGGAGCGGCAATGGCTTGCTGTTGAGCAGTAGCAGCTTGAGTTTGTGCAGCGCCTTTACGAGCTTGAGAAGCGCCATAAGCGCCCAAAGCACCAGCAAGACCTAATTTTCCTAAATCACCAATATTTAAACCTTTTAGCTGATCTGTTAAAGATTTTCCTTGATCGGTTTTTGCAGTTTTATCACCAGTATCTACTGTAGGTGTTGTTGGTTCTAATGCTGTTGCAGCGCCAGGCGCATTAGGATCAATTGTTGCGCCACCAGTAGCTCCAAATGCTGCTGTAGATGGCGCTCCAGATGCTATTTGACTGGTTGGTAAAGATGCGTCACCTTGATATGATTGACCGCCACCACCACCAAAACCACTGCTATAACTAAGCGGATCAAAAGTTTGAGTTGGCGCTTGTGCTGAAGTTTGATCTTGTGTTTGCGCTTGAACTGGAGCAGGTGCTTGATCTTGAACTGGAGCAGGTGCTTGGTCAATAGGAGTTTGATCTCCCGTGTCATCAAATTGGGGTAAACCCGTATCTGGGTTAATATCACCACTACCACCATGACGTTTTAAAAGGGCGGCTTCTCTGGGGTTAATATGGGCAAGAATAGTATCTTTACCACGCCCTTTTGAGCGCAATAATTTAGCAATTGCAGCTAAATCCGTTCCCAATGTTTGTTCAAGTTTTGCCATTTATATTCCTAACGCATTTTTAAGTGATTCGGTATTCCAAACATTTTTACGAGCTTCATCCGTACCGAGCAAATAAGGTTCTGAGGTAGTTGATACGTCAGGTCTTGAGCTTAACGCACTTCCCAATAAAGCGCTAGATAGCGGGTCTGTAGAGATAAAAAAACCATTTAAAGCTGTTGTTGCAGGTGGCGCTGTTGGCGAAGTAGGCGCATTTGTCGTTGCAGGTGGCAAAATTGTAGTTGTATCCGCAGTGGTTGTATCCGCAGTGGTTGTATCCGCAGTGGTTGTATCTGCGGGTGGCGCTGTCGTTGTGGCTGTTGGTGACGAAGTTGTATCTGCGGGTGGCGCTGTCGTTGTAGTTGTATCGGCAGTTGTTGCAGGGGGTGGCGCTGTCGTTGTAGTTGTATCGGCAGTTGTTGCAGGGGGTGGCGCTGTCGTTGTAGTTGTATCGGCAGTTGTTGCAGGGGGTGGCGCTGTGGTATCAGTGGTTGTAGCAGGTGTCGTAGTCGTAGCTGTGGTATCAGTTGTGGTCACTGGAGGTGCAGTTGTAGTATCGGTTGCAGTAGTAGTTGGAGTTGTCGTATCCGTAGCAGCCGCAGTTCCGCCAGTTCCGCTACTTGTTGCTGTGGTGTCTGCTGTGGTTGTTGATGTTTGTGTTTGCGCCTGTGTTTGAACAGCTTTATCCGCTGCTTCTTTTGCCATTGCATCAGCTACGGCTTGGTCTTGCGCTGCTTTAGCTGCTGCTGCGTCTGCTGCTGCTTTTGCTTGTGCATCTTGTGCAGCTTGTGCGTCTGCCTGTGCCTGTGCTGCTGCTTGAGCGTCAGCTTGCGCTTGCGCTTGAGCTTGGGCTGCAACTTGAGCTGCCATTTGATCTTGAATAATTTTTTCTTGTGCCGCTTGAGCATCGGCTGCCGCTTGATCCGCTGCTGCTTTGTCCGCTGCTGCTTGAGCTGCCGCTTGATCTGCTAAAGCCTTGGCTTGAGCGTCAGCTTGCGCTTGCGCTTGTGCTTGCGCTTGTGCTGCTGCTGCGGCGTCTGCTGCTGCTTTTGCTTGTGCATCTTGTGCAGCTTGTGCGTCTGCCTGTGCCTGTGCTGCTGCTTGAGCGTCAGCTTGCGCTTGAGCCGCCGCTTGAGCCTGAGCTTGCGCTTGTGCTTGAGCATCGGCTGCTGCTTGGGCTGCCGCATCTGCTTGAGCCTTGGCTTGGGCATCCGCTGTTGCTTGGGCTTGCGCCTGTGCTTGAGCCGCCGCTTGAGCCTGAGCTTGCGCTTGTGCTTGTGCATCGGCTGCTGCTTTTGCTTGTGCGTCTGCTTGCGCTTGTGCCGCCGCTGCTGCGTCTGCCGCTGCTTTATCTGCTGCTGCCTTATCTGCCGCCGCCTGAGCATCGGCTGCCGCCTTAGCTTGAGCAGCTTGTTGCGCTGCGGTAATGTCACCGTTAGCGGTGGCTACTGCACCTTGGTAATTGGTGTAATTAGCGTTATAAGTGCTAATAGCGGATTGCAATGCAGCAGAATTAGATTGATAGGTAGATAAACTGTTGTTGTAATTAGTCTTTGCTGCCGCCGCTGCATTTTGATCGGCAGTATATTGATTTACTAAGGAACTTGTGTGACTTAAAGCGGCATTCCAACTTGCTCCCCAAAAATTAGCTGGAGAATACCCTCTAGATTGAGCCAAAGACATCATTTGACCAATTGTTAATGGGGAATTATTGTATCTGACTCCACTTTGAGTATTTAGCCACTGATTGTAAGTGTTTGCGTAGTTTGCTTCGGCAGTGTTGTAAGCCTGTGCATATTGATTAACTTGAGATTGTTCAGAAGTTAATTGTTGTACTTGTGTCTGAATTTGAGTTTGTTGTTGCAATAATGCATTTGACATATTCTGGATCTGAGCGCTTAGATCCTGAGGCAATATGCTTTGAAAATTAGGTATTTCTGATTGAACAGCTTGAATTTGCGGATCTTGGGAAGTAAACTCTTGAGCAACTGGAGCAGCTACAGTAGATGCAATATCAGAAGAAATCGGAGCAACAGTAGATGGGCTTGCATTTTGCAATCCCAATTGTTCATTTGATATTCCCTGTACGGTGACCGAGCCACCACCAGAGTCTAATTCATCATCCATTTCTCACCTGATTGTGCAATGCAAAAAACCGATTTTTTTTGGCGGTGGGGAACATTTAATAAAGCCCCAAAGCTGAAGCGATTTGTTCATGAATGGTGTAATGAGTGCCTAGCCAGTCATAAAAATCATTTTCTTTATTAAAATCTACATCAAGCATATTAAATGGATTACTTAATCCAAGGATGTCTGCAAGCGCTTGATGCTCTACTTGGTGAGCCAATAACCAGTCATCTAGGTTGTCAATATTGGCATCTGTAATAGGGAATTTTGAGTAAGTTTGACCAGCATCGGTCAATGTTTCCCAAAATAACAGGTGTTGAGTGCCATTTTCAAACAAAAACTCTCCCAGGGAATCTTTATCCCCAAACTTCACGATTGAAAGAGTGTCCATGTTCACGATTTGTCAGCTTTCATATCAATCTTGTCCAAAATACGGGCAAGAGTGCCTTTGATCTCCGCAATATCAATGCGGTAATCATCTTTCATGACATAACCACGTTCAATCTCTTTAACATCCTCTTTAAGATCACGAATTGCATCCCAAAGGACTTTAAAAAGCCATCCAGCAATAGTTCCGACAATCGTTGAGGAAATGTTAAAGAGTAATTGAAAGTCCATGTTTTAGCCTTGTGGTTGCTCTGGTTGCGGTTCTGCTGGTACTTGTGGATCAGCTTGAGTTTTAATTTTAGACAAAACTACCCAAGCGCCAGTCTTAGTTGGCTGTTCACCTAAAAGTTGTAGCAAATAGTTAACTTCGTTAATTTCTAAATCTAATGCAATTGCCATGTAAATCCCCTTATGCTGTTGCCCAAGGCAGCGGTGTGTTAGAAGGTGACACGGGCGGAGTCACCAATGAAGAAATTTGTCCATCAATGTTGGCGTAATAATTAGCAAGATTGTCAGTTGCTTCGTTAATCCAGCCTAATACTTGAGCTTCTGTAAGTTGCTCGTATGGAGTAATATTTCCGCTTTCTGTTGGCGTAAACTGACAATTGCCACCAATTGATGCGGTGTGAATGCCATCTGTACCTGATACAGTAAAAAGTACATTTACTACATATCCAGCAGGATTAGGCACTGTGTACATTGAATTGATTTTTGTTGTGTATGTGTTTGACATAACTATCCTTATGCTAAAGTGACTTTCTTCCAAGCACCGTTATAGATGTAGAAGGCGTTGTTAGTAGAATCGTAATACATTGGTACGTGACCAGTAATTGCAGTTGGAGTGCCACTTGGAGCGCCAGCAGCAGAGGGAATGTAATAAAATCCCGCTGTCATATTTGTTGCGGATGTTGCGTTTAAATACGCATTTCCATTGGGATCTAAAACTTCTCTAGTGTTACCAGCGCCATCTGATAAAACAATATAGTTAGAACCTGTTGCCGATATTGGTGCGCCACCGCCTGTGTAAGCTCCAATGATGACATTATAAGAACCTGAAGTTACAGCGTATCCAGCGTTGTAAGTATTTAATGGATTAGCTCCACCAATAAAAGTATTTCCAACACCTGTTGTTAAACCATATCCAGTAAACCAACCTAAACAAGTATTTCCAGTTCCACTTGCAGTGTATCCAGCTTGATAACCAATATAAGTGCTGTATGCTCCAGTAGTATTGGTATAACCAGCTTGATAGCCTACTGCGGTGTTGTTAGATGCGGTGGTATTGGAAACAAGGGCTTGATAGCCTATTGCGGTGTTGTTAGATGCGGTGGTGTTTGCTTGAAGTGCAAATGAGCCTATTCCAATATTTGCCGCACCAGTAGTATTTGAATAAAGTGCTTTATAACCAATACCAACTATTTCATTACCAATTGTATTTGAATACACAGAATTTGAACCAACAGCAACTACATCGTATCCAGTTGTATTGTTATATGCAGAATTTGTACCTATCGCAACATTATTTCCACCACCTGCTGTATTTGAATAAAGGGAGTTATAACCTAAAGCGGTGTTATTAGAAATACTACCACCACCTAAACCAACAGTAAGACCATGAATAGAAGCATCATTTACTGTGGAAAATCCTCCAGCAGCACTAAATGCGCCAACTAGAGTGCTATTTGTGTAAAAGCTAAGAGCATTGGAATTTAATGTACCAATAGCCAATGGTGTGCTAACAGATTGCAAATAAACAGTATTTGCGGTATTGATGATGTTTTGACCTGGCGTATTATAGTTTGAGCTAGTAATACCGAGGTCACCATAATAGGTGGATGCAGTACCGCTGTTGTTACTTACAATAAAATCGGCTGAAGATGCTGTGCCAGATCCAATGTTTTGCAAAATAGTTTGCGTATAAGCATTGGCAGATGAGGTGTAAGAAGCGTAAATGTTTACGTCTGAGTACCCTAAAGTTCCGTAACTGTACGCACCAGCGCTTAAAGAACCTGTAATTGTGGCGTTTGCAACATAAGTGCTAGAGTTAACGGTAGTAAATACACCAGTAGAAGGGGTTACGTTTCCTATTGGAGTGCCGTTAATAGCATCTAAAGTGAGTGCTACATTGCTTATAGTGCCACCAGTAATAGCTACATTTGAACTTGTAAGATTAGTTACAGTAGCATTTGTAGTTGTTACGTTGGTTAAAATAACTGATCCGCTAAGGATAGATACATTTCCAAGCGCTAAATTGTAAATAGTGCTGGTAGTATTGCCCAAATAAACAGCAGTATTGCCCAAAGTGATGGGCGTAGCAAAGTTAGTATCTAGCTGAGATAACGGTAGGGCTGTAGTAGCTGTTGCAAAAGTATAGGGTACTGTCATTAGAATCTCACTCTTAGTTCATGTTCAAATTCAAAGCCGTTATAGACAAATCCCGCACTATTTGATGTTACAGTCAAACCAAGATATTTTCCATATTGGGAAGCATCCGATTTATATAATTCGTAGCCCACAGAATCCCAGTTAATTGTTGATCCAAGATAATTTGTCCAAGGAATTGTGACAAACGAATTGTTTTGCCAAATAATTGCGCTAGACAATGGATACACAGGGCTAGAACCAATTTCACTATCAACAGTAGCCGATAATGCGACCACATTACTGTTAGTAGCTTCAATAGCAAATTTTAACGCTTGTTTAGTTCTAATGGGGTCACCCATTGGCATTAAAGCAGTCTGAATACGGCTAGTAATAGTAGCGGTAGAGTTTGCATATAACTGGTACAAGTTTTGACCAGATACCCCGTATAAAGTCACTTTACCGCCAACAGGTACAGAGGTAATATAAGCAAGACTATCGTTTTGACTAGTTAAAAACCATTTTTTCTCAAAAAATACTGCTTGAATATAGCGGTAGCTTTGAGTAAATACGGCATCGTAATATCTAAAATTAAATGCAGCGCAAAGAATGTTATTTAACAAAACCTGACCAGCGTAAACAGGACTAGTGAAGTCAATGTTAGGAAACATACCATCTAAACTGTCGGATAGTTTGGAAGTGGTAGAACCTACAAGGGCGTACACCCCATAATCGTTCATAAACAGCACAGAACGAAAATACGGAAAGATGGCATTAGGGCGTTTAGATCCTACAGAAGCGCTTACGTTTGTGTTTGTAAATATAGTAGTACCACTAGTAGTAACCCTAACATCCGAAAACACGTTGATTGAATCATCACCAAAAATATACAAAAAGTTATTAGCAGAAAGTAGTTGCTGTATATTTCCATGTAATGTCGAGTCTGTAAGGGTTACCGATCCAGCAGAAACGCTTGTAAAATCGCTATAAAGACCCGCAGCGCTGTAATAAACGGTTCTTCCTTGTGCTACCCACACCCTTCCCGAAAAAGTAGCTATTCCCACGTTTTGTGTGGTATTAACGATGCCTTGTAAAACGGCATTAGTTGTAGCTCCGCCACCGCTAATGGTTACCACTAAATTTGAAGTGTTTGTGTAGCCCGTTCCAGGATTTGTCATCACCACTTGTGTGACCACATTTCCACTAATTATGGCTGTACCAGCAGCATTTGTGCCGCCACCGCCTGAAATGGTGACTACAGTATTGGATGAGTTGGTGTAACCAGCTCCCCCGTTAATTACATTGATTGTGACCGTTCCAGTGGCAAAAGTAAGCAATCCCGCTACAGCTTTAGCGCCAGTACCACCACCGCCAATCAAAGTAACGGTCAGATTAGCTGCATTTGTGTATCCAGATCCAGCAGAAATCAAAGATATTGAACCTACAGAATTTCCACCGCTAACTAATGATGTTGTAGCATTAGCTTGAGTGCCATTAGCATTGTCTGGTCCAGAAATGACTACAGTAGGAGCTGTGTTGTATCCTGATCCTGGATTAGTAATTGCTACAACACCTACAGAACCAATAGATACTACATTGTTTCCATCCCATGAGTACAAACCCTTAGATGGATCAATAATCAACATTCTGTCGTTGTACCATTGAGCGTATTCCACGCCAACATTAGAGAATGTACCCGCTACCGCTACGTTTCCTTGTGTGGCAGTTTGAATGTTGAAATATTGAGCAGATCCGTCTGCCAAAAATGCAACAATGTAATCGTTAAGACCAATATTGACAGAAGCTAATTGGCTTACGGTATTTGACCAAGTAACTGCTACATTTGATGCGTTGCTGACTTGATTGTAAGTAGGAACGATTTTAATGTTGGCATAACCAACTGGCTGGGCATTTTCAATCCAAGAAAACTCATCTTCCTCAATAGCGGTGCGGTTAGCCTTAGTGTTAAGCCCTTTAAATTGCTTAACAACTTGATATGATTTTTTCTGTTCCGCAGCAGCCATAGTTAATTAGGACTACTGTAAGCGCTTGGTATTCTCCTGGTGTAAACGGTATTGAGAACAGAAGCGATTTGTTTTTGATATTCCTGCTTAAATATTTCGGATTCACCAAAACTTTGCTCGTAAAACTTAGCAAGATAAGCAGCGTAGAATTTTACGCAAACTGTATAAGGATCGTTGATAGAGTCTGTTGCTGTTGAGGTATTTAAACTCAAGGCAGTTGGCAAAATGACAGTATCAATTTCTAATTGGTAAACCTGGTCTGGAACTGGTCCAAGATATATTTGGCTTTGCCCATAAATGGTAAAAGCCAAAGGTCTGCCAATGTAATTCTGCCAAAAACGCAAACGAGCATTAAAGTCAGACCAAGACAAATAATCAAGCGGTACACGAGTATTACCCCAGTACAAATTGATATTAAGAATGTCCAGTGTATTTGATCCTTGTGGCAATGCTGAATAGTAAATATTCTCGCAGTTACCTACATATTGCAATTTAGCCGTTCCGTCAGAAAACGGTGTGCTTGGCGGATAATTGCTTGCGTTAGAAGTTGTTGCGTTAGGATATGGAGGCGCAGAAGATCCTGATACTCCAGCCTGAGTATATTGATAAATATAAATATTACTAAAAACAAAAGTGTTCAAAGACACTGTTGTATTTGCTACCCACTGCGTTGGGTTGGCTGGTGTAGCACCGTTAGCCGTTGCTGACGATGGTACTTGATAAGGTGTTTGAGCTACTTGAATTGTGCGTAAGCACCCAGTATCTCTAACTGTTCTTTCTCTTGCAGAATTGATGTAATCCGTTAACTGTGTGTCGGTGTAGAAGTTAGCGTTAGCATCATGCAGCAATCTGCGTACATCAGTGATATAGCTTGAAAGGGTTGCCATTTATTTGCCATAGTTCATGCTACCGCTTGAAGGACTTTTCCCCCTGCCTTTTTAACGGGCAAGGGTACTCTTTCCACCAACGGGGATAACGATTGGTTCTTTTTTGGTGGTTCAGTGGACAATTCCCATTTAGACAAATTCTCTAATGCTTTATCTAAATCATTGGAAGTAATCATCCATCCTAACCTTGCCAAGTAAGGCTCTTTATTATCCACTCCGTAACCAAATATGTGACGAGCAGCTTCAACAGGAATCTCTATTGTTTTAGCAGGTTCAAACACATAAAAGACACCAGCATAGCCATCTTTATGGGGTTTGTCGGTGTGATTGGTTACGAATATATTGGACATTAGAATTGGACTACATCGCCATATACAGCAAAGTTAACAGTGTTTGCATTACCTGCAACAGTGTTTACGTTAATGTATAGAGCTTGGGTTTGAAAACCAGTAACAGTTGTATTGGCGTTATAAGGCGCAGCAATGTTGAGGTCTTGATAAGTATTACCAGCGGTAATATTTGTCAACACTACGTTTGCTACAACGGCATTAGAAATGTTTTGGTCGTTGCTAGTAGTAATGGAAATGTTGGCAAGCGACACATTTCCGCTAGATCCGTTAACAGTAATTCTGCGAAGAATTACAGCGCCAGATCCAACGGTTGCGTTTGCGTTTGTCAAGCCACCACTTAACAAAGGAATGGTAATGGTTGTTGCAGCATTACTGGTTACTGTGTTTAAAGCGGTAGCTTTGACAACTGCAAGTCGAGTATATCCAAAACTGTCTTGCAACAACGATGCGACTCTGTTTGCGCTAGACATAGATTACCCCTTAGACGTTGTTAAATGTGCCAGTTACAGACTGACCACCGTTTACGGTCAACAATACCATTGTGGTGTTAGTGGTTGCGTTAGCAGCCATGTTTATACCATCAGAGATAATTACGCCACCAGAGTTAACTGGATATACGTTTGACCATGTGGCTACGTTAGTTGTGGAGTTATAAGCAGACACAGCGCTAATTACTACGTTAGACGTTGCGAAAGCAATATAAGTACCAGCAGGAATGACGTTACCAGCAGTAGTTACAGTTAAGTTTGTAAGTTGTACGTAAGCACCAGGAGTGTTAGCAATGGTGCTTGATACTAGAATTTTATTTAAGCCGAGTGCCATGTTATTAGCTCCTTATAGTGAAATAGAGTTATAACCTGTCACCACAGTCATTGACTTAGGCTTGGTGCTTACTAATTCAGCAATCATCAAGACAGCGCCAACATAACCGATCTGCCAGTTAGGTAAAGTGGACTCAAAACCAGTAAATACGAAAGAACCTTGATCGTGAATATAGAGGTTCAAGTAGTTACTGTTGATGAAGTACATAGTACCTTCAGGACAGTATGGATCTGGGTAAACAGGAACACCAGCGACCATCAATGCACGGAAAGCTGCCTGAGGACCGTTTGAATCGCCATCAAAAGCGCTTCCTGGGGTGATAACGTATTGTTCTTGACCAACGTAGTCTTGTGCCAAGAGTGTCCATGTACCAAAACCGCAAACGGCAAAGGTTGGGATTTCAGCACCACGTTTTACAGTACCAGAAATGTATTGCAGTACGTTTTGACGTGTTGGGTTGACGTTTCCAGCGTTGTAACGCTTAGATTGCCACCATGTGTAGGTAGAACGATTGATGTTACCGTATGTTGCAAGGTTTGTACCATCATCAATTGCACCAGGCAAACCAATGAACTGTTGAGTATTGGTGTAGTTGGTGTAAAGAGCAGTAGCCATTGCATCCATCATTACGTTGGTCGCATCGTTCATACGAGCTTCAATCAATGGAATAATGGCGTAATCTTGCTGAACTGCACCTTCCATACCTAAGAAAGGTACTGGGGCAATCATTAACTTCAAGTTAAATTCAGCGTTAAATGCACCTTGCTGAACTGCTGGCTGGTTGAAAGAACCAGAGTAGTCAGACCATTGTGCGTTAACAAACTGAGCGCCTTGAACTGGCACGGTTACTTGTGACACACCGCCTGAAGCCTGTTGACTGTTAGCAATCAAAGCAGCCATCAAAGGTGTACTGTTGTAAAGCTGTACGACCAGCTTGGGAATAAACGCTCTACGAGTTACGTATGTAAGCTCGTTATACTGCGATGAACCCGAGGCTGGAACAATTCCTCCGCCTATTGGCATAATAAACTCCTAAAGTAAATATCCCCTATTTACTACTTATTTAAAACCGATGGGTCTTGAGTTTTGTTTGCTCAGATCCGCCAGCGCTTTTTGTGCTTCATCTCTAGCACCCATTTGTGGGTTCTTCCAATACTTAGAAAGGTCAAACTTGTTCATTGGGCTAGAGCTGTATCCCATTGGAGTTGGAGTTGCTGCTTTCTTCATCCAATCGAAATATTCTGCTGCTGTTTCATGATTAGTCATGCCTTTTTCAAGCATTACTTTTTCAATCTCAGCAATTTCTTCTTCGCTACGACCTAATTTTGCTCTGCGCTTGTTTAATTCTTCAACTGCATCACGCTCACGCAACTTAGCTTCCAAAGCCATTACCCGTTCTTCAGCAGCAGATACTTTTTTATTGGTGTAATCTTCAATATCAAGTTCTGGCACAGAAAGCTCAGGTCTGACCTGTTTGGTCATACGCAAAAATTCTTTACGTGTTTGTGGGTTGTCAGACAATTGCTTGGCTAACAGTGCCAACTCATCACGTTGTTCTAATGATAAATCTTCTAAGCTCATAATTTATCCCCTTTCTGAGTTAGATTACTTTTTTGGTGTCACCTGGATGGCTCATAGTCATCATGTTCTTAAAACCTGCTTTAGAAGCAGAGGTTAAGCCACCAAACTGTGAGTAACGAGGTGTGTTGATAACTTGACCATTTTTTTGGTTGTTATCAGTTGGTCTGCGTGGTAACGCAGCGCCACGTGGTTTAAAAAGTTCCATAATGATTCCTTACATTTTTGGAGTTGCGGAAGGCATACCACCTGGCATACCGCCTGGTGCTGCTGGAGGCGGTGTTGGGGCAGACATACCTGGGATTTGTGGCGCTTGTTGCATTGCTTTTCCTTCAGCCGTTGCGCCACCAGCTTGAGGTAATGTTTGAAGCATTTGCATGATCTCGGTTGGCTGAAGTTCATTAACCTTAGACTTTTTAGGACCGATGATTCCTGTCATGGTGCGAATAGCAGCAAGGAGCTTTTGACCTTCTGGGGATTCGCTTCCCAAGGCAGGAAGTGCTTGTTCGAGTAAGTCCATTGCCATCGAAATGTTAATCATTGAGGCTTCCCGATTACCCATTTTAGGTTCAGGGGTGGACATTGGTGATCCCATTGGTGGAGCGGAATTATCAGAAATTCCACCACCGCCTTCTGGCATTGGAGGAATACCAGCAGGTGTAGCCCCATCTTTTTGGGACTTAATCATTTGCATTAGTTGGTCTGACGGTACGCCCATACATTTTCCTATGAATTTACGCTTACTGTAATCTTAAACTAATAAAAGTCAAGTGGGGGGTATTATTTTTGATTCCCTCCCCCCAAGGGAGGTTTATTCGGTCAAGTCCGAAATAATCCTGTTAGGGATTACTTACGTGCTTTACGACCTTTGCGAGCTTTACGTGCCATGTGAATGACTCCTTAAAAAGCGGTCACCTATTTCAAAGGGAAGGCAGCCACACCCTTTTTCCTGTGAAGGGAAACTATTAACGACGTGATTTACGTGATTTTTTATGGCTCTTACGCATTTTAAATCTCCAAGTTAAGCTATCCCCTAACTGAACGACCCATGTCCCTAGTTTTAGGGCTACGGTTAAAACTCTTTACTCCTTGAGTACGATACTGCAAATTTGGTGAACCTGCATCTCTTTTTAATTGCTCAGTAGTTACCCTAGGTTGATCTGCTTTTGGCGCTACGCTTGATCTTGCCATTATCCTACCTCTGGTTCTTTCTTCCCTTTAGGTGCGGGAGCTTGTTGTTTAGGTTGAGCAGCTTCCATTTTCTCTCTACGTTTCAACTTGTCTTTCAACAATTGTTTCATCGGTGGTTCTGTCAAGTCAAGCAATGATTCGGCATCAATAGCTTTGGCTTTGAACAAATTAAACGCTAATTGTTTTAAATCTTCGGTAAAGATTGGGCTGTTAGAGTGAGCATCCACTTTAACTACAAAATCTTTAGTAAATTGCTCGGCAATAAAGGCTTTACCATCTTCATCTTTAAAGTGAGTGTCATCATAGGCTTGCAATAACTTGAGATATAAGGTTGCTACCTTTTCCAAGCTATCTTCCACAATCAAAGCCCGTTTTTTAGCTCTTGAACTACCAAGACGAGCTAATTGGCTTGCATGACCTTGACTTCTTACGCCTGATTCGCCTTTACCGCTTAATACGTTGCTAATACCTGATACTTCAGCAAACATATTGTCAATTTCATGCAATACCTCAAACAAATCAGGTGGCATTTCAGGCGATAGGCGATCTACCTTACCGCCAGGCATATCTGAGGCAATCAATGATCCAGCACGTTGCATAGCAAAGTATTTTTCATCGGTAATACCGCTAAATCCGCTAAATGCCGTTGGTGGCGCTACCTGCTTAGAAAGAAGATCAAGAATCTCAGTCATGCGAGTGTTACGCAACTCTTGCAACAAAATCAATTGCTGCGCTTCTGAAGCACCCCAGTAATAATCGGGCAATGGATTAGGTGTAATCTGCACAAAAGGACATTCACCTTTTAAGAACAGGCTTGCACCAGGTCTGTCATAAATGATGATGTCAGGAGCAGCCATTGTGACCACTTGATAATCCTCAGTATCATCATTCCACAGCCACAACTCAGTCATTTCAACGGTATCTTCGGCTACCTGAGCTTTGTAACGGTTCATGCCGTACAGATCAAGGTTAATGTTGCCGTAGATAGTGGGATTGGTCTGGCTCATCACAATACGGTTTACCGCATCAGGTATTTCAGAATCGGATACTTTTGTGCCTGAAGTAATGCGGGAAACAATCTGTTCACGCTTTGGATGGGAATACAGACGGGCGTATAGCTCCGACTTAGTAATGTAGTAAGTTTGTGTAATGGCTTCTTGCCTGTCTGTATAAGGGGTATCTTCACGCAACACGCCAATCGATGACGGTTCAATCATGTAAGGATGAATACCTTTGTTGTACACCAGCTTAATAAAGGTGGTGTTGTACACAAGCGCCCATGTCAACGCAGTAGAAAATACTTGATCTGCATTGGAATTAAGCCACTCATCATTGAGCGCTTGGGTTAAGACTGGTGCTTTGTGATGCTCTGCGTTATGGACAGATGCGCCTAATGCAATAGAAAATCTTGTTGTTTCGGCTGAATATAAAAATGAAGTTAATTGATCTAAGTGCGGGTGAATTTTATTAAAATACGCTGGTGGTTGCTCTGGACCAGCGCCAAATAAATAATATGCTCTTAGTGTCGTGTAATCACCCTTTCTAGCTTCTTTGGACACCATACATTTATTGATGATGTCCAAATATAGTTCTTCTCTAGCTTCGGGTGCTGACGGAATTTTCATGTTTTAATTTTTAGGTTATCTGGATCGGGCATATAACTTGCAGTCTTAGGTCCTGAGTTTATACCAGCCTGTTGTGGTGTCAAGCCCACCTGCTCACCCATGACAGGTTGTGCAAATCTTCCAGCAAGAATGGACTGCATATCCATTCCTCTCATTCCTCCGCCCCAGACCGCTGCATCCCCTGGGCGGCTTTCTTTTTGCGCTTGCTGATCGGGAATTTGGGGTTTGATTTTGTCTTTGTTGACGCCTTTTTTGCGGGTAGCGTACTTTTCTGCGTCTGCGTAGTCTTTTTCTTTGAACTTGTTTTTACGGGTAAGGTATCCGCTTTGGTTTTCACCTTCTCTTGTGGACTTGATGTCGGACATATCGAACTCCATTGCGAGTTGCTTTGTTGACTTGTCGGTGAACTTGGTTTTGTTGCTGATAAGGTTAGGAGCTTGCAAAAATACGACCATAACTTCTTCATGACAATCCTTCATAGGACACTGCGGTTTACGGGATTCGAAATATCCATGTTTAGGACATTTGTAATCGTTTACTACTGCCATTGTTATCTCCCCTTCAATTGTTCGTCAAGTGTTAAAACAGAATAATCAGACCTATTGGTAATACCCAACTTAATCTTAATCTCTCCATTAACTAATTGCAATCCCGCACTTTTTGCCATATCAGGCTTTGGTTCTTTGCGATATTGCACAAATCTAGTGTTATCTCGGTTTTGCATAATGGCTACTTCGCCATTTACCCACTCTGTATAGGCTTTACTAACTCGTCTTTGCATATATTCGGTCAATGGTTCGGATTCATCTAAGAAAACATCCCGTATATGCGCTTCAGACACGCCAGCCAAGTCAGAAAACAATTTAACGGATATTCCACGATTTTTGTCTTGTAAAAAGCGTTTCATAATCCGTTTTAGTTCCATTTTTGGTATTGCAGACCTCATTTACCGTAAACCCCAATACGTTTTAAGTAATCGCTCACATTTCTGCCAACGGTAAGCTGCTCTGGCGTAAAGTCATCTTGCATACGGGACATTGGGCGAGTGAGCTTGGCAGTAATCAGTCTTGGTTGCACCTGTTCTGCAAAAGCAGCGCAAGCAAGAGCCGTAGCAATTACCCTATCGTCTTTATTGCGACCTGAAGCCTCAATTGAGCTGCCGTCACGGATAGTGGTTTTCATTTCTTCAATCGTATCCATATCCCAAATGTCCATCATCCCACGCTCAAAGTAATCTTTCATGTAGGTAAGCATCCGCTCTTTGGTTGCTGCTGTGGTCATCCAGCCAATTGAGTTGGACACCCCGCCAAGCGTATCGTTTCTGCGCCAAATGTAATTTTGCATATTGCCGTACACGTCAAGCAGGTCTTTGCCTAGGGCTGTACCCATGCTGGCAGCTTGGCGCTTGAGGTTACGCAATTCATTGATAACTGCCTGACCTGGACCATTGATTTCAAGGTTCAAAGTCGAGTTTTTATACGCACCCGCTAGGTGGGCAATGATCCAAGCAAACTGGTAGGTGTTTAATTCTGAGGTGGCAAAGGAAGCGACTTGCTCTAGTCCATCTGCGTAGCACCTAAAGACTTGAATACAAAATCTGTCAGCCCAATCGCTAGATCCATAAGCAGGATCAGCGCCAATAACATAGTAAGCCGTATCAACTGGTTCTTCCCAGACTTTAAGGGTTGCCAGGCGCTCTGTTGATTTAAGAACTTCAGTATCTTGAAAGTTAACACCAAAGCTATAGCGGTAAGAATCATAAGTACGTTTCTTTAGTTTTTTAACTGCATCGGTACACCTAGCGTTAGAAAAAAACGATGTACCTGTCATCACAAAGGCATAGTCCTCAGTAGGCGGAAACTCTTGATACATGAGGCTATCGTCTTTAATACCTTCGTACAATTTCCAGCGCCACCACGCTATTTGACGGGAATTGATTTCAAAGTTATACAACTTTTTAATATCTTTGACCCATTCTTTTTCTTCGCCTGTCAGCTTGCCATCCCAATACACTTCATAGGTTTTGCTTTTAGGATCAAGCATATACAGCTCGTTACGCCACCAGCCACAAAAGATGGCACGTTGCGTACGGGCTTTTTTAGCTGTCACGTACATATCGTGAAACATATTAAAGCCACGTGCCGTTGATTCAAAGGTGTACAAGCGATCAGGGTTAGTCTCAGCCAAAGATGCTAAGAGAGATGCAAGTCCTTCTTCGTCACCCCAGGATGATGTTTCTGTTCCATGTAGGTATGTAATAGCCTTACCACGACCCAAACTTCCTTTTGCTCTAAGCCCAGCGACTTGATAAAAGAGACGGCTTCGGTTTTTGAGGGAAAGCTGATTTCGGTTGTGAGCAAGGAGCGGGATTTTATACTCTTTGGGCAAACCATCCATATACATGGCAAGGGTTGATCGGAACATATCCCGATTTTCTTCCGTATCCGTTGTGAGTGTGCCTTGAAGCCCTGGGTGCATGAAGTGCCAGTAGAGGTCAAGTGCGAGGGAGATTGTGGTGATTCCAAGTTGCCTTCCTTTCAGAATGACGAAAAAATGGCAGCCATCTGCCAATCCTTTGTTGATCTCATCCATGACATAGGTTTGCGTACCCAGAAGATTGTCCATCTTCCGCAAGCCTTGCTCTTTGGTCTCAATCTTGAGCTGCTTACAAAAATTGTAAAAATGTTTGAGATTGAATTGACTCATGTAATGATCCAAGGCAATTTGCCATTAAACCGTTGTAGTAGGGCATGGTTGCCCATTTCAAAGAATTCTTTTTGTACGCCACATTCCCCGCCTAACCTAAAGTTAAACGTATGCTTTTTGGTAGAGGTAAAGTTTGGAAAAATATGCTTGGCAGCGTCATAAAACTGACGATCCACCTGCGGACTAGGTTGATTTAAGATGATGGCTAATTGCTTGAGGTATTCGGTTTTCATACCCCACATACACCAGTCAACAAAATGATGACCAGGGATATTCCATGAGTCGTGCAGCTCTCCTAAGGCTTCGCAATTGTCCTCAAGCAAAAAGTTACCCTCCTTGTCATAGATTGACCTAAGGCTATAAGCCCAATCATATCCTTTTTCAGTAATCAATCCCATGATCGATGCCACATGATTTTGACTAAACCAATCGTCATCGTTGCAAAAGAAAGTGACATTCTCTGTAACCAGTTGAGGAGCAGCAGCTAACCAACGCTGTCCTGCATATCCGTTGCCCCCAATCTTGGCATCCCAATAACAAACCTTGGTGTGCTCATCCCAGTACAGCTTACGAATGTCTGCAAAGGTTTGATAATCCCCGTCACACAAAATATAATGAGTGCAAGGGTGATACTGCGCTTTAATTGAAGCAACGCAATTGGATAGCTCCCAAGGGCGGTCACCTCTAGTTACGGTCACTACGGCTGCGGTTTTCAATTGTGTTTACCTAATCGTTTGGTTTCAAAGTCTGGGATGTCCCAGTACGCCACTTTAAGTCTAGCGGTATGGTTTTTAGCAAGGCTGATTAACCCGTCATAGGTCATTTGACTAAACCGTTCTTTCCATTCTGCCGCTAGTTTTATCTTTTGTTTTTTGGTTTTGCAGGAAATAGCTCTTAACATTTCTGTCTTGTACATCAGCCGTTCTTCCCGCAATCTTTCTAAATCAGTGGACTGCGTCACCATCTTCAGGCTCTAGCAGTTTTTTAAGGTGCAAAATTTCTGCCTCAGCCATCATTAGAAGTTCAGATGACTTAGCATGAACACGCATCAGCTCATGAAAAATGTCATCCTTGCTCATAGCCCATACTCTTGTCATATATTCCTTTTTGGCAAGGTCACCTGCCTTTTCAATATATTGCTGGACTGATATAGCGTTCTTTATTCCGTTCTCCATACTCGCACTCCTTCACTTTCTTTTCTGGCTATAAATTTTTTGCCTAACTGTTTGCCTGTGCGGTAGTTTGCATTACAGACAATCTGAATTTTCCCCGTTGGCACAAAGAATGACTCTCCGACTTCCAATTGTTTATATGGGTACACATTGCGCTTTTTCTCAGGGGGTATCGGTATATTTTTTTCTACCTCAATACTCATTATGATATTCTCCTTATAACTTAACTCATCATACCACCATGATACACACATACAACGAATATCGTCTAGGGGATAACCTAGTTCATCTTAATTATTTACGCAAGGTTTGCAAAGAGAACCCCGATCTGGAGTTCACCCATCATGTCAATCCTGCGTATATCGACCAACTCGCCCCTCTCGTAGAGGATACTGCTATTGGCTTGCAGGGGCTAAGTATCCCGCCTGGCGCTCATAACGCTTGGATCGGTAGGGACAATTACTTTTATAACCATCCATTGCAGCATGATTGGGTGGCGTTTTACTTGGAATGGTTCGATCACCTATCTAACATCCTTGAAGTTTCCAATCCTATGGCTTGCAAGGAGGACTTCTTATTCGATTACCCCGCTTTAAACGAGCCCTATGACATGGAGTTTGATGTATTGGTCATTAACTCTGCCCCGTCATCTGGGCAACTACCAGACTTTAACCCCCAATTCTTTGAAAAACGGGTACGGGAATTGGCAAATCAAGGGCTAAAAGTAGTCACAACTGCCCCTACAGGGATGGTTTCTTGCACCTTAGATTGGGATTTAGACGTGACTGGCATAGGCGCAATATCAAAATACTGCCAGCACATAGAGGGTGTGGCTACTGGTCCTATGTGGACTACGTTCAATATCTTCAATCAAAACAATATCTTGAGTCGTAAGTTCTACTGCGGACATCAAACGGTGAATCTTACCGACAATACGGTAACGATAAATAAACTGTAATTTTTTTTGGGGGGAGCTGCGAATGGGGCTCCTCCTACAACAGGTCCATGCCCATCTCAAAGGGCGCATTGTTTATGCTGATTTAATCTAATCTGTCCTGCCCATATTCCCTTATAGATCAATCAGTTATGGCGTATTGTTAATGTAATACT
>Ga0316225_1000734_pt1 | contig 37287 bp, 33 predicted proteins | sample TBH18015metaG_FD_206010 | JGI IMG/M metagenome (GOLD analysis project Ga0316225, IMG submission 206010) | Freshwater microbial communities from Trout Bog Lake, Wisconsin, USA - TBH18015 | ecosystem: Environmental > Aquatic > Freshwater > Lake > Hypolimnion/Profundal zone | place: USA: Wisconsin... | reverse complement strand
TATCAGCGTAGGCGGCGAGCGCCTCTGGGATACGATATGCGCACTCCAGTTTGGTCGCGTGCTTAAGGAGGTCGTATCCATCTTCTTCGGTGCCCCTGTCGCGCGGCTGTCTGTAATGAGCAAGCAGCCATGCGAACAATCCAGCAACAATCCAACCAAGCGGTGCCATGAAAAAATTAACCGTTCGGATGGCTGCGTTAGCAAGCGCGGCGATAACCGAATAGTTGTTACAAAGCTCATCGCAAAATGGTTTGATTTGGACCAACACCAAAATCATTACGCCGACCGCCAAAACGATTTTTTGGTTTTCGCTTTTTCCGCCTGTTTTGGTCTGTATCGGTTGCCGGGCAACCGCTGCTGGTTTCGCGACTTTTCCGGTAAGCGCAGGCTCTTCGAGTTGTGTTACTGGGGCGGGTTGCTGGTGGCCTGCTTGTTGTTGGCTCATAAGTCCCCCTCAATTTTTCGCTCTTTCCAAAACATCACGGCGGCGACTGCCACGCTGGCAATAGCGAGCTTGTCGAGCGTCTGCCAAATGTCGCGGTGAAAATGAAATTGGAAGAGCGGATTGAAAAGCACGGCTTGAATCCCAAAAATCGCCGTCCACACGGACTGCCCAAGTAGGCCCGCCGAATAGGCGAATCCTGCGCAACACACCCAGCGCAACAGGGTGTAAAAGCCGTGGGGATTATGGGCCGTCACGGCGCAACCGAGCATCATCAACATGACAGCCAAGCTGCCATACAACCCCCATACGTATGCTTTCCTGTGTTTCATTCTGAAAATTGATCCGTGTGGTGTAACACACGCTTTGTTTGGCACGAAGGATTTATTCTCTGCCGAATGGCTCGGGACATCAGACCTTCCGGCAACATTGTCGGCCTCCATGTTCGGCAACTCCGCTTTCGGAGGGGCTTGTCTCAGCCTGAACTTGCGGCGCGATGCCAACGGCTCGGATGGGATATTGGCCGGGACATCATTGCCAGAATCGAATCACAAGTGCGGCTCGTAACGGATCAAGAGCTTTTGTTCCTGGCAGAATCACTTGAAGTCCCGCTTGAAGAACTCTTTCCCCCCGCTGTCCAAAAGCGCCTTCGTAGGCCGACGACCGGGAGGCGAGGAGCGCATTGACATTGCTGAAAACTTTCTAATCACCGCAGATTTTTCCGGGCGGCCCAACGCTATGACGCCAGCGCGCGAGCGGGGGGGGGTGCCGGGGGTGCCGTCTGTCTGTCTCCGCTGCTTTGCCAGCGTCAACCGGCGCAGACACCGGGACAGACAGCAGACAGGCGACAGACACGCCCCTCTGTCTCTGGCGCATCCTCCTTCATCGTCTGCGCAAGGTTCGGTGTCCCCCCAAGAGCAGCCCCGCTTTCTCGATTCGCGGGAGCGTAGCCGGAACTTGCTCCATAATCTCCGGCCCGATGTTTCCAGACAGACGACACCGGGGCGGAATGCGCCCTTGCCTTCCGCGCGGTGAGCGTGCGTTTCCACAAAGCGCCAGATGTTCGCTCCCCGATGGAGCGCAGAGAACGCGATGGGATCGAGAAAGTCGAAAAGGGCGACTTGCGCCCGCAAACTTCCAAGCAACTACCAAACCGAGAAAAGTTGCAGATTTTTTTGCGAGAGGCTTGCGATTGCAAGTTGCTCTGTTTGAAGCGTTTAGAGTGGAGCCAATGACGAGATTCGAACTCGTGACCTGCTGATTACGAATCAGCCGCATAGGGGATGTCCACCAAAGTCCATCAGAGTCCTCGGATGTCCCCTTTTGACCCCTCAAATAGGGGTTTTTCTCTGTAATTTTCGGGCTTGCGGCCTGTTTGAGAAGTGGACAACCGAAGACATCCGAGGACTTGGCCGGCCATTCAAACGTCCTAGCGATTGCATAGCGGCCCAAAATCGTGGTTTTTTTGCAGCAGGGCTTTTTTAGGGGGGTGCCAAAAGCATAATTGGCATAGCGATTACATAGCCCTATTACGCAAACCTGGGCGTTCGCTTCGGAGGCAGGGCGGGTAACGGGGCAGGTGAGCATCTGCAATGAGATACAGGGACTTGCCAAACGACAGAGGCGAAAAAAAGCAAACATTGCTTCAGCCGTTATTATGCGGCATTGCGCTCCTCTTCCGTTTTTGGAGGTATGGCAAAGCAGACCGAGTCAGGCTGCCGATTAAGAGCGCGTGGCGTATCTCAAACACGCTGATTGTGCCGATACGGGGGACGGGTTCCCGCCTTCGGCCGGAAATTCGGATTTCTGTTGTATCTATTATTATGAACAACACATCGAGTCCTACGGGTCAACCATCCGAAACCAAACAAGGGTCGGCAACGTCGGCGAGCCATTCCAAAACCACCGCGAGATACTGGAAATCGAGGGTGTATTTCCCCATCAGCGGACGCAACACCAAAAGTCCGTTCTATTGCATGCAGTGCCGTAACGGGGGTAAGCGAGCCACGCTCGGACTACGCACGGCGGACAAGGAGACCGCCGCGAAAAAAGCGGCCCAAATCTTCTTGGATGTTCTTCTGTTGGGCATGGACGCTGCCATCGAGAAACACCGTAAGAGAGCCTATCCGAAAACCGGTTGCCAACCGGCGAATGAACCCACCGAAACCGCCCCCATGCTTCACGAGTGCAGCCCCAAACCGACTGACTGCTCCAAAACGGACGGACGATATTGAGTTCCTCCCGCTCGCAAGCCCATTAGCCTCACGCCCAAAACAGGGCAATGGCCAGCGCCGCCAAGCTGATGAAGACCCAGAGTAGGATGGATTGAACGGCCACTTTCCAGCCTAGTTTGCGTAATACGGCAGGTGAGATGCTCGCACCGATGAGACAAAGTGCGGCTGTCATTCCGGCTTTCGCCATGTGGTCAATATGGGGTGAAATCCGAGCGATGAATGGCACCAGACTCCGCAGCACCGACGCCAGCAGGAAGAAGCCGATGAACCAGGGCACAGACACCTTGGTGTTTTCCCTCGCAGGCCCGCTGTGCAGCGTTTCAGCTTGGGAGTCAGCATGCCCGTGGTGCCGGTGAGAAAGAAACGCCCCCATTCCAATGGTCAGCGGCACAATCCAAAGGGCTCGCGAAAGTTTGACCGCCGTGGCGGTTTGAAGCGCTTCATCCCCGTAAACACTGGCGGCTCCTACCACCGAGGAAATGTCGTGAATCCCAATCCCCGCCCACACCCCGAACTGGTGCTGAGTGAGATGGAGCGCCGTGCCGATGACGGGAAACACGATAAGCGCGGCGGCGTTGAGCAGAAATATGGCTCCCACAGCAATGCCCATTTCGGCTTCCGTGGCACCAATGACCGGGCCGACCGCCGCAATGGCCGATCCGCCGCAGATGGCGGTGCCCGACGCAATGAGCGCGGAGGTCTTCCTGCCAATTCCCAGAAGATGACCAAGCCAGAAACCAGCACCCAGAGTCGTCGCAATGGTGATCGCCGCAAAGAGCGAACCGCCGATCCCTGCTCGCACGACTTTCTCAAGATCCATGCCGAATCCGAGCAGAACCACGCATCCTTGGAGAAGCCATTTCGAAAGCTTGTGGCCTCCTGCTGGGTGGGGATGACCGAGCAAGAGGGCAAAAATTGTTCCTGCAACCAGGGCAGCAGCCGGGGCACCCCAGAGGATCAAGGCGACTACCAGCAAGATAAACGCCAAAAGACGACTAAAGGGTGCGTGATGGGACGTGCCGGTACGATGTTCCCCCTCGTCAACAAGATGCGTGGGGGGGTGGTGCTTGATGTCGTTCATAACGTCCGCGAGGCTATCGGTCGCAGAGGAATACAACAAAGACATCGTTTCTATGTGAGCCATAGCTTACAGTTATGGCGTGAATCGCAATCATCTCGCCCTTTTTCATGCCGTCGCCGAAGCAGGAAGCATCACTGCCGGAGCGGATCGGTTGCGCATTAGCCAACCCGCCGTTTCAAAGCAGATTGGTGAACTGGAAGACGCCATGGGAGTTCGATTATTCGACCGATTGCCACGCGGCATTCGTCTCACGGATGCCGGAGTGCTACTCGCCGACTACGCACGCCGAATGAGCGTTATGGAAGGCGATGCCGAACGGGCCATCGAGGAACTACGGGGATTAAAACGGGGACGCCTGGCCATTGGAGCCAGCACGACCATCGGCGCGTATTTGTTGCCGCAGGCACTGGTTCGGTTCCATCAGGTGTATCCAGGAATTGAGTTGCATCTGGAAATCGCCAACACGCAGGTGATTCAAAGCGCCTTAATGGATGGTACTCTGGAAATGGGATTCACCGAAGGCAGGATCGTGTCAGACGCATTGGAAACAGCGGTATTCCAGCAAGATGAGCTGGTCGCTATTGCCCCGGTTGGACATGCCCTTCTATCCAAGAAGCGCGTGACGGCCCGTGACCTGTGCAGGGAACCGTTCATTATGCGAGAGCAAGGCTCTGGCACTCGGCAGGTGGTGGAGGCTGCGCTGGGTGCCAAGGGAATTTCGGTCAACCCGATCATGTCTCTCGGCAGCACCGAAGCGATCAAGTGCGCGGTCATTGCGGGCGTGGGTGTGGCTATCGTTTCGAGGCTGACCGTCAGCATGGAACTGGAATCGAGGCTCCTTGGGATCGTTGCGCTGAACGATCTGGCGATTAACCGGCCGCTCCATCGCCAGAAACTCCGTGAAAGAAGCGTCAGCACTCCCGTTAAAGAGTTTCTGCGCTTCGTGGGATGATCGGCTCTCGGGTTGTTGCAGTTGTGATAAACGCGCCAGTTACAGAGGTGGTTGACCCGAACCCGCGCCCATGTCCTCTCCCCCGCTCTCGGTGTGTGATCGGCAGTAATAGGAAGGCGGCGATGATGGAGAGGCCGACGATGAGTCCTATGGCCACGCGCCAAAGGTGTCCCTTTGCCGCAACCTTCGCAAGCCACGTCCAGTTGATGACCATGTGCAGCGCCACCAGCGCGATGAACAGGTAGGATATCCAGGTGTGCAGATCACCCCAATCGTGCCGACTCCATCCCAATACCTCCAGCCCTTGCCCTCCTCGGCTTCCCGGAATGAGTCGGAATGCCATGAGAAGTCCCGTCCCGACCAATGTGCAAAAGCTCAGGTAGAGCAAGAGGTTCAACACACGCCGTAGCAGCATTCTCATAATCAGTAGCGATTGGCTGCGGCGATTTGTTTGTAGGTGCGGATGCCCCCGGCCAGGTTTTTCGCCCGGTAGCCGTTTTGGAGCAGGAGGCGCGTTGCATAGTAGGCTCGCTGGCCCACTCCGCAGTAGATCGAGATTTCACGGTCACGCGGCAGTTCTTCGATGCGGGAGCGAATCTCATTAAGCGGGAGGTTGACCGCTCCGGGAATATGGCCTTCCTCGAATTCGTCGGGGTCGCGCACATCCAGGAGGAACACACTCTCAGAGCCGAGTTGCCCCCAGTCGGCCAAGGGGTTGTCTCCTCGCAACGCATTGGAAGCAATCATGCCCGCGAAGTTCACCGGGTCTTTGGCTCCGCCAAATTGTGGGGCGTAGCAGAGTTCCGCTTCCTCCAAATCATAGACGGTGCCGCCGAACTGGATGGCGGTGGCGATGACGTCGATGCGCCGGGCCACGTCCGCTTCGCCCACGGCTTGCGCTCCCAAAATCCGGCCGTCAGATTTTTGGAAGATGAGCTTCAGGTTGATCTGTTTCGCGCCGGGGTAATAGCCGACGTGCTGGTTGGGGTGCAGGTAGACCTTCTCGTAATCGGTAATACCTGCCCGCTGGAGCGCCTTTTCGCTCGCGCCGGTGCTGGCAACGGCGATATCGAACACGCCGCAAATTGCGGTACCTTGCACTCCCCGAAAATGAGAATCGCGCCCGCAGATGACATCCGCGGCGATGCGCCCCTGGCGATTGGCGGGGCCGGCGAGAGGAATGAGCGTGGCTTGGTTGGTGACAATGTCACGGGTTTCCACGGCATCGCCCACAGCCCAGATGGCGGGATCGCTGGTGTGCATCTGGTCATCGACCCGGATGCCGCCGCGTTCGCCCAGTTCCAGCCCCGCCGCTTTGGCAAGAGCGGTTTCCGGTCGCACGCCGATGGCCAGGATGACGAGATCGCCCGCGTAAGCCGCTCCGGATTGCGTTTTGACCACGAGTTGCCCCCCGTCGTTTGTCTCGAATCCGGCAACCCCATCGCCGAGCGCCATCTTCATGCCGTGGGCTTCCATGTGTTGCTGAACCGGTTGCGCCATTTCGGGGTCAAGCGGAGGCATGACTTGGTTGAGCATTTCCACAACGGTCACAGAGAGTCCCCGGTGGGCAAGGTTCTCCGCCATTTCCAGCCCGATAAAGCCACCGCCTACAACCACGGCGCTCTTGGCCTGTTTTACGTCAATCCATGCGCGAACGTCCCGGCTGTCCGGGATGCTGCGCATTACAAAAATGCCTGGCAAGTCGATCCCTGACAGAGGCGGACGAACGGCCATAGCGCCCGGCGAGAGAACGAGCGCATCATAGGATTCCCGATAAACGCGTCCTGTGGCAAGTTCCTTGACCTCGATTTCGCGCTTATCACGGTCAATGCCTACCGCTTCGTGCCGGGTGCGGACCTCTATTTTGAAGCGATTCCGAAAGAGTGCCTCGCTGGCCAGCAGGAGCTTCCCCTCCTCCTTGATCACGTCGCCCACATAGTAGGGAAGGCCGCAGTTGGCGAAGGAAACATACGGGCCGCGGTCGAGCAGGAGAATCTCTGCGGTTTCATCCAATCTCCGGCACCGGGCCGCACACGACGCACCGCCTGCCACGCCGCCAATAATTACAATTTTCTTCTGGCTCATAAGGTTCTCTGGTGGCTTGGAATCGTTTTAGCATGAACAGCAGGACCCACCGCCGCAGCATTTGCCCTTCTGATTCCACGGCATCAGGGCGATCAGGTTCCGCATCGGGCAAAACCCCGTGGCACCCGCCATCATCAAGCCTGCGCCGACGAATCCAGAGAGCCAGATCCAGTTGGGATTCACGTAGTGGGAGAGCAGCACACCCGTAATGACGAGGGCGCCGACGGTCAATTGGAGCTGGCGATCCAGCGGAAGCACCGCTTTCGCACTCCGTTCCACCGGCAACCCCGCATCAACCCAGGCTTGCGTGCCCCCTTCCACCACCACGGTGTCGGTAAACCCGGCATCGGCGAACTTGTCCGCCGCCTTCTTTGCACGGACGCCGCTATGGCAAAGAATATAGACGGACGCATGCACGCCGCCCTTACGCGAGGCGATGATCGCGCCGCAGTCGAGGCCGTCGAGTTGGCAGAGGCGCGCTTCGGGGACGTGAACCCCGGCATATTCGGCTGGGGTGCGTACGTCGATCAGTTCGATAGGATCACCAGAGGCGAGGATTTTTTGCAATTCTTGGACGGATACGGTTTTCATGGATTTGGATGAATTTTGAATGGATGGGTTAAGTAAAATTACATTTTGAGGTTTGGCAAAAAGCGCAACGTATGGGCATGAAAATTAGCGCTGCATTTCTCGCGCCGCGCGGACTTCTTCGAGGCAGGCGAAGGCTTTCGTAATGCAGGGCGTAGCAAGCCGGTAAAAAACCTGCTGTCCTCTCCGCTCGTCGGCGACGAGCCCCACGTTTCGCAATATGGAAAGATGGTTGGAGACGGTTGAAGTGTCGCAGCCGATGAGTTGGGTGAGATCAGCCACGCACCGCTCTCCGTGGGCCAACGCATCCACGATCAAGAGCCGACTGGAATGCCCCAGCGCTTTGAAAACATCCGCTCCGGCACGGTATTCGTGCGGGGCACGCGGAGTGTAAGCGGCAGATTTGGCAGATGCAGAAGGCATGTATGGCAAAATGGCCAAAACTCCACGGAATGCAATGAGAATTTTTGTGTTCTGGTTTGCTCCTCGTGGATCAATCGGCGTTGAACGGTGAATCTGCCGCCTTTATTTTTCTCATCTTATAGCCCTTGCCTTATATCGCTGTCCGCTTATTCTGATGGTGTGAAATTGCTCGCAATCTACAAGGGCCTATGTGACGAGACCCGCCTTCGGATTCTCAATCTTCTCTCCGTTTCGCCTCTGTGCGTCTGCCACATCCAAGCGATTCTCCGTAAATCGCAGGTCGTCATCTCCCAGCATCTGGCTTATCTCCGGGAGCGCGACCTTGTAACCGGTCAACGCTACCAAAGCTGGATGCTCTACTCGTTGCCAGAAAATCGCCCGGAGGCGCTGGTTGCGAATTTGAAGTGCTTGCAGGATGCCATTCAAGGCGAACCAATTCTTTGGAAAGACCTCGAAAGGCTGGAAAGGCTGATGGGCTGCAAGACCGTACGAGCCCTGCTCGACGAAGGCTGCTGTGCCCGGATCGCTGCCGCCGACGCACGGAAATCCCGCCGCAAACTCCTTTCCAAAAAAGAAACTGGCTTATGAAAAAACTGCAAATCCTCGGCACCGGTTGTGCCAAATGCACGAAACTTGCCGAAGCCACGGAACACGCGGCAGAATCGCTCGGGTTGCCCTTTCAAATTGAGAAAGTGACCGAGATTCAGCGCATCATGGCGTTCGGCGTCATGATGACACCAGCGCTGGTCGTGGACGGCGTGGTCAAGGTGAGCGGAAGGGTTCCTTCTGCGGACGAAATCCGGCAGATGCTCGCGTAAATTCCCATCTGGATGAAAACTCCATCCAAAAATGCGCTTATTGTAGCTGCGCTCGCTCTGTCTTTTGTTGTTTGGGTAGCCATGAGCGCCCAACATTCGCCACAGGCTGGCTGTGGATGCAACGCATCATTATTTTGCGCAACCGCACTGGCAGCAGACATACCTCCGTCCGCTCCTTCGCCAACCACAACCGCCCCCGTCCCGCGCTTGGTGGACCTCGGAGCAGGAAAGTGTATTCCCTGCAAAATGATGGCTCCTATCTTGGAAGAACTGAAAATGGAATATGCCGGACGCTTGCTGGTTGAGTTCATTGACGTTTGGCAAACCCCCGATGCCGGAAAGAAGTTCAAGATCAGCCTGATCCCGACGCAGATTTTCTTCGATGCCGCAGGGAAGGAACTTTTCCGGCACGAGGGATTCTTTGCCAAAAAGGACATCTTGGCGAAGTGGAAGGAACTCGGCGTCGATCTCGGTGAGAGCAAGGGGGCGAAGTAACCGATGGAGACGCTCTTCACAACTCTGACCACGGCGGTGGAAGGCTCTGCGGCCATCGCCCTTGGCGCGGCGTTCGTGTGGGGCATCCTAAGCATCCTCCTGAGCCCGTGCCATCTTTCCAGTATCCCTCTCATTGTGGGGTTCATCGGCGGCCAGGGCAAAATCTCCACAGCACGCGCTTTCTGGACGGCGACGCTCTTTTCAGCCGGCATCCTCGTTGCCATTGCGGTGATCGGCGTGGTTACTTCGGCGGCGGGTCGTATGATGGGCGATGTGGGTGCGTGGGGGAACTATCTTGTGGCGTGTGTCTTTTTTGCGGTCGGGTTGTTTCTCTTTGGCTTGCTTCCCTCGCCGTGGTCCGGTTCCGGCCAAGTGGGGATGCGGAGCAAAGGGCTTCTGGCGGCGCTGGTACTGGGGTTGGTGTTCGGGATCGCCCTTGGGCCATGCACGTTTGCTTACATGGCCCCGATTCTTGGCGTGACTTTCAAGCTGGCAAAAACGAACGGCATCCAGGCCGCGGCGATGCTGCTGGCCTACGGCGTCGGCCATTGCTCGGTGATCGTGCTGGCGGGCACTTCGACGGAACTCGTGCAACGCTACCTCGATTGGAACGAAAAATCCAAGGGCATCGCCATCCTGAAATCTATCTGCGGCGTGCTGGTGATCCTGGGCGGCATCTATCTCATCTACGCCGCCCGCTAAACGCTCAAACCTACCAAAGACCCATTCCATGAACCAACCAGCAGAGAGCAACGGACCAACACCACCCGAGCAGGTGTGCTGTTCAAATGGTGGAGGCACGCCTTGCGATTGCACGAACGCTTCCCACCGGTGTTTGGCGAGTTACTTGGCGTGGGGCGTTTTCCTGCTGTTGGGCTGGTTTTTGCTCTACCAGAATCTCGCGCCCGCAAGCCAATGGTTTACCTATACTCTGCTGGGCTTGGAGCGAGGAGTACACCTCAGCGCGGCCGTCGAGTTCTTCGTCTTCGAGGTGCCCAAGGTGCTCATGCTACTGGTGCTCGTGGTCTTTGGTGTGGGAATCATCCGTTCCTTTTTCACGCCGGAGCGGACACGCCGGATTCTATCGGGCAGGCGGGAATTTTTTGGCAACATCCTGGCCGCGTTGCTGGGCGTGGTGACACCGTTTTGCTCCTGTTCGGCGGTGCCGCTGTTCATCGGGTTTGTTACCACGGGCGTGCCTCTGGGAGTCACCTTCTCGTTTCTGATCTCCGCGCCGATGGTCAACGAAATCGCGCTGGTATTGCTCTTCGGGCTTTTCGGATGGAAGGTGGCGGCGATTTACTTGGGGACGGGACTTCTTATTTCGCTCATCGCGGGCTGGGTGATCGGGCGGTTGGGCATGGAACGCCATGTCGAGGAATGGGTCTATGCTACGCAGACCGGCCCCGCAGCAGAGGATGTTCCGCTGACTTGGCCCGACCGCATCCATTACGGATGGGAAGCCGTGCGCGATATCTTAGGCCGCGTCTGGTTCTATGTGATGCTCGGCATCGCCGTCGGTGCCGGGATTCACGGCTACGTGCCGGAGGGTTTGATGGCCTCGGTGATGGGCAAGGGCGCGTGGTGGTCGGTGCCCGCCGCAGTTGTCATTGGCGTTCCCATGTATTCCAATGCCGCCGGAATCATTCCCGTGGTGCAGGCTTTGCTGGGCAAAGGGGCAGCGCTTGGGACAGTGCTTGCCTTTATGATGTCGGTCATCGGCCTTTCCGCGCCGGAAGCGGTCATTCTGCGCAAGGTGCTCAAATGGCCGCTTATTCTTACGTTCTTCGGCGTGGTTGCCGCGGGCATCATGATCGTTGGCTATCTCTTTAACTTCATCATGTAGCCTTTGCCCCGAAAATCTTGCTCGCCTGCGTGATTCGCTCTTGGAGGCTTTTGCACACATGGCCGCACAAATCGAAAATGCCGGGGTCGGCGATGCGGTAGAGGACGCTCAGACCGCTCTTGCGCCGCGCCAGCAGCCCTGCTGTAACGAGCACCCCGAGTTGGCGGGAAACATTGGTTTGGGTAGCACCGGTCAGATTGACGAGTTCCGTGACGTTCCTCTCTCCATCCTCCAAGGCCATCAGGAGCTTGAGCCGGGTCGGTTCGCTCAGGACGCGGAAGCGCGCGGCAATCAATTCAATGGCGGCTTCGGAGAGCTTCTGGGAATAACGCATTTTAGGCATGGAACAAAAAAGATTCTTGCGCACTATATTCAAACGTGCTCATATAGTCAATAGAAACGCATGGTTTTGCTGAAAAATCCGCCACTATGAAAAATTTCCCTTTCCTGACTGGAGCCGTCCTTGTTCTTGCATTGTCTCTCGGGGCTTGCTCCAAAAAGCCACATGAAATGGCGCTTGGTGACAATCTTCCTGTCGTCGCCCTTCGCGTGCAGACGGTTGAATCTAAGCCACACACTGCCACAGAGGAGGTCACGGGCTCCGTGCGTGCTAAGTTGAGTTCGGTGATCGAGGCGAAAAGCACCGGGCGCATCGAAAAAATGTTGGTAGTTCCCGGCCAGCGAGTGAAGCAGGGAGAGGTGCTCGTGCAACTTGACGCACGGGAGATTCAAGCAAAGCTCGACCAAGCTCGCGCCGTCCGCGACCAATCCGAGACCAACTTGAAGCGCTACACGGCCCTGCTCGCCAATAAAGTCACCCCACAGGCGGAATTCGACAACGCGCAGTCGGCCAACCGAGTTGCCAAGGCCGCGCTTGCGGAGGCGGAAACCAATCTGGGTTATATGACCATCACGGCTCCGTTTGACGGGGTGATTACAAAGAAATCCGCGGATGTGGGGGATCTCGCCACACCCGGAAAGACGCTGCTGGAGATCGAAGACCCGACCGCATTACGCTTTGAGGCCGATGTACCGGAAGCGATTATCGGCTCCATCGCAGCCGGGGCTGGGATGACCGTGCACAGCGGCACATTTGAGATGACCGGCACAGTAAGCGAAATCGCTCCGGTGGCTGACGCGCAAAGCCGCACATTTCTCGTGAAACTCGATCTCCCGCAAACGCCGGGCCTGCGGACGGGGCAGTTTGGCCGCGTGGCTATTCCCTTGAGTGAAACTTCAGTGCTCCGCATCCCAGTGAGCGCGGTTGTGCAACGCGGGCAAATGGAAATCGTATTCGTTGTCGAAAAAGGGCGAGCCCAGTTGCGCTTGGTGAAAACCGGCAAGCGTTTCGGCAATGAGGTGGAACTCGTCTCTGGAATTGAAGCCAAAGAACAGGTGGCGGTGGAGAATGTCTCGCGGCTCTCCGATGGCCAACGCGTGGAGGTGCAATCCAAATGAACCCGCAACAACCAGAACCGCTTGGACTGGCAGGCCGAATCGCCAAGGCGTTCATCAACTCCAAGCTGACTCCGCTCATTATCGTCTCGTCCATTTTGCTGGGCGTAGCCGCCGTGCTGTTGCTACCCCGCGAGGAGGAGCCGCAAATCAAAGTGCCGATGGTGGACGTGCTCGTCTCCATGCCGGGCACCAGTGCGAAGGAAGCCGAGGAACGTGTGACGCGCCCGATGGAGAAACTGCTCTGGGAAATCCCCGGCGTGGAATATGTCTATTCCACCTCGCGCCCTGGCGAGAGTCTGGTGATTGTGCGGTTTCTGGTCGGTTCCAATGCCGAGGAATGCCTGGTTCGGCTGAACCAGAAGTTGCAGTCCAACTTCGACCGCATTCCGCATGGGGCCTCGCAGCCGCTCATCAAGCTCCGTTCCATCGACGACGTGCCGATTCTCGCGCTCACGCTGCACAGTGCTCGCTATGACCACCTCACCTTGCGCCGACTCGCGGCGCAGGTCGATGATGCCGTAAAGCAGGTGCCGCAGGTGGCCGAGACCACTCTGATTGGCGGGGCACGGCGGCAGTTGCGCGTGCTGATCGACCCGGCCCGGCTTGCCTCGCGCAATCTCAGCCCGGCGGGATTGATCCCGATGATCCAACAAGCGGATCGTCAATATGCATCCGGCGGATTAACGAGCGAAAACCGCGAGGTGGCTGTGGAGACCGGGGCGTTCCTGCAAAATGCGGACGATGTGCGCAACGTGGTGGTAGGTGTCTATGGCGGGAAACCTGTTTATTTGAAAGATGTCGCCGAAGTGGTGGACGGCGCGGAGGAGCCGGGCAACTATGTCTTTTACGGCGACCAGGCCACCCCCCAGCAGGCGGCGGTGACGTTAAGTGTGGCCAAGCGCCCCGGCACCAATGCGGTGGCGGTTGCCCATAACGTGCTCAAGAAAGTGGAGACCCTCAAGGGAACGGTGATTCCCGCCGATGTGCAGGTATCCATCACCCGCGACTACGCGGAAACGGCGGCGGAGAAATCCAACGAACTGCTTTTCCACATGCTGATCGCCGTGTTCAGCGTCTCGCTCTTGATCATGCTCACACTCGGCTGGCGGGAATCGGGCATTGTGGCCATCGCCATTCCCTCCACCCTTGCGCTGACCTTACTCGTCTTTTACCTCTACGGCTACACGCTCAACCGGATCACGCTTTTCGCCCTGATCTTCTCCATCGGCATCCTCGTGGACGACGCCATCGTGGTCGTAGAGAATATCGTCCGTCATTTTCACCTGCCACAAAACCGGGGCCGCGACCGCTCGGACATCGCCGTGGAAGCGGTGAATGAAGTTGGCAATCCGACCATCCTCGCCACCTTTGCGGTGATTGCCGCCGTGCTGCCGATGGCCTTTGTGGGCGGGTTGATGGGGCCCTACATGCGGCCCATCCCCATTGGATCAAGCGCCGCGATGTTCTTCTCGCTGGCCATCGCATTCATCGTTACCCCGTGGGCGGCGGTGCGGATGCTGCGTCGGATCGCCGCGGCTCCGGCGACTGCTTCCACTGGAGAACAGGTCACTCATTCCCACTTCGAGCACGAGGAGGATTTCTTCACGCGGTTCTACCGGCGTATCATGACGCCGCTCTTGAGCCACGCGGGTTGGCGTTTGGGTTTTCTTGGCGGCATCACCGCGCTGCTGCTCGGGGCGATGGCGCTGGTGGGCATCGGTTGGGTGAAAGTGAAGATGCTTCCCTTCGACAACAAGAGCGAGTTCCAGATCATTCTCAACATGCCGGAAGGGAGCGCGTTGGAACGCACCACGCAGGCCGCCCGAGAGATCGCCGCTGCTGTGCGGGTGGAGCCCGAAGTGACCAACTATCAAGTGTATGCGGGCGTCTCCTCGCCGTTTAACTTCAACGGTTTGGTGCGCCATTACTTCATGCGCGGCGGGGCAAACGTGGCGGATATTCAGGTGAACCTCGTCAGAAAAAACGAGCGGGCCGCGAAGAGCCACGACATCGCCAAACGAATCCGTCCGCGTGTGGCGGCCATTGCCGAGAAATACGGAGCGCGCATCGCCGTGGCAGAGGTTCCGCCCGGCCCTCCGGTGTTGCAAACGCTTGTGGCGGAAATCTACGGGCCGACCGAGGAATCCCGGCTTCGCATGGCCGGCAAAGTCCGCGATATCTTCAAGAGCGTGGACGGCGTGGTGGATATTGACTGGTATGTCGAGGCCGATCAGCCCAAGGCGAAGTTTGTCATCGACAAGGAAAAGGCCGCGCTCAACGGTATCAGCGCAGAGACGATTTCGCAGACTCTACGCATTGCTGTGGGGGGCGAGTCCATTGACCTGCTGCACCTGCCGCGCGAAAAAGACGATGTGAACCTCACGCTCGAACTGCCGCGCTCCGCCCGCGTGACCCCGGAGGAGTTGCTCGCGCTGCGAGTGCGTTCCGGCGACGCCAACGCGCTCCCCGAGCCTGGCTCATCCAGCGGAACGCAGCTCGTGCCGTTGCGCGAACTGGTGACGATCGAGAAGACCATCACTGACAAGAGCATTTACCACAAGAACCTGATGCCGGTGACTTACGTAATCGGTGATGTGGCGGGCACCATTGAAAGCCCGGTCTATGCCATCTCAAAAATGAACGAGGAGCTTGCAAAGCTCGATACCGCTGCCTTCGGCGGTTCGGGCGCGAAGCTCCAAGTCTTCAACATCGCCATGCCGTTTACCGGCGAGCAGCCCTCCCTCAAATGGGATGGCGAATGGCACATCACACTGGAAGTCTTCCGTGATCTCGGCACCGCATTCGCCGCTGTGCTTGTCATCATCTACGTGCTGATGGTCGGCTGGTTCCGCTCTTTCCTCACGCCGCTCATCGTCATGGTGGCAATCCCCTTCTCGCTTGTCGGCATCCTGCCCGCGCACGGCGCGCTGGGAGCGTTCTTCACGGCAACCTCGATGATTGGATTCATGGCCGGAGCCGGGATCGTTGTGCGGAACTCGATCATCCTCGTCGATTTCATCGAACTGCGTCTACGTGAAGGAATGCCGATGGCCGAGGCGGTCGTGGATGCTGGGGCCGTCCGCTTTCGTCCCATGCTGCTCACCGCGCTGGCCGTGGTGGTCGGAGCGGGGGTGATCCTCTTCGACCCGATCTTCCAGGGGCTCGCCATTTCGCTCATGGCGGGCGAAATCGCCTCGCTCTTGATCAGCCGTATGGCCGTGCCCGTGCTCTACTTCATGGCCAACGCCCCGCGCGGGAAAACTCCGCAGGTGCCAGCGTCCAAAATGCAGGAGCCGAAGATTCCTGCCATCGAAGCAAAATGAAAATCGCTCCAATAGGCAACATTCATCCTCACACAAGCGTCTATTGAATCACGCAAAGCAGAACAATGAACCCGAACATCCAGCGTTTTGATGAGCGAGCGGGCGTATGGGATGAAAATCCCGTCCGAGCTGAGTTGGCTCGGAGTATCGTAAGAATGGCGGAGATGGAGATCACGGGCATTGCCTCCCCGCGGATGATGGACTACGGCTGCGGCACCGGGATGTGCAGCATTCCCCTAGCGCATCGCGCATCAAGCCTGCTTGCCGTGGATGTTTCGCCCGGCATGCTGGCAAAATACAAGGAGAAGGCGGATGCGCTCGGCTTTCACCATGTCGAAACGCTGCAACACGACCTTGCGGTGCAACCACTGGAAGGCCGGGAGTTTGATGTGATCATCACCGCGATGGCGCTGCATCATGTGCGGGATGTAGCTCTTGTATTGAAGCGCTTTCACCCGCTGCTGAGCCAAAACGGGGTGTTGCTCATTGCAGACCTCGACCGGGAGGATGGTTCCTTTCATGATGATCCGACCGGGGTGGAGCATCACGGCTTCAAGCGCGACTGGATGCTCAATGCCCTATGGGACGCCGGGTTCAAAATGGTCGAGATTTGCACTGCCCACACGATTGTGAAACCTGCGGCATCAGGCGACAAACCTCGCAGTTACCCCGCTTTTTTCATGGCCGCGCGGGTTCGCCCCGAACATTAGCTATCGACGAGGGTTGATTTAGCGCTGCAATGGATACACCCGTGAGATAGAATCTGCGCATGTCTCGCTTTTTTCAACGCGGTGGTGCCTGGGTGCTGGGTCAAAGCGTGCTGCTCGGGGCAGTCGTTTTGCTGGCGGTATTTGTGCGTGGGGGTGGATTCCATCCTCTGATCATCATTTTGGGAGCGGGTTTGATGGTCGTTGGCGCGGGCGTCGCGCTTGCGGGAGCATTGGCCCTCGGCAGAAACCTCACCCCGTTTCCAAAACCAACGGAGCAGGCCCAACTGGTGCAGCACGGCATTTACGCGGCAATCCGCCACCCGCTCTACACCAGCGTTATTTTGATGTCGATTGGTTGGGCGTTGGTTTGGCAAAGCTGGCCAGCACTGCTGGTTGCTGTGACGCTGATCCCTTTCTTCCATGCAAAGGCGCGCCACGAGGAATGCTGGCTACGGCAGAAATTCCCTGAATATGCGGATTACGAAAGGCGGGTTCGCCGCTTCATCCCGTGGCTATATTAACGTGACCTGTTTCCTTCCATGATCTTCGCTCTCTTACTCGCATCGCTCATCGGTCTGTCGCTGGGGTTGCTCGGCAGCGGCGGTTCCATCATCACGCTTCCGGTGATGGTTTACATCGCAGGGATTCCCGTGAGCCAGGCGGTTGGGATGTCGTTGGTGGTCGTGGGCGGCACCAGTGCGGTGGGAAGCTTTTTGCGCTTCCGACAGGGCGAGTTCGCAGGCCGGGCGGCGATTCTTTTCACCGTCAGCGGAATGATCGGGGCTTTTTACGGCGCAAAGCTGACACACCTCGTGGAGTCAAAAACGCTGATGCTTCTCTTCGGCAGTCTGATGCTGATAGTCGGCACAGCCTTGCTTCGGAAACGCGCCGTAACGGCTGAACCAAAGTCATGCCATCTGGTGCAGTGCCTGACCGTCGGTGCCCTGGTGGGCGTTTTGACTGGCTTTCTCGGTGTCGGTGGCGGGTTTTTGATTCTGCCCGCGCTGGTCTTGTTCGCCGGGTTGGAGATGAAGACGGCCATTGGCACCTCACTGGCCATTATTTCGCTCAATAGCACGGCTGGCGTCATGGGGCAACTTCGCTATGTATCGCTCGATTGGACGCAAACACTCAGCTTCCTGTCAGTGGCGGTTGTTGGGATGTTCGGCGGACAATGGCTGGCCAAGCGACTTTCTTCTCAATCGCTCCAACGCGGGTTTGCCTGGGCCATCATCGTGCTGGGGCTATTTCTATTGGCGAAGAACCGATGACTTTTTAGGGATATTTTCCGCTCTTCACGTTCTCTTAAGGTTCTTTTGCGTAATCTGGCACGTATGAAGAGAATACCCATTGCCATCGCGCTGGCGCTCGCCGTGTCAACGCTCAACACATTCGCACAACAACCCGGAGGCGGCGAACGCCCTCCCCGTGATGGAGAAAAAGTGGAGACACTCACCAATGAACAGACCAAGCAGGTCAAGGTGATCCTTTCCAAATACAACCCAAGCACGATCACGGCTGAACAGGCGAAAGCCATTCACGCGGCTTTTCAACAAGCCGGTCTCCCGGGCGGTCCAGCGATGAACGAGGTGGTCGCAGACGCTGGTTTTAGCCCAGACAAGCTGCGTGACCTCGACCCGCCCCCAACTCAGCCTGCTGGCAACGGAGACCAACCTGCGCCAAAAAGCGAGGTGGGCAACCGCCCGCAGGGTGGCGACAACCAGAGCCATTCCACAGATAGGAAAACGGGCGGGGCGCAGCAGTATTCCATCGAGCAAGCAGCCTCCGACAATGCGCAACTCCACACCATCGCTTTCAATGGACTTGCGTTTGTGACCGGCGATTTCGGCGCGGACACCTTTCTGCCTCCGGGAAAAGTGTGCGACTTTTCCGGCTTCCAGTATATGCGGGATATTGATGCCGCGCACAAGGGGCACAACCCGATGTTTCTCGACCGGGTTGCGGGCAATGTGTTGCATGTCCTCACGGACGAGCAGCGCGCCCTGTTCGAAAAAACGGCGCGGCAGGAGGCGGTGCAGTTGCGGGCGCTGGCAGAGAAACGCCTTCCGCTCATCAAGGCGTTCTGCCGGGAACTTGACGGGAGCATCCCTGCCGGAAGCCAGGGATTGAACAAGGCTGCGGTCATCCAGTATGTGGGCGAGATTTTCGCTACGGATGCCGAAATAAGCTACCAGCGCGCCCAAGTCTTTGGCCAAGTGGCCGCTTCCTTGAACCCGCAGCAAAAGGAATACCTCGCCAAGATGAAATTCGGCGATTTCAACACCTGGCCTGCCGTGGAAATGGATCAATACAAACTCCCCAGGGGCACGGAAAAAATGATCAACGTGGCCTACATGACCTACGCCAGCGAGTTCTTCAGTTGGTATGCGGGGTCGGTCAAGGCAGACACCTACTTCTGCCCGGAGCGCCACGGCACCTACTTTGGCGGGTTCTACATGAAGGACATGCCCGCCATGGGCAAGCGCGACTTCAATATCAGCACGTCCGTAACGGGCGACAGCGGCAAGGAGTTTCTCAATATCCTGATCGAGAGCCAGCGCAAGAACATCACCGCCATCCCCGCTTTGCAACACAAGGCGCTCCAGGAAGTCATCAAGGTGCGTGAGGCCATCTCCATGGAACTGCGCAAGTTCCTTGGCGGGAAACAAGCCGACAAGAAAACTGTGCTTGCGCTGGGTCGTCGCTATGGCGAGCTGGACGGCGAGATGTCCTACTATTATGCGACGGCGTTTGCGAAGGCGAACCGGACTTTGACGGCGGAACAGCGCAAGGCACTGCTAAAGCTGCGCAACCTCGATGGATACACCAGCGCCCCTGCCTACATCTATTCCGACCCTGTCCGTGAAGAGTTCAAACTGCCGGATACGGATCGCTTCTTCTTTGCTCCGAAAGCAGCGGCTGGGAATGTCCAATGAGAACCGATTCCCTCCAGGGAACAACGCCTCAGTCCTTTTTTCCGGTTTGCAAGCGATACGCTGATGCTGCGAGCGGATGGCAATGGAGTCTCATAGCACTGGTGATCCTCGTGGCAAGTGTGGCAAGAGGCATTCTACTGTTCGACACCCCTCTGATGCCGGGAACGAACGGAGTTTACTATCTCGTTCAGGCACGCTCGCTGCTTTTGCATGGCTCATTGGGACTGCCCGATTTGCCGCTGACGTTCTACGTGCAAGCGTCGCTGGCGCAAATCATACAGCCGATCTCCGGCTGGGATATTGACTCATGCATTCTCTTTGCGGTGAAGCTGACGGATTCGGTGCTACCTGCATTGGCGGCACTGCCTGTGGCTTTGCTGGTGCGACGCTGGATTAAGGGTGCTGGCTCCCCTAGTTGGATCGCACCTATTGCTGCGGCGATTGTAACGCTGAACGCACCCATGTTGGACATGGTGGGCAGCCTTGGAAAAAACTCTCTTGGGTTGCTATGGCTCGCCGCGCTCTTGCTCTTCATTCATCTCTGGATAAGCCATCCGACATGGAAAAATGCAGCGGGCGTAATTGGCTGCTGGGGGTTGACCGCTGTAACGCATATTGGCGTATTCGGTGCATCACTCGTGTTCGGTGGTTTGGCGCTCGCGCTTTATCTCGGGCTGGAACGAGGCCGGGCGTGGCGTGCATTGTGGCCGCTGTTGATCGCAGGGGTTGCTGTGTGCGCACTCGCGGCGGGAATCGTGCTATGGAAATTCGATGCTCATCGTATTCAGCGGCTCGCAGAAGCATTGATCCATCCCTCGGACTTCCTGACCGGCAACAATATGGGGGCGCAGGGCGGTCACGGAGGAGGCCCACCGATGCCGGGGTTTCCTGGCGGGCGTGCAGCTTTTCTGTATCGGCTGCCGTCCCTGGCATTTGCCCTTACTGCCATCGCGGGCTTGGTGACTTGCTGGCGGTGTCGTGCCGTGCTTCCAGCGGCAGATATTTGTGTGGTGGGCGCGTGCGCGGTCGGGGTTCTGGTGCTGACGGGGCCGTGGGTGCAGGGGGATAAAACGGCCCGGTTCAACCTGATTGCGATCACGCCTGCGGCCATTGCGGGGTCATTTGCCTTGCTGCACTGCAAGCGCCAATGGCTGCGCGCCGGGCTCTCTCTGCTCATCGCGGTTTGCATGATTGGGCCGTCCTTCGAAATGCTTCGTCACGGGGGGAAGCCGATTGTGAACGAAGAAGGACTGCGCGAACTACGCTCCCTTGCCCCGCTAATCGTGAACCCGGATAAAACCCTCATCGCGGCGAGGCACGGCATGGAGTGGTGGACGGCGTGGATCCTGCACACGCACATCGCGCAAGTCCCCGCGTTGCGGACAGCAGACTGGCAGACATTTGACGCCGTTTTCTTTCTGCGTTCCAAGAAAGATAACCGTTTGATGTCAGGGGGTGGGTTTGCTCGGCCTCCTGGCCCGCCTCCCGGAGGTCCGCGACGCAGTGCGAACCCCATGGCGGAACCAGAGATTCCTTCAGATGCCGAAATCGTTCATGAGGGGGATACATTCATCCTCGCTCGCATTGCTGCGCCACCAAGATTTGTCGCTGAACAAACCGCGTTGGAAAAATAGAAATGGTCTTTGTTGTAGCCCAAAGCCTATGAAGCTCTTGCGGCGCTTCAAGGAAAGCGCATCAATCATTTGTCTAGGATGCGCTACGCGGACTCTTGCTCCCCGTCGGCAAGCGCACTTTAAACGTGCTGCCTTGCCCCGGTTCGCTGACGACTTCAATCGACCCGCCGTGTGCCTGGACAATGGCTTGGGTGATCGCCAGCCCGAGGCCGGAGTGCCCCTGTGCGCCGGAGCGGGCTTTGTCCACCCGGTAGAAGCGCTCAAAGATGTGCGGGAGATCGGCGGGCGGGATTCCCATGCCCGTGTCGCTGACGCAAAAAACCGCGGCGTCGGGCTCGCAGAGCACGCTTGCCCGCACGCTGCCGCCGGGCCGGTTGTAATGGATGGCGTTGGCAAGTAGGTTGCTGGCTACTTGGGCGAGCTGCCCCGCGTTGCCCCGGCAATGTGCCTGTAAAAGTTCCAGCTCCAGATGGATGTTTTGCTCGTTAGCCAAGGGACGCATAAGCTCAACCGCTTCTCCGACGATGCCACCCAGATCGCACGATTCCAGCGTGGCAGGAGTCTCGGCGGAGTCAAGCCGCGCCAGCGTCAGGAGGCATTCGATGAGGCTACGCATGCGTTGGGCGGCGCGCTGGCAAGCTGCAAGGCTTTCGCGGTATTCCGCTGCCGGACGTTCGCGGGCCAGCGCGGTCTGGGTTTGCGTGAGGACCACGGCCACAGGCGTGCGCAGTTCGTGCGAGGCATCGGCGGTAAATTGCGCCTGCCGGGCGAAGCTGGCTTGCAGTCGGGCAAAGGTGTTGTTGAGGTCGAGGGCGAGCTGACCGAGTTCGCTGTCTGTGTCGGTAGTGTGGATGCGCTGGGCGAGATCGCCGGTGGCGATTTTTGCCGCGGTGGCACTGATATCCGCGATGGGGTGCAGGGCGCGCGTCGAAACCCACCAACCTCCGGCCAGTCCGAGCAGGAGCACTGCGCTGCCTGCGCCGCCGAGCAACCATGCAAAGCGGCGAATGTCGGCGAGTTCGCTACGAATATCGCGGCCCACGAGCAGGCATTCTCTCGATGGGGCTGTTTGAAAGCACTCGCGGAGTGTTCCGCGCGACCGAAAAGCAGGCGGTCCAGGTATCCGTTCCGGACGCGGGGCGTCGGATGGTGCGGAGGTGGAAAGAACGCCCGGCTGGTCATTCGGAAGCCATACGATGTAGTAAAATTCCTGCCCCGGGATGCCTTCAAACAGGCTCGCCTCGCGGGCGGGCAATCGCAAATTGGCAGGCTCCGGGAAAGAATTGCCGAATGGCGGCCTGTTTGCAGGCGGGAAGCCACGGGGCCTGGGCCGGTCGGGAGGCGGACTGGTTTCGGGGCGCATCATGCCTGCGACGATTCCCATGCGCTGTTCCAATTCATGGTCAACGCGGTTCAATTGATTTGCCCGTTGCAGTTGCCAGGCCGTGAAGCCAAAACCCGTGAGCACGAACACGAGCAGCAACCCATGCCAGAGCTGCAGCTGCCAGCGGATGGAGTGAAAGTATTTCATTCGATGCAATAGCCGTGACCTCTACGAGTGGCAATGAACTCGGCACCGAGTTTCTTGCGAAGGTTGGAAACATGCACATCCAGGAGGTTGGAGAGCGTGTTTTCGTCCTCATCGAACAGGTGCTCGTAAAGGGTGCTGCGGGTGACCGTTTCGCCCCGGTGCAGAGCGAGAAATTCCACCAAGGCATACTCGCGGGCGGTGAGCGCGACAGGATTCCCGCAGAGAGTGACATGGCGGGCGGCGGTATCCATAACCACGCTCCCGATCTCGATGATGTTGCGTGTCTGCCCCACCGTGCGGCGGATGAGCGCACGCAATCGCGCAAAGAGTTCGTCGAGGTCGAACGGCTTCACCAAGTAGTCATCCGCGCCGGTGTCCAAGCCGCGCACCCGGTCGCGGGCGGCATCGCGGGCGGTGAGCATCAGCACGGGCGTCTTCTTGGATTGACGCAGGCGCTGGAGTATTTCCCAGCCATCAAGGAGAGGCAGCATCACGTCGAGCACGATGGCATCATAGTCGGCGCTCTCCGCTTTATAGAGGCCCACCTTGCCGTCTGTTGCGGTATCGACGGCGTAACCCTCTTCGCGCAACGCCCTTGCCAGACTCGCAATAAGATCGGCTTCGTCTTCGATGAGCAAAATTCTCATGAGTGGTGGTTAGTATAAATGATGGCTTGGGTTTCGGATAGGCCCCAGCTTGCTAAAGCAAAAATAGCAGAACCAACATTAAGATGGGATGAAGAAACACCTGAAGATTGAGGGAATATTTTGCGCTTCTTCACGTTCTCTTAATGTTCGTGCGCGTAATCTGGTGCCGTGAAACAAATGAAAGGCACAACGCTATGAAGAAAACATCCATGATAATCGCGCTGGCATGCGCCGCGTTAACGCTCAACACCCTCGCGCAAGATGCCGGTGGCCCGCCGCCGCCCGAGGGAACCCCCGGTCAGAGGCGGGGCGGGGTTCATCTGCTGCCACCGCATGCCGCGGAGCAACTGAACCTGACCGCTGACCAGCAGAAGCAACTGGCGGAGCTGGAGGCTGAGGTTAAGGCGAAAATCGAGAAAATTCTGACGCCTGAGCAACTGGAACAGTTAAAGAAGATGCGTCCACCGCAGCACCAAGGCGGCTCCGGCGGCAAAAGCAGTGAAAGTCAGCCCAATGTTCCCCATTAAATAATTCCCTACAGTGATGGTGAATCATCCCGATCCACGCAGCATTTCGCCATGTCGTCGTGGATCGCCTGCGTCCGAAAACGAACGCCCCGACGGCTGAAGTCGTGCTGGAAATCCCACTTTTGTTAATTAGAATCTGCGATGAAAGGGCACAACCCATGAAACAATCCCTTGTTCTCTTCGCCCTTCTCACAGCTTCGGCCTGCGCAATGGCAAGCCCCTTGAGTTACCCCATCGTCGATACCGGCCAGAGCCGCTGCTATGACAATCGAACCGAGATCGCGCCGCCAAAATCGGGGCAGCCGTTTTACGGTCAAGACGCACAGTATCAACGCCACCCCTTTCGTTATGCCAGCAGCGCCGATGGTCTCACCGTTTGTGACCAAACCACCGGCTTGACGTGGCAACGCAGCCCGGACACGGATGGCGATGGCGTTCTCACGCGAAAGGATAAACTCACGTGGGAACAAGCCCAAGCGCAGCCAGCGAAACTCAACGCCGCAAAGTTTGGCGGGTTTGGCGACTGGCGGCTGCCGTCCATCAAAGAGCTGTATTCGCTCTTCAATGCAAGCGGCACCGATCCCAGCGGCCCCTCCAACATGGACACTTCCGTTCTGACGCCCTTCATTGACACGAAATACTTCAAGTTCGCCTATGGGGACACGCGCACCGGCGAGCGCGTCATTGATTCCCAATACGCTTCGAGCACCAAATATGTCGGCAAATCCGCCCGCGTAGGCGGCAAACTTTTTGGCGTCAATTTCGCGGATGGCCGGATCAAAGGCTATGATCTGCAAATGCCGGGCGGTGCCGAAAAGACGTTTTTTGTGCAGTGCGTGCGCGGCAATCCCGGCTATGGGAAAAACGATTTCCACGACAACAACGACGGCACCATCACCGACCGCGCCACGGGCCTGATGTGGTCCAAGGCGGATAGCGGCCAGGGGATGAACTGGCAGGATGCGCTGGCTTGGGTCCAAAAGAGGAACGCGGAGAAATTCCTCGGCCACGACGACTGGCGACTCCCCAGCGTGAAGGAATTGCAGAGCATCGTGGACTACACCCGCTCACCCGACACGACGCATTCCCCCGCCATGGATCCGGTCTTCCACTGCACCCCCCTCACCAACGAGGGCGGCAATACGGATTACCCGTGCTACTGGTCGGCGACGACCCATGCGGGGTTCCGTGGCGGGGAAGCCGCGATGTATGTGGCTTTCGGGCGGGCGGCGGGCTGGATGTCGCCGCGAGCATTGGCGGGCGGTCCGCCAGAACGGCGCGGCGGCTTCGGCCCCGGCCCGGGCGGGCCACCGCAGGGGCAAGACGCGGGCGATTACCACTTTGTGGATGTCCACGGCGCGGGCGCCCAGCGCAGCGACCCGAAAGCCGGAGATCCCGCCGCATTTCCACACGGACGGGGCCCTCAGGGGGATGTCATCCGTATCACCAACTACCTCCGCCTCGTGCGCTACGGCTTGCCACACCAAGACCAGAAAACACGCTAGATGTTTGAAACGTATGAAACTCCCCACCAGCCGAAGAAAATTCATCGGAATCCTCGCTTGCTCCATCGCCAGCTTTCTCGTGCCAGTGATGGCGCAAGACGAACGGAAGCGTGACGGCAAAGGCGGGCGGTGGAGAAGGGATGAGGAAGATTACGCGCTTCCGCCAGAACTCGCCGCATTCGGCCTGCTTTCCCTGGTGCTCGGGCGTGCCAGCAACCGATCCGTCACCGTCAGCGCATTGGCAAAAGAACCGATGGAAGTCTTTTTTGAATGCGGCACGGCATCGGGCGCATACAACCGCAGGAGTGCGCTGCTTGCGCTTGCCGCAAGCGTCCCGGTGGAATGTGTTTTTGACAACCTCCTGCCGAACACGGAATACTTCTACCGGGCGCAATTTCGCAAACCGGGCGCTGCCAAGTTCGACACGAGGCCGGAGTGCCGCTTTCACACGCAACGCACCTCCGGCAGCACCTTCACCTTTGGCGTTCAAGGCGACACCCACCCGGAACGCCCCCAGATGAGCCACCCCTCCTTGTATGCCCGAACGTTGCTCCAGGCGGCGGCGGCAAAGCCCGATTTTTACCTCTGCATGGGCGACGATTTCAGCGTGGAAAAGCTGCGTGAAATCAATGCGGCCACCCTGGCCCAGCCCTACCTCCTTCAGCGTCCATTTCTTGGCTTGATCGGGCAGTCCGCGCCGGTCTTCCTGCTCAACGGGAATCACGAACAGGCGTCGCTTGCCAATTACAACCAGAGTGACATCCGCCACGACGTCGCAGTCGGCGTGCAGAACGCCCGCAACCACTTTTTCCCCACGGTCGCTCCCGATGGCTTCTACACCGGCAACGCCGAGCCGATGAAAGCCATCGGTGCCATGAAGGACTATTACGCCTGGACGTGGGGGGACGCCCTCTTCGTGGTGCTGGACAACTACTGGCACTCACCCGCACAGGTGGACAGCGGATTCCATGGCGGAGCCGACGGCCGCAAGGATCATGACGACAAGAAGAACCGCGACTGGTGGGGGATCACCATGGGGGATGCGCAATACCAGTGGTTCAAGCGAACGCTCGAACAAAGCAAAGCCAAATACAAATTCGTCTTTGCCCATCATGTGCTCGGCACGGGCCGCGGCGGCATCGAGTGCGCGGATCTGTATGAATGGGGCGGGCGGAACAAACGGGGCGATTGGGAATTTAAAGAACATCGGCCCGGCTGGGAGTTGCCCGTGCATCAACTGATGGTCAAACACGGGGTCACGATTTTCTTTCAAGGGCACGATCACCTCTTCGCGTGCCAGGAGAAGGACGGCATCATCTATCAAGAAGTGCCCATGCCGTGCGACCACGGCTACGTGGCTTACAACCAGGAGCGCTATGAATCCGGCGTCAAGCTGCCCAATTCGGGTTACTTGCGCATCAACGTTTCTCCGCAACAGGTGAAAGTCGATTATGTGCGCAGTTATCTGCCGAAAGATGAAACCACCCAGCAAAAAACAGGCGATGTCGCCCACAGCTATGTCATCCAACCGAAAATCAGCCATGTGTAAGGAGTTCTTCAGCACTCTTTTTCTTCTTGCCTCTTTCTTGCTGGTCGGGAGTAGAACTCAGGCGCGTGAGGAAAACCGCGGACATCGCACGCAGGGGGCTGCAAATGTTTTTAACGTCAGCGTTCCCGCCCATCCGTTTGATTTGATCCTGGCCCGCCCCGAGAAAAACTCGGCCACCCTGAGCGTGCTGGCATATCAGGACATGGAAGGCTTTGTGGCTTACGGCACGCAGTCGGGAACCTACCCCATGCAGACGCCTGTGCGACAGTTCAAGAAAGGCGAACCGCTTGAAGTGATCCTCAGTGGACTGCAAGCCAATAGCCAATATTACTATCAATTCCGCTCGCACCAAATCGGCAACCAGCAATTCACTCCCACTCCCCAATACACCTTTCACACCGCGCGCCCTCCGGGCAGCAGCTTTGTCTTTACCATGACGGCGGATGCGCACCTGGACGAGCACACGAGCCCGGAGGTGTATGACCGGACACTGGGCAACATCCGGGCCGATCAACCGGATTTTCACATCGACCTCGGCAACCTCTTCATGACGGACAAGCACGCCAGCCGGGATGAGGCCGCCGCACAATATCTGGCGCAGCGCTATTATCTTGGACAAATCGGGTGTTCCGTCCCGGTTCTTCTCGCGTTGGGGGTCCATGATGGGGAAAACGGGAAAGATGACAACGGCACGGGCGACTGCCTCGCAGTCTGGTCCAACCAGATACGCAGGAGCTACTTTCCGAATCCTGTTCCCGACGGTTTCTACACTGGAAACACCGTGCCGAAAACGCCCTCCGGCCTGCTTCAAAACTACTACGCATGGGAATGGGGCGATGCGCTCTTCGTCGTGCTCGATCCTTTTCGGTATTCGGTTCGCCAGCGTGGGGGCGGCGGAGATGGCTGGGGATGGTCCCTCGGGTTGTCACAGTATCAGTGGCTCAAACAAACCCTTGAGCAAAGCCGGGCCAAATACAAATTTGTATTCCTCCATAACCTCTTGTGCGGGGATCAGGCGGCACGCGGCGGGGTGGAAGTGGCTGCATTCAACGAATGGGGCGGCAAGAATGCGGACGGCAGCGATGGTTTTAAGGAGCACCGCCCCGGCTGGGACGCCCCGATTCACCAACTCCTCGTGCGCAACCACGTCGCGGCGGTGTTCAAAGCGCATGACAATTTCTACGCCCAGCAGGAACTCGATGGGATTGTCTATCAAATGATCCCGCAGCCCAGCTTCGCCGGAAACGACCGCATCCGAGATCTGGAAACCTATGGTTATAAAAAGGGCACGTTTCTCGGCAATTCGGGGCACGTCCGCGTGAGCGTCGCGCCGGACAAGGTGACCGTGGAATACGTCCGCTCACGGCAGCCCAAAGACGAGACGCTAGAGCACAAGAACGGGGAAGTCGCCCACCGCTACTCCATTCATTAGGAGGCAAACTCATGAAATGCCCGTTCCTGCTCTTCGCTCTACTGGCTGCTTCAGGATACGTCGCCGCAAGTCCGGCCAACTCTTCCATGGCCAAAACGCGCAGTTCCACTGCCACCCCTTCCACTGCTTGCGTAATCTTGGAAGATTAAAACGGCATTATGAGAGTGCTCATCACCGGCGGCGCGGGCTTTATTGGGAGCCATCTCGTCCAATATTTTCAGGGTAAGGCCGAAGTGCGCGTGCTCGACAATTTACGCACCGGTCATCGGCGGAATCTCAACGGCTTTGATTTCGAATGGATGGAGGGGTCTATTTTGGATCGCAATCTGGTAAAGAGGGCCGTGGACGGCGTGGACCATGTTTTCCATCTCGCCGCCCTCGTCAGCGTGCCGGAGTCTATGGCCAAGCCGCAAGAGTGCGTAGAACTCAACGTGACAGGATTACTCAACGTGCTGGAAGCGGCGGACAGCGCGGGAGTCCGCAAACTCGTTCTGGCCAGTTCAGCGGCAATTTATGGGGACAACCCGACCGTGCCGAAGGTTGAAACCACGGTGCCCGAGCCCCGGAGCCCCTACGCAATTACCAAACTTGACGGCGAGTATTACAACGCGCTGTTCACCACCGAGGGTCGCCTGGAAACAGCCTCCCTTCGGCTCTTCAACGTCTTCGGTCCACGCCAGGATCCCACCAGCGCTTATGCCGCAGCGGTGCCGATCTTTATTCACAAAGCGCTGGCTGGACAACCGCTCACGATTTACGGAGATGGCGAGCAGACGCGCGACTTTATCTATGTCAAAGACGTCGTCGCGGCCCTCGCCTTTGCAGCGACCACCCCCGGAGTTACCGGCGTGTTTAATGTCGGCTATGGCGTGAGCACGCCGATCAATGATATTGCCCGCACTATCATTGCCGAGGCGGGGTCACAGTCGGAGATCCGCCACGAACCGGCGCGCGCGGGCGACGTCAAGCATTCGCTGGCATCGGTGGATCGTCTGCGCTCCGCCGGGTTCCGTCCCGTAAGCAATCTGCGCGACGGGCTGGCTGCCACGCTGCGTTACTTCCAGCAACTCTAACTTCGATTAAACAGCACACATTCACTGTCGGCGGTGTGATCGGGATTGCTGCAAATGAGGCGGGTCGTTTGACCCGCCTCAGGTGTTTGATATTTCGCTCGTTCTATCTATTGCGCACCAGGAAACACAACCCTGTAAATCGCCGTGGTATTGTCGCCGTAGGTGGCGGTGTAAGTGATGTCCCCTTGGTGATTGACGCTGCGGGTTTGGCCGGGAGTATCCGATGTAGAGTTGAACAACCCAATGCCGGTGGAGATTTTGCTGCTGTTTCCGGGTTGAGGATCACCTTTGCGGGCAATCAAGTGCAGTTGACCCTTGGCGTCCACAGCCCATATACCTTGATTATTCGCGGCTGTTACTCCTTTGGTTCCAACCAAGTCAGCCAACAGGACAACACCTCTATCCGACAACACGAACTGCCTGAAGTTCGCAAAAAGGGTTCCGGTCGGGCAATCTGGTGCCTGGGTTTGTGTGCGGGCCACCAGGGTCACTGTTCCGCTTGTTGCGATCCAGATTCCGGTGGTCCCACCGTCTGCGACCGCCCCTCCGGATTGCAGAGTGCCAGGGAATGCAACTTGCCCTTTATTGTTGATGACCGGGTTCCCCAGTGTTGTAAATATGCCTGTTGCCGTGCCGCCAACGGACGCCTTGCCTGATGTGCGTGCAACGCATTGGCAAGCGGTTCCGCTATCGAGCCATATACCCGTATTATTTTGGGTGGTTATCGTGGAGTTTCCAGACACGGACGCCCAAAATGCGACTTGCTGTGCGTTGTTGATGGCGGGACTGCCAAACGTACTAAAAAGTGCTCCAGGAATGCCGGTAATCGCATCCCCTTGCAGGGCTATGATTTCTCCTGTTCCTGACATGAATGCGAAAATACCTTGAGCGCCATTGGTGAAGGTTGCCCACACGACGACGTCGCCCGTGCTGTTAAAGCTGCGGGTTTGCCCACCCACCACTGCGGGGGTGGCAAATGCAGAGAACGATTTCAGGGTTACGGTGGTGTTATTGAGGCTCCAAGCGGTTCCATTGCGGAGGACTTGGCGGAGTTTTCCCCCGGAGTTGATGGACCAAATTCCAGCACTGTTGTTCGCAGTAACCAACCCGGCTTTTATATTCAGCGTGCCGGAGAAGATCAGGATTCCTGTGTCCGTCAATGCGAACGGTCCGACCGCTGCAAGGGTTGCCGTGCCGCCGATAACTGGAACGGAATCCCCGACACTCACCGCCGGTTTCAAAGCGCCGGAAATATCCGACCAGATACCGGTGACACTCGCTGTTCCCACCCTGGCGGTGGCCATGAATGCGACTTGGCCTTGGCTATTGAGCACGGGATCCCCCATCCCCGTGAATACCCCGTTTGCCGTTCCAGCGGACAAAAGGGCGGTTCCGTTTGTTTGTGCAACCAAGCGTGGGGTGGCGCTGCCGGTTTGCCCCCAAATCCCGGCATTGACACCAGAGGAGCCCGATTTGTAAGCCACGGTGTCGTTGTCGGCGATGATGGGATTGGCCCCGGAGGATACCGCCAGACTGACTGTTTGTTTTATCATGCCTACCTGGCTGGTGGATGCGCTTACGGTCACGCTTTGGGTTGAAGCACTTGACCCTCCGGCATTACTGGTGGTCAGGGAAGCCGTGAAGTTTCCGGGGACGCTGTAGACATGCGTTGGATTTTTGGTCGTGCTGATACTGCCATCGCCAAAGCTCCAGAGCCATGCCGTGGGAGCGTTCGTGGAAGAGTCCGAAAAAGTCACAGTTTGGCCAACAAGGGGAGCGGCAGGCAAAAACTGGAAGGATGTCACTGGCGCGATGGCCGCTGAAAACAGGTAGTCGGTGTTGGCAATATACGGCGAGAGAAAACTCACATCAGTGATGGGAGCAGAATAGAGGAAAGGTGTGGTGCAAACGGAGAAGTCGAAGGTGGTCCCGCTGGAATATGTTCCAGAAAGGATGGTCTTTCTCAAGGTCGTGAGCTGGGTCTTCTGCGTGTCCGTCAATGACTTGTAAACCTGGGCAAAGACGGTGGCGTAGTTATAATTGTTTTCACCATCGAGATCGCCATAGGTTCCAGAAAGCGCGAGCACTTGGGCATTGACGCTGTCGCTCGAAGCCGTTGAGACGAGAAGGCTGCGCAGCAGCGTGGCAATTTGCGTCCTGACCGAAACAATGTTGGTCATGCCGGCATAGAGATTATTTCTCTGTAGATCCACCAGGCTGGAGATTTGGGTAGCTTGACTTGCTGTGACGTATCCCTTGGAACTGTCGCAGATGGCTGCCCCGGCAGTGGCAGTGAGTTGCTCGCTAATGCTGTAGCCTGGCTGGCCAACGGCTGGGGCATCCTTAATGTAGAACCCTCCATAGTAGGTGCCGTGCCGCTCCGGGCAGAAATAGACATCAGCCGTCACCGAACCGGCATACCAACTGAACAAGTCGCCCGCGTAGGTCATTACGGCCACAGCGGCATCCGGGGAGAGCCCTTGCGTTTTGCTCTTCACTTGGTCGTCCGTGATGCTGGGCCAGGAACTCCATCCTTTGCCCTTCATTGCATCCAGATAAGCCTTCTGGGTGGAGGTCATTGAGCTGTAAATATTTGCATAGAGCAAGGCGCGGTCGAAAGCGATCTGCCCATCCAGCAGATAAAGCTCATGGGATGCCTGTTTCACGGCTGTAAGACTGAGCCCGGTGGTATTTACCGGCAAATCCCCGGAGAGGAGGCGGCGGAACGCCTGCATCAAGGCAAAGCGTTTATATCCGTAGAGGTTGATCTGGGTGGTCTGTGTTGCCGCGAGCGCCTTCAATTGTGCCAGTTGGCTGTCGTTGAGAATGTACAGGACGTTGTAAGCAACCCTCGTCAGGAAACTGGTGTTGTGACCCATGTTGTCGGGGTCATTATCTCGCAGGTATTGAAAGCCGGTATAGTCGGCCACCTTGCCTGGAGGAAAAAAGGACTGGGCATCCAAGTTCCCCGTCATCATCCCAAGGCCATCAAACCCCAAAGTGGAGCGTTGCGCTCCATCAGAAAGGGTCTGCGCCATGTTGAATGCGGGCGTGCTTGTTGTGCCAGACGTTTGAGCGACACCAAGGGTGCCGCTGAAGATTAGCGAGGCAAGAGCCAGTGCGATGATGTGAAGTTTTTTCATAGTGTTGGGCTTTTCCTTTGTTTCACGCCACCAGATTACGCAAACGAACCTTAAGAGAACGTGAAGAACAGAAAATATTGACGCTTTTTAAAAAATCAGTGGAAACGGAAACTCCCTCTGCATTACGAATGTCGCCTTCAACAGCACAAAGAAACCCCATGGAGCGTTTACATAGTGGTTCTCTGTTTGGTTTGGTTGACTGCTCCGACATTACTACCGCCGGGCGAGGCGTGATCGAATTTGCGGATACTGGGATTGATCCGATCTGCTTTCGAAATCAGAATCAGAGCAAGGTTTTGGCAGAGGACGTGATGGCGTTATAAGCTCTTCACGTTCTCTTAAGGTTCGTTTGCATAGACTGGCACCGTGAAAAACGAGAAGGTCTTCATCAGCGGCCTGCGGCAGGCGGTTGGATGTCCAGTCATGAACATCTGGGAAGAAGGATTTTGCCTCGAATACATTGGGCGCATGGAGTGTGTCGTGCGGGATATCCTCGATCTATTGGCCCAAAAGCATACAGGGAAAATGGCTGAACTCACCCTGGCGCTCAGTGAACTGGCCGAGGATTGCAGAGATGGGATTGAGCGATTTGGCCTCTGGCGCGAGGACGAACGCTCCCTGTACGAAATTGTAGATCGTATCGACGCCAAGGCTTCCCTCATCTTTAACGGGATTGGCTTTTTTGAGGAAATCGGATCGCCAGTCTCTGAATCCGATGCAGTAGTTGAGGCGATTGGGATGCACCTACCCCGTCTTGCCTGAAAGGAGATCATAGCATGAAATGGCAACCACCAATCACGGCGATACCCGATGGCTCAGATTTTTGCAGTAAGCCAGGGCCTACTTATGCCAAACGGGCACAAGCAAAGCTGAAATGATTTTTGAAAGCGGCCCTCATTGACTCCCGTCTTCATCTTATCTTAAGGTTGATTAGGCTATTTTCCCCTGTAGCAAGCTGCGTCCTATCCAAAATGGGCAATGCGGCAGTCTGCCACGCACAAACCCATGAAAATTTTGGCATTTAAAACGCAGTCAAACCCATGGTCGCCGCCACGCCGATTGCATGGGTGTTCACCTGACTTCATGCAATCCCCATCAAACACCAAACCCACCTTCACCATCACGCATTAAACGTATGCTATCAGCCCCAGCTTTGGAGCCTATTAAGGAGGTGAACCAAGAACCGCGGCCAAAAAAGCCGATGCCCCGCGGCAGCGGCCTCACGGTGCTCGTGCCGGCCTATAACGAAGGGGAGAGCATCCTGGATACGATCCGCAGCCTGCAAAACCAGACCCGCCCTATAGACCAGATCATCATCATTGACGACTGCTCTTGCGATAACACCGGGGATATCGCACGGGCCGCTGGGGTGTGCGTCATCCGTCCGCCGGAGAATACCGGTTCCAAGGCGGGAGCCCAAAACTACGCGCTGGAATTTGTGGATACGGACATGTGTATGGCGATTGACGCCGACACGGTTCTTGCGCCCGACGCGATTGAAAAGATCGTTGCCGCTCTCGAGGGGACTACCGTTGCAGCCGCCTGCGGCTTTGTCCTCCCCCGCCATGTGCGGACTGTCTGGGAGCGCGGGCGCTATGTGGAATACCTCTTCGCGTTCACGTTCTTCAAGCAGGTGCAGGATTACTACGGCAAGCCGCTCATCGCATCAGGGTGTTTCTCAGTCTATCGCTCCGATATCCTAAAAGAGATGGGCGGTTGGTCGCGACGCACGCTGGCGGAGGATATGGACCTGACCTGGAGCCTCTACGAGACCGGTTACAAGGTGCGGTTTATCGCGGACGCCGTCAGCTACCCCATTGAGCCACAGAACTACCACTTCATGAGCTGCCAGCTCAAGCGCTGGTCCCACGGGTTCCTCCAGAACATCCGGGTTCACTGGCGCGGCGTTCTCGAAGTGCCATTCCTGCGCACGGCGGTGGCTGTCTCGCTGTGGGATGGCGTTGTAGCCTCCCTGCTTTATCTGACGGTGCTCCCGCTTTTTTCCCTCTTCATCTCCCCGTTGTTTCTGCTCGGGTATGTGATTGACCTGCCCGCCATCGCGGTGCCGGTATTGGTGGCGGCTGTGCAACGCCGCGAGGTGGGGCGTGCGCTCCTGAGTCTGCCATGCTTCCCGGTTTTGCGCATCGTAAACGCATGGTTTCTTTTAAAGGCGGCCTGGTCAGAGTTCGTCTTGCGCAAGTCGTTCAACGTGTATGTGAAAGGACATTAAAATGATTACTGGAATTCCCGGCGCTGGCATCAACGGCGTATTTTATCTACTACTCACCGCCTTCATGCCGGTGCGCGACCTCTGGCATGCCCTCACCGGACGCGGCACGCCAGGACAATGGCCCCGCATCCTCTTTCTGCTCTCCATCGCAGGGGGCATTTCCCTGGTGCTCTGGGCCGAATTCTGGTTGCTGGAACGCATGGCGGATCTACTGCTCAAACACCTCGCCGGATACGGCGCCCATACATCAGGAATGGCCCAGACCCTTTCGAAACTCGCGCCCCGCTTCACCTGCATCCCCTTCCTTCTGCTTGCGGCGATTCAGGGCGGCATCCACCTGCTGCGGTTTGCGCTCTGGATCGCCTCCAAACGGACGCAGTGCCGAGCGACTGTGCTCCTGGCGGTCGCGCTTCTCCTTTCCGGCATGACCGGGTGCCACAAGCCCGCAGACCCCATCGCCGTCTATCCTCCGCCGGGCTACAACTTCGTCTCTGCCCCCCCGTCCATCCTGGCCGAGCACGCGCACCTCGAAAACTTCTACCAAGCCTACTTCGACTCAATGACCGGCTCCCCGGCCCGCGACGCCTACGGCCTGGCGCTCGCCAACCAGATCCTCGGCCTCGTGCGCAATGACCCGGCCTACATTGCCCGCGCGCGCAGCCTCTTTGCCATGCACCGCGACGCCACATCAGACGCCAAGGAGAAGCGGCTTGCTGCTCTGGGAGCGCTTTACAGCGAGTGCCTGTTGACCGGAAAATACCCGAAGGCGGCGCAGGAACCCAAACACGTCGAGCCCATCACCTACGTGAAAGACCCACCCCCGACTGGGGATTTTCACAAGATCATCCTCGGCCGCTCGGTCATTCGCGTAAATAAAAAGACGTTGATCAAAACACAGGTGGATCGCGTCACGCGGGACTGGCTGCTGGCGTTCCACGTCAAGGGGGAGCCTTGGGATTTCGACGACGAAGATCACTTCGACTCGCATGAAGGCGAGAAGCTCACCGAACTGCTCCAATACACCGGGGCCAGGGTGGTCCCCGTCTGGGGCATGACGGCCACGAAGATCGGCGAAAAGTGGTATGCCCCGGACGCCACCGGCACGCCCCGGTTTGAGATATCTGAGGACAAGGTGAACAATTACCCCAGCACCATCGTGGTGGATGATCACACCGCCATCGTCAACGACACCCACGGCATCAGCGCCATCGCGTGGGACGCCTTGGATGCCAACCTCGTCGTCGGCTGCGGCGACCACCGGGGGAAGATGGATGCGGCGTATTATCTGGCCGAACACGGCGTCAACGTCTATGTGCCCACCGATCGATTCATCGGCTTTCTCATCGGTGCGCACACGCAGGCGACCATCCTCGGCTCCGCTCCCATCAAGCAGACCGCCGACGGCGCGGAGATCGGCAATCAACCCGTGGCGATTGACATCGACGAGCAGATCGTCGTCTCCAACGCCCCGCACCGCTATCCGCTTCAATATTACGACACCCCCTACCGCTACTTCACGCTGCTGCGGGATTACATCGGCAAACCGCTGAAAATCATCGACGTTCAGGTCACCGAATACGGCAAAGCCGCCAACGTGGTGGAAGCCGCGCGGCAGGCCGGGGCCAAAGTCCTCGGCATCCGGGTGAAAAGCGCGGAGGAACACGACGCCGTAGCCGCCTGGCTCAAAGAGGATCCCGCCCGCCGCGCGGTCCTATTCCACACCGCCGCATACCCCGCTGGCTACAAACTCTTCGCAGAATTTCCCGCTCAGACCACCTTCGGCGACATCCGCCCGGTGTTCGAATAGTGCTTCACAATGGGTTCTGGGTAAATCCAAGCATCATCAAAGCCTTTTGCACGAGCATCCTCCCAAAAAGTTCAACTAAGGCACCCCAATTCAACATTACAGTAGAGCTGCTGATTACTCGCAGCAGGTGGAGAGATGGCGGCGAGAGGACAATTGAGGACTCGCTGGGCGACCACAGGGGCTGCCGAAAAGCCGCAATGCAATTGCTACGTCGTTTTAGCCCTTCGCCAAAGACCATTGGAAACTCGAAGCAAGTTTTGCGATTGCTGGGCATTGTATGCCGACCCCCGTTGGAATGTGCTGTCCTAGGTAAAGAGGCCTCTTTCATGCTGCCCATTCGGCAAAAATGAGGACTATTGGCTTGTTTCCCCCAAGATAACCTAGCCTGACCCCGATTGACGAGAAGTGGTCAATTTAGGTCAAAAAGGGACATTTGGTGACCTAAAACGACGTAGCAATTGCATAGCGGCCTTTTTGACGTTTCAGATTTTTTCGAGAAATTTCATTTGTAAGTCTATGATTTACATATACTTACAATGGAGCCAACGACGGGACTCGAACCCGTGACCTGCTGATTACGAATCAGCCGCATAAGGGGAGTCCACCAAATTCCAGCAATGTCCTAAACTGACCTCGATTGACCCATAAAAATCGGGGTTTTTCTCTGTAATCTTCGGGTTTTCGGGTTGTTTGATAAGTGGACATCCGATGACATCCGATGACTTGGCCGGCCATCCGAACGTCCTAGCGATTGCATAGCGGGCCAGAAACGTGGGTTTTTTGCAGCAGAGGATTTTTTGAGGGTTGCCAAAGCCGGA
>Ga0316225_1000717_pt1 | contig 37747 bp, 37 predicted proteins | sample TBH18015metaG_FD_206010 | JGI IMG/M metagenome (GOLD analysis project Ga0316225, IMG submission 206010) | Freshwater microbial communities from Trout Bog Lake, Wisconsin, USA - TBH18015 | ecosystem: Environmental > Aquatic > Freshwater > Lake > Hypolimnion/Profundal zone | place: USA: Wisconsin... | reverse complement strand
GGCTTTGCAAGGCTACTTATGTATCCCATCTCAGCCTATTTTGTGATTTTCTCGACCGATACAAGAAAAGAATCCAGAAAGTTCTTAAATAAAGCATTGGGTCGCAAATGCCGTTGGCTCGATGTCTTTAAGCATTACAGAATCTTTGCCGAATGTCTGTTAGACCGGATTTTTATTTACATAGGTAAAGATCAGGATCTCGAGATCTCCGTAAAAGGGCTGGATGTTCTGGAGCATCATGCCAATTCAGGACAAGGATGCTTGATGGTTGGATCGCACTTAGGCGGCTTTGAGATCATTCGCGCTTTAGGTAAGACCCGAAGAGGGTATACAATCAAAGCACTTATCTATGGTCAAGCGACGCCTCTGATTACTGGGATCTTTAAAGAACTGAACCCAAACCTATTTGAAGATTTCATCTTCATGGGCGAAGCCTCTTCTTTAGTAGGTATCGACGAACATACTCGAAACGGCGGATTTGTCTCTATATTGGCAGATAGAGTTTTCAATAAAGAGCGTCGTGTAACCTGCTCTTTTTTTGGAGAAGACGCTTTTTTTCCAGAAGCTCCTGTAGTTCTTTCTAGAGTATTGAACGTACCGATGGTTTTTTTCACCTGTCTTAATCAAGGTAACGGAAAATACGCTCTTATTTTTGAGAATCTCTCAGCATCTTCAAATTTCGAGAAAACTGAACGAGCCATTTGCACTCAAATTCTGATGCAGCACTTCGCCTCAAGGCTTGAGCATTATTGTCGTGAGGCACCCTACAATTGGTTCAACTTTTATGATTTTTGGGACAAGGATGCGTAAGTTCCATATCTTAATAGTCTTTTTTTTTCTGCCCTTATCTGCATCAAACGTTGAAGCCATCCCGTTAAATCTGGAGGCCATTTTTTCTGAATTGGCAGAACATTCCGAGGACCAAGTAGCCTTCACAGAAATAAAAAAAATGCCGGCGCTTAAGAGCCCACTGAAATTAAAGGGCTATCTGATTTTTAAGAAACCTGACTATTTGGAAAAGAGAACACAGGTGCCTTCTGAGCAAGAATATATTATTGAAGGCTCTAACGTTCGTATTATGATACCTGGAAAGGAAACCATAAGCCTACCGCTAAACGAATATCCACTTCTAGCCGCCTTCGCCACATCCCTCAGGGCTCCGCTGTCCGGTGATATCCAGTCTCTCTATAAATACTTCTCCGTCCACCTAGGTGGCAGCATGAAACACTGGCTATTAATTTTGACGCCAATAGATCCAGAGTTATCAGGTTTTGTGCGTGCTATTCGCCTTAATGGCCATGATGGCATCTTGGAAAGCCTTCAAATGGAAGAGCCAGATGGCTCAACCTCCACGATGTTTATTACTCCACCATGAAGATGTTTCGGCCGTTTCTTGCTCCGATTATTTGGATTTTATGGATAGCTTTTTGCTCATGGATACTGCTATTCAACACCCAAATAACTGCCGACTTAACGGCATTTTTACCAAGAGACTCCAATGTTCTTAATGAGGTCTTGGTTCAACAAATGCGTGACGGCCCGGGCTCTCGTCTTATTCTAATTGGCATAGAAGGCCCAAATAAGTCTGTTCTAGCGGACATAAGTCGCTCCATTCAGAAGGCGCTCTCAACACACCCAAGCGTTAGGCTCGCTGAAAATGGGCGAAATCCTAGACTGCTTGCGGCCCTTGAAGAAACTCTATTTCGATATCGATATTTGCTTTCATCATCCACCACACCAGGTGCCTTTTCGGAGCAAGGTCTTTCTTCAGCTCTCCATGAACGGAACGAGGCTCTGGCATCACCCTTTGGCCTTATAGATAAGCGGTGGCTCGGCCGTGACCCGACTGGATCTTGGATAGACATCCTTAAAGGTTGGTTGTCCCATAAAAAACCACGGGAAGAAGAAGGCGTATGGTTCTCTAAGGATGGATCGAGGGCTTTGATGATTGTTGAAAGCGATACGTCAGGATTCAATATGGATGTCCAGGCCCCTCTCATTCAATCCATTCACCACGTGTTTGATGCTCTCAATAAAGGGGGTGAGAACCAGCTCAAGATCGGCGGGGTTGGTCCTCTGTCTGCAGAAGTCAACGACTTGATAACGCGCGATGCAAGTGTGCTCTCCGTCGCCAACACCATAATGGTAATTGCACTGCTTTATGGAGTATACCGATCGGTGCGTCTTCTATTTCTTGGCTTTATGCCGTTGGTAACGGCGCTGATGTCCGGCGTTGCCATGACGAGTCTTTGCTTTGGAGAAGTCCACGGGATTTCATTGGGTTTTGGAGCAACCTTGCTGGGTGTCGCAGCCGATTATCCGAACCACTTCTTCACCCATTTAACCAACAGGAACGACCCACAAAAAACGATTCGTCAAATATGGCCTACCTTAGGCTTGGGGGTTTTAACTAATGTGGCAGGTTTCACCGGTATGTATTTTTCTGGCTTTGAAGGGCTGGTCCAAATTGCAGTGCTAGCCTCATCTGGGCTTATGTCTGCGGCCATAACAACACGTTATGTCATTCCTGCTTTAACGCCAAAGATATCTAAGGGGACGCTTCCCTTTGAAAGATCGAACCTGTTGGCAAAACTGCCGGCTCTTCTGAACAAATTTCGTGCATTGCCCCTCGTTCTTAGCTTGATTGTGATTTTGTCTTTTCTTAGCTCCGGCCGTCCAACGTGGAACGATGATATCGAAGCACTCAATCCCGTCCCCAAGGATAAAAGAGAGCTGACTGAGTCCCTGCAAACGGATCTCGGATCCCCAGACCTCAGAACGATCATTTTGATCGACCGCAAGGATGCTCAATCGGCTATAAGAATGACGGAAAAACTAGGCTCCCATCTAGAGTCGTTGATGCATCAGGGCGTCATTAGTGGTTTTGATGCGGTCGCTAAATATCTACCCAGTCAGGAAACGCAAGAGCTTCGACAACATTATCTGCCCTCGAAAAAGACGCTTGAGAACAATCTTAAACGTGCTGTTAGCCGATCCCCATTTCGAGCGGAAACCTTCCAGCCTTTTATTGAGGATGTGGAGCTAAGCCATAACATCCCTTTCTTAAAACAAGAAAACTATATAGGTACACCTCTTTCCCTTAGGATAGAGAACCTATTATTTTCAATGGGAACGCACTGGATCGCTTTAATTCCACTTAGAGATATCCAAAACTATGATCGTCTGGCGTGGGAATTAATGCCCTTCAAAGATGACGGGGTTTTGTTGGTCGACTTACAAAAAGAATCTTCGCGTGTCGTTCGAGAGTACCGACAAGAAGCCCTATCGCTACTCGGAGGCAGCTTAGTTTTAATTACCCTATTATTAAGGCTTGGTCTTCATTCTTTCAAGAGAGCCGTTCGCGTCTTGACACCTATGGTTTTGGCATCCCTTTGTACCGCTTTAATCGTAGGTCTTGCTTCAGGTGGATTAACGCTCTATAACTTGGTTTCTTTGCTCTTAGTAATGGGGTTAAGCTTGGATCAGGCTTTGTTTTTTAATCGTCTTGAGGGCACCCAAGAGGAGCGAAATAAAACCTTTCTCTCGCTCATTATCTGCAGCATGAGCTCAATCCTTGCCTTTGGAACATTGGCATTCTCAGAAGTCAGCATACTAAAATCAATAGGAATCACGGTTTCTCTCGGAGCTTTTCTGGCTATTTTATTCTCAGCTACCCTGGCGCAAGAACCCGCCTCTCAGAAAGGCTTTTAGTCCCATTCATGCGTTCTGATCATCGTGTTTCCATAGAAACGTCAATAACCCGCCCGATGAGTCGGGTTTGGATAACTCACGGAACGTTGGTTAATGCTTTAGGCGCGGGTCTCGACTCCATCGAGGAGGCCCTGCTGCTCGGAAAAACGGCTCTCCGCCCATGCGACTTTCCTAACGCACCCGCCGACATCTGGATTGGTCGCGTTGAGGCCTTGGAGAATCGACCTGTCGTAGACCAATTAAAATGCTTTGATAGCCGTAACAACCGGCTGGCTCAGTATGCCCTAGAGCAGGATGATTTCATCTATTCGGTACGCTATGTTTGCAATCAATATGGTTCTGAGCGGGTGGGTATTATTTTCGGTACCACTACGTCCGGGATTTTAGAGTCCGAAGAGTGTTATCGAGATCGTGATCCTGAAACAGGTGCACTACCAAGCAACTTTCAGTATCAGACCAAACATAATAACTTCGCTGGAGCAGAGTTTATCCGTCAATTCCTTGATATCAATGGTCCATGTATGGTCATTTCGACGGCGTGCTCCTCCAGCGCTAAAGTCTTCGCAAGCGCGGCCCGTTGGCTCTCTTCGGGAGCATGTGATGCTGTTGTTGTGGGTGGTGTTGATAGCTTGTGTCTCACCACTTTATACGGTTTCCTCTCCTTGGGATTAATGTCCACATCGCCATGCCGTCCTTTTGATTTGTCTCGAAGCGGTATTTCGATTGGTGAGGGCGCTGGGTTTGCCATCCTCGAGAAAAGGCCCAAATCAGTCGATGATGTGGCCTTGATTGGTTATGGTGAAAGTTCCGATGCTTATCATATGTCCACGCCTCATCCTGAAGGCCTTGGTGCAATAAGGGCAATGTCCATTGCGCTCGAAAGATCAGGTTCATCCCCCGAATCTGTTGATTATGTGCTTCTTCATGGCACCGGAACAGAGGCCAATGATAGAACAGAGGATCTGGCTGTAACTCACGTATTTGGCAAGAAAACACCGTGTAGTTCAGTCAAAGGATCCATGGGGCATACATTGGGTGCCGCCGGAATAACCAATGCGCTTTTGGCCACACTGTGCATTAAAAAGAACTATCTGCCTCCGTGTATACAAACGACTGAGGTTGATCCTTGCTTTACCAGTAACATTCTCATTAACCCAATGCACACCAAGGTGTCTAAAGTTATGAGTAATGCCTTTGGTTTTGGTGGCAGCAATACTTCTTTATTGTTTAGCAAGGCCGAAGCGTGACCACCGTTTTTATCCAAGGTATAGGACTTAAAGGACCTGGGCTCAACGGGTGGTCTGAAAGCCAACAGATCCTAGCAAACCCTTGTCTTTTTTCAATCGAAAACGTAACTCCAAAGCCCCATGGAAACATTTTGCCTCCGACAGAACGACGGCGATCGACTCTAGTAACGCGGCTAGCCGTGGACGTCGCCGAGGAATCCGTTAGCGGGGAAAAACATAATAATCTGGCTACCGTTTTTGCCTCTTCGGGAGGTGAAGTCGAAGTCATTCATAAGCTTTTTGTTGAGCTTTCATCTCAGGAACCTAGATTATCGCCTACCCAGTTCCATAATTCGGTTCACAATACAGCTGCAGGGTATTGGAGTATCGCAACAGGATCTCTTGAATCCTCTTCAAGCCTATGTGCATTTGATGATAGCTTTTCGGTGGGTTTATTTGAGGCCTCTATTCTTGCCACAGAAGAAAACCGCCCTGTTTTACTGGTTGTCTATGACTATCCGCCCGCCCCACCGATTTTTGCGGTTCGGCCTCTACTCGGTCCTTTCGCTATCAGCTTTCTAATCTATCCCGCCAAAACCCCCGCGTCTCTGGCAAAGATACGGTTAACGCGAATATTAGGCAGAGCGGACTCCTCGCTTGAGCATGAAGGTCTAGAGCGATTAAGGACAAGAAATCCAGCGGCGCGATCTCTACCTATTATTCAAAATATAGCCCGTAAAAAAGACGGCGACTTCTTTTTTTCTGATAGCCGCAGATCCTGTCTCCATATTTTTTTAGAGTGTTTGAATTGAACCGTGATCAGATTGAGTCTTTAATGCCTCAAAAGGGCAGGATGATGCTATTGGATGGTCTCATTAGGTTCGACGCTGATGGTATTGTTTGTAGCGCACATAATCATCGCGCCGACGACCACCCTCTTCTTTCTGAAAGCAGACTTAGCAGTCTTGCAGGAATAGAGTATGCCGCCCAAAGCATGGCTCTCCATGGTGCTTTACTCGCCCAACGGGAAAACCGTTCTCTACCTAGGGGGCTTGTTGGTCTCATGAGAGAGATTGAGTGCTACGTTGATTATCTTGATGATATTGAAGGGGAGCTTAAAATTCATGCCTTTCGTATCGCGTTTGACACTAAAAACCTCATGTACAAATTCGAAATCTTCGCTGATGAGCGAATCTTAATTAAGGGGCGATTAGCTGTATTTTCCCCCAAGAGCCTATCGTAATTACTTATACATATTTTTACAGATACATTCGGTAACCCTTTATGAAAATAGCACTGGTCACTGGTGGAAGTGGTGGTATAGGGTCGGCCATTTGTCGGGAACTTGGGTCTTCTGGGCATCATGTTCTTGTTCATACAAATAGCAGGATGAGAGAGGCGGAATCCATCGTGAGCTCCATTCAGAAAAAGGGTGGGTCAGCCGAGTCCATTTCTTTCGATGTAACCAACCCAAAAGCGTGTTTGGAGACGCTCCTTCCTATCGTTGAGCACAAAGCAATACAAATTGTCGTGAATAACGCAGGCGTTCATGATGATGCCCCTATGGTTGGTATGAGCTTAAACCAGTGGCAGAACGTTCTTGACGTGTCGTTGAATGGTTTTTTTAATGTGACGCAACCCTTGTTAATGCCAATGATGAGAACCCGATGGGGCCGCATAATCAACATCAGCTCAGTAGCCGCGATCTCCGGAAACCGAGGTCAGGCGAATTACGCAGCGGCCAAGGCAGGACTTATCGGTGCCAGTAAGTCTCTCGCACAAGAAATGGCGTCGCGAGGCATTCTTGTGAATGTAGTTGCTCCTGGAATAATAGAAACCACTATGAGTGGACCTAGCTTCGACTCAGAGAGAATTGCTGCAATTGTGCCTATGAAACGTGCAGGTAAAGCAGAAGAAGTCGCTAGTTTGGTGAGTTTCTTAGCCTCTGAAGGTGCTTCTTATATAACGGGACAGGTGATCTCGGTTAACGGTGGTATTCCATGACACGCGCGCCTCGGTTTGTGCTGATCGTACCTGCATTTAACGAAGCTATGACCATTCGCGGTGTTGTTCAGGGTGCTCTTGCGCATATTAATGACATTATCGTCATCGATGATGGTTCTACGGATGAAACCGCCGAGCGTCTCTCTGGCCTCCCTGTTCATGTCTTTAAACAAAAAGAAAATCAAGGGAAATCCTTGAGCTTATGGAGAGGTATGCAAATCGCCTTAGATCTAGGTGCAGAAAACATTATAACAATGGATGCAGACGGGCAGCACGATACTGAAGAGCTCCCTTTATTGATGGAAGCGGCAAAACGATACCCAAAAAAGCTTATTGTCGGCGCTCGTCTTTGGAGTCGAGCGTCATTTCCTATGTCACGGTATTTAGCGAATAAATTCGCAAATTTCTGGATTGGATGGGCTTCGGGTCAATCTATAGACGACAGCCAATCTGGATTTCGTATCTACCCAAGCGTGCTTTTAAAAAACTGTACATTAAAGCCTAGCTGGAGGCATAGCTTTGTTTTCGAGAGCGAAATCATAATCGATGCAGCAAGAAAAGGAATACCCTGTGTATTCGCTCAGATTCACACCACCTATCTGGATACATCACGTCCGAGTCATTTTAATCCTGTAACGGATATTTCAATGATTACCTTAATGGTAGGTCGGCATCTCATAAGTCGTGGTCTCTTTATATCAGGTCTATTGAAAAGCTTATTCTTCAAACCGATTCGAATAAACATTAGGGACGTGAATTAGACTTGGTCCAGATCCAAGGAAACCCCCACTAATCGGTTTAACTTCATGACCTCAAGAAGCTTTGGTAAAACAACAAGGGCTACATCATTCTTTTTTTCATGCGTTCTACCGTAACCATCGTGCATAAGGACTATTTCTCCTGGCCTAATCCCTCGAGTAAGTAACCGCTCCACACACTTTTCATTTTTTATCACGGCATCAAACCCCCTCCGACTCCAGCTCACCAATTTTAGTCCATTTTCGGAAAGAATCGGCTCCAGCCAAGGATTTCTTATACCGAAGGGTGCTCTAAAAAACCTCGGTCTCTGATGCGTGATTGCCGTCAATATACCTTGCGATGTTTGAATGTCCTCTCGCAAGCGAGTAACACTTAAAAACGCAAACCAAGTTTGGTGTTTATAGCTATGATTACCTATCGTATGTCCTCTAGCAACAATCTCTCGAATGAGATTTGGATGCTTTGCTGCTTGTTCTGCGATACAAAAAAAAGTCGCTTTTGCATCAAATGTGTCAAGAATCTCAAGAATTTCCGGGGTTGTTTCTGGATTTGGTCCATCATCAAATGTCAGGGCAACTTCTCCAGAAAAAGCACTCGTTTTTGATAACCTAGTGATGTTTGGACCAAACAGCCTGCTTTGTGGCCAGAAGCAAACGCCCGCGATCAGTAAATGATTCAGCACGCACAAATATAGGATCTGTGGAGGTAAGCCTCCGAAATAGATGAAAAAGGCCAATACTAGAAACTGAAATATCAATGATCCCTGTAAGAATCGTGTTGGAACCCATTTGATGACTGTATGGCACACGAATCATTCCTCCAGATCTTTCAACCATAAACTTAGCGCTTTTTTTGTGAGCTTTCCGCTTTCCGTTCTTGGTATGGATACCAGCTTAACAATTTTTCTAGGGAGAAAAACTGGGTCCAATTGATTCCGTAGCTCCGACATTATGATTTCCTCACTTTTATCTGGAGCCACCACCAATGCTATGAGTCTTTCTATCTGTTCTACTCCAGTATTTTGGAACGCAAAGGCGCCATCTTGAACACCATCAATCGATAATAAACAGTGGTTCATTCCAGCAAGAGATGTTCTTTTTCCTGCGATATTAATCAAATCCTCCATTCGGCCGGTCAACTCGAATGTCCCATCATTCAGACTTCTTATACGATCGCTTAATACTAAAGGGTTAGGAAGATAATCGGCCATGATTTTTAACGGTTCATCCTTCTTGATCTCGACCCCCCTGAACCATCTCCAATATTTATTTTGAACTGGACGCCTCGTTGCCAAAGAGCCGGCTTCTGTGCACCCGTATACTTCTGTAACTTGTGTCTCAAAGCGTTTTTCTGCCTCACATGCCATTTCAACGGTAAGCGGTGCCGTAGCCGATATGATGGCGTCTAATCTCGGTAGATTAAGTTTTGATGATAACAGGGCTCTCAGATGAATCGGGGTTGTCACTAGGGCCTTCGCCGTACCCACCTCTTCGAGTGCTTGCTGGATATCCTGGGGATAGAATGGTTTCAAAGGGCTTAAAACTCCTCTTTTAAACATTGGTAATAGGACACTTAGCTCTAAGCCATACATATGTTGCGCGGGAACCGTCGAAATCATCGTTGTGTTGTTTGGCAAAGCGAGCCTTTCTGATATTCGATCGACGCTAGCACGTAAATGACCCCATGCTTTTGGGTGAGGCATTGGTTCGCCTGTGCTTCCTGAGGTGAATGGAATCGCGACCACTTGTGCATCGGGGATATTAAATTGAGAAATCGTCAAATAGTTATCTGCGTCGGGGCACGGGTTTTTATTTTTTTCGTGGAGGGAACACAGGAGGGTGGTTAGGTCATAGCTATCTGGATATTTTTCTTTTAATTTATTTTTGGTCGTGGCGGTTTTATCTCCAGGAAGCAAGACCGTTTGTTTTCGAAGAATCGCTGCAAGGAAACCCACGGAAAATAAATATCGATCATCCGTGAAGTTCAAAACGTATGTATGGTTTGGTAAAACTCGGCTAAGCATGAGTGCATCTTGGCAAAATCTTGCCTCACTGATACTTTCTTTCCCAAACATTGCAAAGCTGTTTTTTGAGTCGGCTAGAGGTCTTTGTTCTCTCCCCTGCATTTCCTTCCGCACAAATAAGCTCCTCTTGATTAAAATTCTCGTTTAAATCCGAGCTAGAATGGATCTAAGCGAAATTAACAATTATTTAAATACAACCATGCCTACACCCATCCAGTTTCGTGCTCAACTTTGGGCTGCAGCCGTTTTGTTTTCTCTCGGTCTTTGGATTCTTCACGGCTTTCTTGGACCAATTTCTTGGGCCGTTATCATTGCTCTAACTACGTGGCCTTTATTAATACAAATACGAAAGATTCTTCCTTTCGATCACAATCACTTTCTTCCTCCCCTCATCCTCTCCCTTTCCATTGCAGGGATTCTTTTTGGGCCTGTTACCTATGGTCTTATCCAGCTAGGTCAAGAAACTCAATCTTTAGTGACCTTTCTGCAAGAGGCGCAACATAACGGAATTTCGCCGCCTGAATGGGTTGGCCGATTGCCTATGATTGGCTCTACAGCTACCCTTTCCTGGATTGAATGGCTGGGGACGTCGGATTCTGTTCGTGAAACGCTCAAATACATTCTGACCAGCGATTGGTTGGTATACACGCGTCAGTTTGCTGCACAAGTTTTTCATCGTTACGCTTCTGCATTTTTTACCATAGTCGTTCTTTTCTTTGTTTATTGGCGTGGTGATGACGTTGCGAAACGTGTTCTATTGCTCTGTGTTCGCGTCTTCGGCGATGAAGGCAGTCGTTATGCTAGGCATGCAGCATCTGCTGTTCGCGCTACCGTAAATGGAATTGTCCTTGTCGCCCTTGGTCAAGGTATCGCTTTAGGCTTTGGGTATGCGACAGCCGGCCTTCAACACGCAATGCTTCTTGGGGTCGTCACGGGTGTGATTGCTTTCGTACCCTTTGCAGCAAAATTGATGTTCATCGGAGCTTCTACCGTACTCTTTGCCGAAGGGCATACCGCCCAAGGTCTAGGGCTTCTGATCTATGGTCTTTTAATTATTCTTACGGCGGATAACTACTTAAGACCCAAGTTAATCGGTAATGCTGTCAAACTACCTTTTATATGGACGCTTTTGGGTATTCTTGGAGGCATTGAGACATTCGGTCTTTTAGGCTTGTTTTTAGGACCCACCATAATGGCCATTCTTATTTCTGTTTGGCGCGATTGTTTTGATGACGCCAAAAATAATCGGGCCACAGACTGATGCACTTTTTGAAGCGAACAGGCAAAACACTGCTCGGGCCCTTAATCTATCTTTTTTTGACGGCTTCTTTAGCCGCGCTCATAGCCTATCCCGTCTTTATCTTTAGCCACGCAGACAACATTAGTTTTTTTCGTACCGTCGTTAGTCGTGGCGGTCAGGTTGTACTGCTCTTAGGGATTTTTCCGCTTTTCCGCTGGCTTAGACTCCCTTTTTCGACGTTAGGTTTTAGCAAAGATCTAGCTATCCATCTAGTATGGGGCTTTATACTCGGTACTTTGATGCTTACAGCCCACGTCATCGGTCTAGTAGAGCTTGGTGTCAGAGGCTTTATCTGGACAAAATTGCAGACGGTGGACTTCATCCCCCTTTTTATAAAATCTTGTATAACCGGTTTCAGTGTTGGGATGTTAGAGGAAACCATTTTCAGAGGGGCTCTGATAGGTGCATTAAACCCTATTTCAGGCCCTTTTATGGCCGTAATGGTCAGTTCTCTCTATTATGCATCGCTCCACTTTATCGGAACTCTCTGGTCTACGGACTTAAATCTGGTTGGATTAGATACGGGATTTCGTATTGCTTTGGATGGATTTTCTCACTTAATACAAGCCCCCCCAGATGCATTTATAGGCCTCTTCGTTGCAGGAGCATTCCTAGGGTTCATACGCTACCTCTTTCCCCAAAAATTAGGTATTTGTATCGGTGTTCACGCTGGTTGGGTTTTTGTTATCCAGACAGGAAACAACCTCACCTACTATATTCCGGAGTCAAAATTTAGCTTTTTGGTTGGTCTACATGACACGTATGTTGGTGTTCTTAGTTCTGTTTGGCTTGGATTTTTCATTATCGGATTAATTTTGATAGTCCGTTATTTTCGTAAACGTTCTATCCTTTTTCTTTAGTCAAATAGAATGAGCAAAGACGAAACTTTCAAAAAACCTAGGCAACACATCGAGAACTTCAACTTTGGATATGACACTGCGGTGGTCTTTGATGACATGCTAAATCGCTCCGTTCCTTTTTATTCAGAAATTCAAAGAATGATTGGTGAATTAAGCGTAGATTTCGCTGTGCCCCATACAAATTTATATGATCTTGGGTGTTCAACCGGTACGACTTTGTGTTTTCTGGATCATCTATTAAACGAACATATGATGTTCTTCGGGTTGGACTCTTCGATTGATATGCTAGAGCAAGCCAAAAAAAAATTAGCAGGCGCTGTGTTAAAGCATCCCTTCGAATTAGTTTTAAAAAATCTAGAGCAAGGTGCCGAGATATCCAATTCCTCCGTCACCATTTTAAACCTGACAATGCAGTTTGTTAGGCCCATGTATCGAGATCGCTTGTTAAGCGATATAGCCAATGGGACCATTGAAGGGGGGTGTTTAATCCTAGTAGAAAAGGTGATTCAACTAAACTCAACGCTTGATAGGCTTTTTATTAAGCACTATTACGATTTTAAAAAAAGAAATGGTTATAGTGACTTAGAAATCTCACAAAAACGAGAAGCGCTAGAAAATGTTCTAGTCCCTTATAACGTCGAGGAAAACATGAAGATGTTAAAGCGGTGTGGTTTTAGTACCACGGAAGTTTTTTTCCGCTGGTATAACTTTTGTGGGATTCTGGCAGTTAAATAATAATTTTCTCTCTTGCTCCTAGACACAAGGCATCTGGTTGTAACATTCAATGGCTATGGATAAAAATACAATACGTAAGCCCCCTTCGATGCAGAAGGGCACTATCATCATGTGGAATGACTCAAAGGGTTTCGGTTTTATTCGTTCTGAGAAGAGTGAAGAGGATTTCTTTGTTCACATTAGCAATTTCAAGAAGGGAACATCGAGACGCCCAGTAATCGGAGATGTGGTCAATTTCCGACCCGATAAAAATGCGGAAAAGAAACGAGTATCCTTCGCTCTTTTTGAAGTGACTGAACAAGATATCGCTACTAAGGGTTTTGAATTAAATCCTAAAGAACGTTCCTGGGCAGTCAATCTTTTGATTTTTACCCCACTGCTTCTTTCTGGATATTTGATACTGCTTCAAAGGAACCCCATCCCCTTTTTCTCTTATTGGATTTTGAGTCTTCTAACCATGATCTTATATGGGGCAGACAAGGCACATGCGGCGACTCATAAATGGCGTATCCCAGAAATTTATCTTCACATTCTTGAAATTATGGGTGGTTGGCCAGGCGCGCTCATGGCACAAAATGATTTTCGGCATAAAACAAGGAAATCGGCGTATCTCTATATTTTACGGGCGATCATCACATTACATATTTTGGCTTGGATAGGCTATTTCTATTGGCTTTATTCCTACACGGGATAGCCGTTTTTCGAAAAGAAGGGTTATTAAACTATATATATGTATTTTTAATATGGTTATTAAGCAAGTCTATTTCTGTGGAAAACAACATAAAAATCATAAATTTCATTAGCTTAAGACAAAATTATTTTGTGTGTAAGTTACCTTAAAGTACATGCATGATCTGTGGGTATTCTAACGAAAAGGACAAGAGTCCGATTTATCAACAGGTTGTATACAGGTAACCGCTAACATTATCCATTAGTGCGAGATGATCGGTAGAACTAAAGTAACTGTTGCGCCTTTGAACGCATTGGATGAAAGTGAAAACTGTCCGCCGAGCTCCCTTACAAAACGTTGAACCATAGCAAGCCCCAAACCTGTGCCACCGGGTTTACCGGTTACAAAAGGTCGGATACCAGAGTGGAGGATTTCTTTTGAAAATCCAGGACCGTTATCTGAAATGGTAATGGACCATGTTCCATCAGCGGCAACGCTCACACGGATTGCGATAAAGCCTGTTCTTTCCCCCAATGCCTGCGCCGAGTTTAGAATCAGATTGAGGATGCTTTGACGGAGCCTTCCTTCAGGAAGTAAACAAAAAAGATGGGATGGGCCATCATAGGAGAGCTCTATAACTTGAGGTATTTGGTAACGTGTTAATCCGATGAGTTCTTTGATCATAACGACGAGATCAAACTCATTTACGGGTGCAGGGGTGTGTTTGCTAAGATCAAGAAGCTCATTGAGTAGACGCCCCATTCGTTTCAGCTCTTCTATGATGATAGCCACGCGAACGCTTTGGTCCTCATCGGCTATCTCGCGCCGAAGGTTAGCGCAGCTCATTTGAATGCCTGCCAGAGGGTTCCGTAATTCATGGGCAATACCCGCCGCCAGCTCGCCAACAGCTGCAAGACGTTCATTCCGAGCCAGATCAGCCTGCTGTTCAAGAAGCGCTCTTGTAGCGGCCCTCACTTCATGCTCGAGAGAAGCGGCATAATGACGTTTTGCCTCCTCCAACTCAGCAAGATGAATAACCATAACGTTATAGCTATTAAAGACAGGCAGTAAAAGCGGATCGATTCGATCGGCATCTATAGGAGAGAAGTCTTCCCGTGCAAGCCGAAGAAGAAGTTTCTTGAGGTCGTGTAAAGGGTTGAGAATTCTAAACTTGAGAAAAAAACCAACCACCAAAAGGAGTAAGAAAACGGTAGCAAAGACCAAGACCACTTCAGTTCGGGTTGATTGTCCAATATCCTCCATGAGTTTTTCACGCTTCAAGTTTTCTGCATCCATCATGGCACTCGTGGTATTCAGTGCCTGAACAAGAAAAGCTTCTTGTTGTTCGGAAGTAGAATTCGCGTTTGATAGGGCATGGAAAATATTGCCTAGGTCATCCAGACGTTTTGGCGTGTCGGTAGCGGCATGATTGTCGTGGTTTGCAAGATCGCGAAACTCATCGAATAGTTTAGAAAGCTCGGGCCGATTAAATTTCTTGTTGTGAAAGACAAAGAGATCAGTCAACGCTTCCTGGATATCAGTTCCAACTTTCTGGATACGATGAGCATAGATTACGTAGGCTCTCATCGTTTCAAAGCGATCAAAATTCCTCCAAATCATCCCCCCCAGAAGTGCAAGAATAAGCATCAGCAGGATCAGTACTGACCAGACCCTTAGCTCTGCAAAGCGATATGAAAAGGAATTCAAATGTAAGTGTGTCTCGATCTGAATCTTGTCTATTAAAAGCTCATCATGAGCCCTTAATAGACAGATGTTTAGACATTAAGGTCTGTAGGGCTATTCCCCATTCAGAAGTTAGCCCATAAAGCGATGGGTCGCCAAGGGGTGTTTCGAGTGGGTTTTAAGGTTTTCAAGCCCTCTAACTTCACATTTACCACCTCGATCTATGTAATCGTGCTGGAAGTGATCGATAAACTCCATCACTGTGTGATCGATCAAATAGGCGTCCGAAACATCAAAAATGACAATTTTACCATCAGGCAAGTCAGCCACCACGCTCTTTAAACCAATAAAGTTCGAAAAGATTGCCGAGCCATGAACGGTAATCAAATGAACATTGGGTTCACTTTGATTGAGGTCGTACGAAATTTTGATCAAGTTGCTGAATTTAACGCCCCAAGCAAGATGAATCACAAGCTTCGCCACAATACCAATGATGACGCCCACCAATAGATCAGTAGCCAGAACACCAATAATCGTTATGATGAAAAGGATTAATTGCTCATGACCCAAGTCCATAGTTTTAGCAAACTCTTTGGGAGAGGAAAGCCTAAAACCTGTGAATACCAAAAGAGCCGCTAAAGATGCAAAAGGGATCTCTCTAATCAGCCAAGGAAAAACCAACACAAAAACAGCGAGAAAAATCCCGTGAAAGAAATTGGCCCACCCCGTTTTTGCCCCGTTATTCACATTTGCTGAAGAACGAACGATCTCAGCAATCATAGGTAAACCACCGATGGAGCTTGCGATAAGGTTGCCAATTCCCACGGCCGTTAAGTCTTTATTGAGATCAGAATAGCGTTTATGAGGATCAAGCTTATCTACCGCGGTGGCACTTAATAAGGTTTCAAGACTGCCCACAAGACAGATAGAAATAACGGCTCCCCAAAACGCCGAGGTTCCGATTTTGCTGAAGTCAGGTGTATAGAAATAGGAGCTGACGTTCTCGGGGACGCTTACCAAGAATTTAGGTCCAATAGAGAAGTCCTGTTGACCAAAAAAAGAAAAGCCAGCCAAGGAATAAGCATGCTCATTATGAATATCAAAAAACCGAGCTAAAACAATGCCAACACAGACGACAACTAAGGGTGCAGGAATCATCTTAAGGTGACGATTTTTAATTTTCGTCCACAGAATGAGTATTAGAATGCCAACGATGCCAATTAAAGCAATCTCGGGGTTCATGTGCATAATGCTTTGAGGTATCTCCGCGATAACCCCGAGTATCTCTTTGCTTTCAGGTTTCACGCCTAACATGATGTGAACCTGCTTAGCCATGATGATGATTCCTATGGCCGCAAGCATGCCGTGAACCACAGAGCTTGGAAAATAGGCGTTTAATCTACCAGCCTTCATTACACCCATCATGATCTGAAACACGCTTGCAATAACTATGGCTGCCATGGCTGCGGTTTGTCCCAAGGCTTGAACAGCAGAAAGAATAACTACGATGAGCCCGGCTGCTGGGCCATTGATCGTTACATAGGAACCGCTGAACCTTGAAACAACAATGCCCCCAATAACGGCGGTGATGACCCCACTCATTGTTGGGAATCCTGAAGCCGCAGAGATACCTAAACAAAGAGGAAGAGCGATCAAGAACACCAGAAAACCAGAGAGTAGATCAGATCTCCAGTTTTCTGACAGGCCAGGAAGGCCGGTTTTGGGAACAGAGTTCGATTGGCTTGCCATAGAGAAGTCCTTTATCAGTTTCACATCTAATTTAAGTTAGCGATCTTCGTGCCAACTACCGGCAAATAAATAACGCCTTGAATGATGCGGTCAAGATACACTTGAATGAAGATTTATGAAGCCTAAAGCATTTGTAGTGGTTTATTTACACCGAAGCCCACGGTTATTACACACCCATAGAGGGACGGCACAATCAAAACCGTGTCAATTAGGATGAGCTAACGTTTATGAACTTTAGACCAAAGGATTTCATTGAAACCAAAGAAGGATTCCTATTTGCGGTTGTTGATTCAGTGTTAGAGGAAAACCGTGTTTTGGGAACATTTCGATATATTAGAGATCATTTGGGCGTTCTTCGAAAGTTAGACAGTGAGGAAGCAGAAAATCTTCTAAAGGCTCATGCGCCCCAATACAATTTTTATTCAAACCGGCTTAAAGTAACGCTTCCTGGAATAAACGAAAAAGAGATTACTAGACATTTTTCACCAACAAGAAGGCTGGCTGAGATTCTAGAAGATCATACAAATCATGGGCACTTTCTAAACGTGCGCGAATGGCTAAAGATCATGACAGAAGCGGGGTTAGATTTATCGAAGGTGGGTATCACGGGATCGTTGCTATTGGGAGAGGGAGGCCCCTGCTCAGATTTGGATTTTGTCATTTATCAAAGAAAGGAGTTTTTGAAGGCGAGAGAGATCATAAAAGAAGGGATTAAAAAACATCATTTCATGGCATTAAACCAAAGGGACTGGTTTGACGCCTTCGAACGCAGGGGGTGTGCTCTGAGTTTTGAAAGCTATCTTTGGCATGAGCAAAGAAAATTTAACAAGGGCATGATACATGGAACAAAATTCGATATAACGCTTTATCAAGAAGAAGGCTCTGAAGAGCAAATCATCTCTGAAAAAACAGGGCCCGTAACGATATTTGCCGAGGTTATCGATGCCACAAGGTCCTATGACTACCCATCCATTTATAGGCTAAACCATTCAGAAGTGTCTGAGGCTCAATCATTCACTCAAACATACGTAGGTCAGGCACTACCTGGTGAAAGGGTAGCGATCTGTGGCACCTTGGAGAGACTTAAGAATGGAACCGTTCGCATAGTTGTAGGATCGTCGCGAGAGGCGACCGGGGAGTACATAAGAGTGTTGGGTCATACTGAAAAATAGGGATAAGAGTTTGAACGGTTTTCAGGAGTTCGAGGCGATTATTTTTGATATGGATGGTCTGGTTCTTGACTCAGAATCGACCTACAGTAGAGCTTGGCAAGCAGCGGCAGAAGAGATAGGGAAAAGACTCGATCAGGAAATGTGCGAAAGCCTTTTTGGGCAGCATGCGGATGATGTGGTTCGTCGTCTTAAGGCTTTTTGGGGCAGCTCATTTGATGCTCAGAAGTTCTTCCTTCTGGCAGAACTTTACTGGAAGAGAGATCTCGAGATTAATGGGATCAGAAGAATGGACGGCTTTGATCGGCTCTATGACAGAATCGTGTCTCAAAATATACCTTTTGCTTTGGCCACAAACAGTGATGGACCCTACGCGCAACGTTGTCTCATCGCGAGTAATCTTGACGCGGCGTTCCCCGTCCTTGTGACACGCGACCAAGTAATATCAGGAAAACCAGAGCCGGATCTATTTTTAGAGGCTGCCAGTAGGCTTGGTGTTCGTCCTGATCGTTGTCTTGTCCTCGAAGACTCAAGAACGGGGCTGGAGGCAGCCAAAGCGGCTAAAATGAGTGCTTTATTGATCCAGCCTAACCGAACGCGACGAGAGCAACTGGAGCAATACGCTCAACTTGCAATGGCTTCTTTAAAGGATATATTGCCTCTTCTCGATGGAGAGAGGGCTTCATCAATCACTTTAGTAAAACCGGATCTGTCTAATGAAATACAGTGATCTCAGGGACTTCATCAATCACCTTGAAGAAATGGGTCAATTAAAACGGATCTCCGTTGAGGTCGATCCAAACCTCGAAATTACAGAAATTTGTGACCGTACCTTGAAGCAAGGCGGCCCAGCACTTTTATTTGAGAATCCAAAAGGATACAGCGTACCTTTGTTGGGTAATTTATTTGGTACGCCCGAACGTGTTGCCTTAGGTATGGGGCAAGATTCTCTTCAAGCACTCAGAGAGGTTGGAAAGTTATTGGCTTTCCTTAAAGAGCCAGAGCCGCCTAAAGGATTTCGTGACATGTTTGATAAATGGCCTATCTTCAAACAGGTTATGAACATGCCCGCGAAAGAAATTAAAAATCCTTCTTGTCAGGAAGTCATTTTTAGTGGCGGCGATGTTGATCTTGGCCGATATCCGATTCAAACCTGCTGGCCCGGGGATGCGGCGCCACTGATTACCTGGGCTTTGGTGATCACTCGGGGACCAAATAAGGAACGACAAAATCTAGGGATCTATAGGCAGCAAGTGATCGGTAAGAATAAGACCATCATGCGCTGGTTAGCTCACCGTGGCGGTGCTCTTGATTTTAGAGAGTGGCAGCAGATGCGACCAGGAGAGCCTTTTCCAGTTGCTGTCGCTCTCGGGGCAGATCCGGCCACTATTTTAGGCGCAGTAACACCCGTTCCGGATACCTTGTCTGAATACGCCTTCGCTGGACTTCTTCGAGGATCCAAAACAGAGGTCGCGAAATGTCAGCTATCAGACCTACAGGTACCTGCCAGTGCGGAGATTGTGCTTGAAGGGTATCTGTATCCTGGCGAAAACGCTCCAGAGGGGCCTTTTGGAGACCATACCGGATATTACAACGAGGTTGAGGCGTTCCCTGTTTTTACTATTGAGCGTATTACTCAGAGAAAAGATGCTATCTATCATAGTACTTATACGGGTCGACCTCCCGATGAGCCGGCTGTGCTTGGTTTGGCGCTCAATGAGGTCTTTGTCCCTATTCTTCAGAAGCAATTTCCAGAAATTATCGACTTCTATCTTCCTCCAGAGGGTTGCTCATATCGTTTAGCGGTTATCAGCATAAAAAAACAGTATCCGGGCCATGCAAAAAGAGTGATGTTTGGTGTGTGGAGCTTTCTCAGACAGTTCATGTATACGAAGTTCATTATTGTGGTCGATGAGGACGTAGATCCCAGAAATTGGCAGGATGTTATTTGGGCAATAACAACCCGAATGGATCCGGTCCGAGATTTCACCTTGATAGAAAATACACCCATTGATTATCTTGATTTTGCCTCACCCACTTCTGGACTCGGCTCTAAAGCGGGCTTTGATGCTACGAATAAGTGGCCAGGGGAAACGTCACGAGAATGGGGTGAGCCTATCGTGATGGATGCTGACACAAAAGAGCGCGTAGATGCTATTTGGGATTCACTCGGAATTGTATGAGCGTGTCCATATGCATCTAGAGGTCGACATGCATCCTAGCCGATCTTTTCGATCTGTGATTTTAGTTCTCTTAACGATCGGTTTTTTTTCTTGCGCGCCGACCTTTGCTATGGCGTCCATATCTAGCGAGCTGATCAAAGGGTGGGAAAAGAGCCTTGACGACGCTGAGAAGGATTTAGCGAATCCAGATCTAAACGATGCGCGTCTTTTGGTTCTCCGTGACAAAGTGATTACTCTTGAATCAGATGTAAAAGCGGTACGTCTGACCGTTAATGATGAGTTGACCGAGCTAAATCGAGATCTTGATGCATTAGGTGCGCCCCCTGACGCAGGGTCCCCGCATGAAGCACCTAACTTGAGGAATCGCCGAAAGCAGTTAAACGATCAATTATCCCTTGCGGATGGCCTAGCAAAGGAGGCCGATCTAACGCTTTCAAGGGCTGAGCGGGTCTCTGAAAACATTAAAAGACAAAGAAGGGCCCGATTCACAGATCACATATTCACGCGATCCTTGACGCCTTTTAATGAGAGCGTTTGGAAGAAGGCAGCTCAAGAAGGTTTTGATGTCTATAACCAATTTCGAGGTGATTTGGCTCCTACCCTTAACGGGGTTCTTGATCAGAAAGCCATGACCTATCAGGGGGTTGGTTTATTGGCAGGTGGTTTGTTGTTCTTGTTTGCGCCTTTTGCCCCCAGGGCTTTGGTGGCTCTAAGACAACCGAAGAAAGATCCGGCACCGAATTATCTTCAGAAACTACAAAAAAGTATCTCTTCCGGTCTGTTAAGAGGCGCCTTGCCTACCTTAGCCATCTTGGTTTTTTACGAGAGTCTCGTTTCGGGGGATTCCCTCTCTGGTCAAGATATAGAGCTTCTTTGGGGCCTCTCTTTGAGTCTCATCGCTTATTTCCTGTTAACGGGTATCTGTCTTGCAGCGCTTTCGCCGAATGATAGCGTTTGGAGAATTGTCCACGTTTCAGACTTAAGAGCACGATCGATTTGTTGGGCGTTCAGAACGCTAGGGCTTCTCTTCCTTCTAGACCATCAAGTTTTGACGCTTTTGGATATTGACGAGATGTCCGTTGAAACGGTTGTGTTCCATAAAAGTCTATTCTGCGGGCTTATGAGTTTTGGTCTGTTATTGTTGCTGAGAAAAACCTTTTGGGTGGATGATCATGCTAGGGAGCTTGGTTTATTAGGACGGGACCTCAAAACATTATTGCTTGTTTTGGTGCTTGCTATTCCTCTGGGAGTGGCTTTTGGGTACGTATCACTGGCTTACTTTGTGACCATACACTTAGTGTTATCGGTGGCTCTGATTGGCTTAGTACTTCTCGCTCGTCAGATAGCTGTCGAAACGGTGAGTGCGTTATTTACGAAAGACTCTCGCTTTGTCGGATTCATTTTTCGTCATTTAGCAATTAACGACGATGACCTCGATATTTTGTGCTTCTGGATAACGGGCATTCTCAGTTTCGTTATCTATGTGATAGGGCTTCTCACATTTTTCTTGCTATGGAGCTTTGACCAGAAAGAATCCATGAATGGCTTAGCCAACGTTTTTTATGGCTTTAAGGTGGGTGAGGTTTTTCTGTCACCGGCAAAGATACTTTCAGGTTTTCTGATCTTTGCAACACTTTTGACGATAACCCGGTTTATCCAGAAAGCTTTAGTTAAAAAAGTTTTTCCTAAAGCACGTCTGGATAATGGTCTACGACACTCCATAACATCAGCAGTTGGTTACGTTGGCTTCGCGCTTTCGGTCATGACGGGCATATCCGGGATGGGAGTCGACCTCTCAAATTTGGCTATCCTCGCAGGCGCATTAACCGTAGGAATAGGTTTTGGACTGCAAAATATCGTTAATAACTTTGTTTCCGGGCTGATTCTTCTCGTGGAGAGGCCCATTAAAGCGGGGGACATGGTTGCCGTTGGGGATCACCAGGGTCTGGTGAAGAAGATTAGTGTAAGAGCTACGGAAATCAGTACGGCTGACAGGGCTTCGGTTTTTATTCCTAATTCAAATCTTATTTCTGGGGTGGTCCTAAACAGAACGCATAACAATAAAATAGGACGTATTACGATTCCTGTGGCGATAGCCTTTGATTCCGATGCTCGGGCTGCGAGGCAAAGACTGGTTGGGATAGCGGCTCAGATGCAGGACATACAGAAAACACCCGAACCATCGGTCTTCTTGACAAGTTGTTCGGATGGCTCAACGGATTTGGAGCTCGTTGTATTCGTTGAAAATATCGAGAGATTAAGTCAGGTAAAAAATGACCTTTGGCTGGGGATTATCGACGCTTTCAACTCCGGAGGGCTTAAGCCACCTAGGCGGTGGCTTGATCCTAAGCTCTTATAAGAAGGATTTATAACGTGCGGCCAGTGACTACGGGTTTCTATAGCGAATCTGGTCCGATAGATGCGGCTCAATCAGTTCTTGCATAGCCTGATGAAGTTTAGGGCTCGCAGCAATTACACCACCAGTTTCAAAAAACTTATCTCTACCTTCAAGGTCGGTGACAATGCCACCCGCCTCCTGGACCAAAAGAACACCCGCAGCCATATCCCATTTCTGCAGACCGATCTCCCAAAATCCGTCGAAACGCCCCGCCGCGACGTAGGCTAGATCCAGCGCGGCTGAGCCTGCTCGACGAATACCCGCGGCGTCCTTCAAGAGACTTTTCAGCATGCCGAGATAGTTATCGATATAGCTTTGGTCTTTAAATGGGATGCCTGTACCTAGAAGCGCGCCAGCCAACCCTTTTTGTTTGGTCACGCGAATTCTACGGTTATTTAGGCTCGCACCCGCGCCCCGAGCAGCTGTGAACAGTTCCTGTCTTACCGGATCGTATACAACCCCCTTTTCTACCTTACCGCGATAGAAGAGGGCTATGGATACAGCAAATTGAGGAAAACTGTGTAGGAAGTTTGTCGTTCCATCCAACGGGTCAATAACCCAAATGAACTCACTCTCTCTATTACCTTGAAAGCCATCCTCCTCACCTAATACGGCATGCGTTGGATAGGCCTTTTGAAGGATTCCAACGATTTCTCGTTCGGCCTGCCGATCCACATCACTGACAAAGTCATTACGACTTTTAGTGGTGACACTTAATAAGTCTACCCGGTCCATTGAGCGGGTAATAATGTCGCCCGCGGCTCGAGCAGCCCGGACGGCGATGGTTAGCATGGGATCCATGTCGTTACTTCTTCAAGGAAATATGTTTCTGTTGGTTTTCTGCTTGACTTGGGTATCAAGCATTACCACTCATCAGCCTACAAGGGTAGCAGACTTCTGCTATATTTTTCCCATTTTTCGGCTTTCTGCTTAATCGAATAATGAATCGCCTATCCCAGATCAGGGTCGTGATGGTAAATACCACACACCCTGGAAATATAGGGGCGGCCGCCAGAGCCATGAAAAATATGGGTCTGAGTGATCTTGCTCTGGTTTCGCCTAAATTTTATCCAAACGAGGAGGCTACGGCTCGTTCAGCTGGAGCGCAGGATGTGCTTGATGCAGCAAAAGTATGCGATTCCTTGGAAGAAGCTATCGGTGATTGTGAACTTATTATTGGTGCAAGCGCACGATTAAGGTCTATCACTTGGCCTCAATTGGATCCACGGGAATGCGCAAGCATGATTATGAACAGTTCAGTCAGAACGGCGATTCTATTTGGTCGCGAGCATTCAGGATTGACCAATGATGAGCTGGAGCGTTGTCATTATCTCTTACACATTCCTTCAGACCCTAACTACAGCTCCTTGAATGTAGCGGCGGCTCTTCAAGTCGTTGCATATGAAATTTTCTATGCAGCACAAAGCTTAACTGACGCTAAGACCAATGAAAGGGTTCGTTATGCCACCGCGGAAGAGATGGAGTCATTTTTTGTCCATCTCGAAAGTATGCTTGAGGAGGTAGGTTTTCTCCATGCTACCAAACACCGGGTTTCTCTGATGCGCCGGCTGCGGCGGATATTTAATCGCACCCGGCTGGAATATAAAGAGGTTCACATATTGCGCGGGGGGCTGAAATCAATAGTCCGAAGGCTCAACAAGATGTAAAAGAGTTGTGAAAGGCCTCTATCGAAACGGGGTGTAGTGAACAGCTAACCATATGGTCTTAATGTCAGGTGACGTCCATTCAACGCGGTGCTTGCAATGGGCGGGTATAAGAGTCGACGCGCCCTCCTCCAGTAGAATCAATTGATCCCTATCGGCTATTCTTAAGGAGGCTGATCCTTTGATGACCATAACCCACTCGTCATCGTCTTGATCGAACCATTGGGTTGACGGCGAAGCTTGTGGTTCAGAGATGATTCGTTCTAATCTGAAGTTGGGTGCCTGAATGATTGGCTCAAATACTTCCGGTTGTCCCCCTAGGTGCGGGATGGTTAGCATAGAATGAACCATTAGAGGCTTTATTTCTGGCATGGGTTTTCCCTTTTCTGCATGTTTTCTTAAAATACACCATAAGTTCTCTATTTCAGTCCCATAGTTTTTGGCTGGGTTAGCATGAACGTTTCGTCCATTCTCGTTGGTGCTCTCTGCTCTTTCACTTTCTGCCGGTTGGTATTTAAAAAGCACTCATGATGTCGGATCTCCTTTTTTATCCAACGTTGTTGTGATTTAATCTTTTCTTGGATGAAACAGGGGTGCCTGCAATTTCTGCGGTGCTGAGATAGACCCTTCACCCGATCCGGATAATGCTGGCGTGGGGAGTTTCATAAGTGCCATGACCAAAGTGTGATGGCTCCTTAATCTCCGACGTTTTATTTGTCCTAAATGTCATCGGTTTCATCCAGCGTAAGTAAGCTGTGGAGCCGAATGTAATGCTTAAGCAACCGATTCTTTCGACGAGCATGTCAGAGCTATGAGTTCACCCATCACCGTATTGGGTGCCGGACTGATGGGCCGCCTGATTAGTCTTAGCCTAGCGCTACGGGGATATCGTGTTGAAATGCACGAGGCGGCGCATCGCGATGCTCAAGGCTCGGCGGCTTTTGTTGCGGCAGCTATGCTTGCCCCACTGGCGGAATCGGTTGTATCTGACCCACTCATCGTTTCTTTAGGGTTAGATAGTCTTGGCCGTTGGCCATCGATACTGGCTTCACTGTCCAGCCCGGTTTTTTTTCAAAAAAAGGGGACATTGGTCCTTTGGCATAGTCAGGACCGTGATCAAGCAGATGTGTTCACCTCACATTTGGGTCGACTCGATGGTTTCTTGTCAGATAATGATCGGCCTATTGAGGTGGATGCTCAAACGATTTGTGATATGGAGCCTTCTTTAGATCGACGCTTCCAACGAGGCATTTATCTGCCGGGTGAAGGACAGCTTGATAATCGTGCCCTATTAGATGGGCTCGTCGAGCAATTGGAGGCCCTTGATGTGCTGATCCATTGGGGAAGCAAATTATCCCTTGAAGATGCAGGGACAGGTTGGGTCATTGACTGTCGTGGTATGGGAGCCAAACATGACTGGTCTTCTCTCCGAGGGGTTAGAGGTGAAGTATTGCGTGTACATTCTCCAGATGTTCACTTAAAGAGACCGATACGTCTTCTTCATCCAAGATACCCTATTTACATCGCGCCAAAACCTAACGGGGTTTACGTTGTTGGTGCTACCCAAATTGAATCTGAAGATACGTCTAAAGTTTCAGTAAGATCTTCACTGGAATTGCTATCGGCACTTTACACGATCCATCCTGCATTTGGAGAGGCACGGATTCTTGAAATGTTGGCACAATGTCGGCCAGCACTTCCTGATAATAGACCATCTATTCAGTGGAATAGGCAGAAAGTAATGCAGATCAATGGTCTATATCGACATGGCTTTATGATTGCGCCAAGCATCGTAGAGGCTACATTGAGCCTATTCGAACGGGTCCGTGAAGAGACCCCATTTGACTGGGAGTCGTGGCGTGGTGGTCAGGCTTGGCCATCACTTTTTTCTTTGTCATCTACGGCATGAATCTGAATGGAAATCACAGTAAATCAGCTGTTATTTGATCTGGCTGAGGGCGCTACGGTCCAGGATGCCCTGGATAGCTTTGGTGCGAAACCGCCATTTGCCGTCGCGCTTAATTACAATGTGATACATCGTCGCGATTATTCCAACGTACAATTGAAGGCCGGCGATGCTTTAGAGATCGTACAGCCAGTGGCTGGTGGCTGATTTTTAAAAAGACGATATGAATATCCCCTTAAATGATGACTTCATTCTCTATGGTGAGGTTTTCTCTAGTCGACTATTTCTCGGAACGGCGAAGTATCCATCTCCGCTTATTTTGGAACATGCCGTGCAAGCCGCCGCACCCGGAATGCTCACCGTTTCTCTGCGCAGACAAGCATCTGCTCATAATGAAATAGGTGGCCAAGCTTTTTGGGATTTGCTTCATCGTTTATCCATACCCTTTCTTCCGAATACGGCCGGGTGTCATAGCAGCGAAGAGGTGTTTGCTACGGCCATGATGGCTCGAGAGCTGTTTGCTACCGAGTGGATCAAGTTAGAGTTGATCGGCGATGACTATACCCTGCAGCCTGATACATTGGGTCTTGTCGGTGCGGCCGATCGTCTTCTGAAGGAAGGCTTCAAGGTTCTGCCTTACTGTACAGAGGATCTAGTGGTGTGTAAGCGCTTAGTCGATGTTGGTTGTCAGGCAATCATGCCCTGGGCCGCACCCATTGGAACGGGTAAAGGGGCCATCAATGCCTATGCTTTGAGGTTACTACGAGAGCGAATTGAGGTTCCTATGCTCATCGATGCGGGGATTGGCCTTCCTTCTCATGCGGCTCAAGTTATGGAATGGGGATATGATGGGGTATTACTCAATACTGCGGTTTCACAAGCCACCAATCCTGAGTCCCTTGCGCGCGCTTTCTCGATGGCAATCGATGCGGGTAGGCTTGCCTTTCTTGGGGGTGTTATGCCAGAGCGAACGTCCGCGGTAGCAAGTACGCCATTACTTGGAACCCCCTTCTGGCACCATGAAGAAAAATAGTGTAGGTTCAGCAACCGAAGGATAAGTGGAGTGGTTTATGGCCTATGTCACCGAAATAGGTCGAGTCTACCTTGTAACAACTAATCGATAGGAGGAGATTATGGAAAGCAACCTGGTAAGAGGCATGATAGGTTTCATTGTTGTCATGGTCGTTGGGTTCATTATTGTAGGGACGACCAGAGAAACCCAACAGGAAAAAGTGCAGGGCGCTTTATTGCAAACTTCAGGCATGCTGAATTCACTAGCGCTCAGTAAATGCTCTGAGCTTGTCAGCAAAGAAATTGGTGCTCATCCATACACGCCAAAGGAATCCTCTAGTGACGGTATGTCTTGGGTGAAGTTGATTTGGCGAGATGTGGGAACGGCCAAAAGCGCTGAGTGCCGTTATGTTATCGACCAAGGCATCACTTTGCTTAAGATCGATGAGCGTGTTTTGATCGAGAAGACGGAGAGCGTTAATGCGGCTCCGGCTGCCCCTAAGTCAGCGCATCATTAAAGGTTAAGCGGAGCCCTAAGTTTTAAACAAGAAGGTTTAGGGCTCATTATTTTCTTCTAGGCGTGATGTTTTCCATATAGACATCATCAACCAACTAGCGCCAACGCCAGCCGTAATAAAGCCTAGAACCCCTAGGGCAGGGAGACCAAAGAGTTTGGGGCCACCGCTGACAGTCATTACAATTGAAGATCCGATAATCAGCGAAGCGGTCACCATCCCAATAGTAAGTCTGCTAGCAGCTCTGTCAACAATACTTCCAAATCGAGCGAGATCACGTATGTCCACGCTGACCTTGATGGTGCCAGCTCGAATACGACGCATCAATCTCCTTAGATCCTGAGGAGCGGCCAATAAAACCGAGATTAGATTGCCAGCGCTTCGTTGGGCACGAGCAACCATTACCTCTGGACTATGACGTGCCATAGTGGCCTGCACGAGCAGGGGCCCAATTTGGGTAACGATGTCAAAATCTGGATCAATTTGTCGGCCCATGCCCTCCAAAGTAATTAGGGTCTTAAACAACATCGTTAGATCGGCAGGTAGGATCAGTCGGTTGTCTCGAATTAAGGCCGTCATTTCTCCTAGAATATTTACTAGCCGAAGCTGTTTTAATGCCACACCGTGATATTTATCGACAAACATAGACACTTCTGAGACAAGTCGTTCAGTGCTATTAGGTGCTTCATCTGTCCAGTCTAGTAATACTTCGACCATGTTTGAAGCATCTCTGGCCACAATAGAGTTGAGCATTTCAATGATTTGGTCTCTCCTCAATTCTGAGAGTGTTCCTACCATGCCAAAATCTATAAAGGCTAGCTTATTCGGGTAAACGAATATGAAATTTCCAGGGTGTGGGTCTGCGTGAAAGAAGCCGTCTATCAGGACCATTTTCAAAACGGCGTCGGCCCCAAGTTGTGCAAGGTTTTTTCTATCGAATCCTAGATTATCAAGCCTTGAAATATCGTGTCCTGGAATCCCCTCCATGTGCTCTTGGACGATCATTCTCTCGCAAGAGTATTGCCAAAAGATCTTAGGGACCAGAATATTTGTGTTGTTTTTAAAGTTGTTAGCCGCTCGCTCTGTATTGCGTGCTTCCGACAATAAATCGAGCTCATTTCGAAGGGACACTTTAAAGTTACGTAAGACCTCTTGGGGATGGAAGTGACGGGTGTCCGGTATTTCGTGTTCAATGATGCTGATCAATCGCTCAAGCAAGCGTATATCAGCTTCAATAGTTGACCGAATTCCAGGCCGTCTTATTTTCAATATAATGGCACGGCCATCCTTCAGAATGGCTTTATGAACTTGAGCAATGGAGGCTGCGGCTATCGCCGTGGTGTCAAAGTTTAGGAATGCCTCATCAACTGAACACCCCAGATCCTCTTCAATTTGCGAACGTAATAGCTCAAAGGGTAAAGGTGGTACTCGATCATGAAGCTTCTCAAACTCTTCAATCCACTCTGGACCAAATAGATCCACTCGGGTTGCTAGTATTTGGCCAAACTTGATGAAAGTGGGCCCCATTTCTTCAAGGGCTCGTCGAACGCGCTCCGGCGGCTCCAGCTTGAGAAGCAGCTCAAATTGATTCCAATTCAGTACTCTCCCAGCTTTCTCAAGGGCGGGTTCAAGGCCTAACCTTCGGACTAGGTCACCGAAGCCATATTTTATTAGAATCGATGCGATGTCGTGAAGACGCCCTATATCCCTCATGGCGCTCAGTGTCTCCAGAATCATCTCTAAATTACCCCCCCTTAAAATGACCCTGAATTAACTGTTCAGCCAAATATCCGTTTTAGCCGTCTTGTCTCTAGTGGACGAACGATTTTTAACGCGAGACCCTTTTCGTAGAGTCAGGGGTTTCAGGCAGAATGATGTTTAATTCCAAGGTTTCCCTATTTTCATCCTTTTCCATATTCACAGTTATCGCATCTTGGTCGATGTTGACGTACTTTCTAATGACTGCAAGTAAGTCTTTTTGCAGATCTGCAAGATATTCAGGCTGATTGACTCTTGAACGTTCATGGTGAACCAGAATCTGAAGACGTTCTTTGGCTATCGATGCCGATTTTGGACGAGATGCCCGAAAGTAATCCATTAGGCTCATGGTTAACCCCCAAATAGTCGGCCAAATAGGCCTTTCTTTTCTTCGTCAATGAATCTATGGGGAAGGTCTTCACCCAGATAACGACCAACGACATCCAAATAAGCCTGGCCAGCGTCGCTTTTCTCATCGATTACTACAGGAGTACCTGAGTTTGATGCATTCAGTACGGCTTTCGACTCCGGTATGACACCAAGAAGATGGAGGGATAGAATTTCCTGAACATCTTCGACACTGAGCATTTCCCCAAGTTTAACTCTCTGAGGTGAGTAACGCGTCAGTAGCAAGAACTCCCTGATAGGCTCTTGTGACAACTCGGCGCGCTTTGATTTACTGGCTAAGAGACCCAGCATGCGATCTGAGTCGCGGACTGATGACACTTCAGGATTGGTCACAACAATCGCGTCGTCAGCAAAGTACATGGCCAAGTGAGCGCCTCGCTCAATCCCAGCTGGCGAATCACAGACAATGTAATCAAATGTTTCTGAGAGCTCGTTAAGAATTCTCTCTACCCCATCCTGCGTTAGAGCGTCTTTATCCCTAGTCTGAGATGCAGGGAGAATGAATAAGTTTTCACATCGTTTGTCTTTGATCAGAGCCTGATTTAGTGTGGCTTCTTTATTAATAACATTCACAAAATCGTAAACAACTCGGCGCTCACAGCCCATAATAAGATCGAGATTTCTTAATCCGATATCAAAATCGATCACAACCGTTCGATTTCCTCTCAGCGCTAGACCCATCGAGATGGCCGCACTGGTAGTCGTTTTTCCGACGCCACCTTTGCCTGATGTTACAACGATAATTCTTGCCACGAAGTTTCTCCCGATTCAGAAAACTATTGTTAGAGTTGCTCAATAATCAGCGCATCGTCCTTGAGAAGGATCTGGACGAGTTTCCCTTTGAATGATTCGTCCTCACTTTCGCTGGTCCTGTAATGGCCACCTATTGCAACGAGCTGAGCTTGAAGGTCGGTACAAAATATTCGGGCTTCAAGATTTCCTTGAACCCCAGCCAAAGCACGACCTTTCAGAGAGCCATAAACATGGATGTTTCCATCCGCCATAATTTCAGCGCCCGGACTAACCTGAGCCATAACAATTAAATCCCCCCCAACTGCATAAACTCTCTGACCAGATCTCACTGGTTGGTCAATTACTTTGGTTGAAGTAACCGCTGGTTGTCTTGGCGGTGGCACAGATCTTCTGTTAGCACCTGCTGTTTGATTCACTTGAGGCTCACCCTTCACCTCTGCCAGAACAGCTAATTTAAGGGCCTGAGCATCGGCTTGTTGCTCTGGGTTGCCGCCACGCATTCCAACTGGAACAAGAGAAACGGCGTGAACAATATTTAACAGTTCACCGAACTCCAAACCCTTCTTTAAGGGCTCATCAAGTTCGCATAGATCAATAATGATGGGAGCATTCCTGAAAAACTCCGGCGCTTTACCGAGCTTAAGATCAAGATGCTGCTTGATCTCTGCAAGATCCGTGGTCAGAACTTTCAGAATAGGTAGGGTGATTGAACCTGATTTCAGTTCAATCCCTACAGAAGGCTTTTTTTGAGGAGGTAGGTTATTGGCCATTCAACGCCATGCTTTGAAGTGTTTGTTTAGACATTCTAACATCCGCAAAGCATAACGGTATGGAAGATTGTATATCGATGGCTGGGACTAAACTGTTCGTTTAACCCATACATCTCATGCAGGGTTAAGGGGTGGAACACCGAGTTTCACCCCAATAAGTTACTTGGTGGTTGTTTTTGGGTACCCATCCACGCCCTGAAGATCAAGATCCATTTGCTTCTCTAACTCTTCATCCGGCGGAGGATTACCGTCATTAATTAGGTATGTCCTTTGCTGCTGATAAGCATTACGGATGAACTCGTAACGATCAACTGAGGCCTCATCCATGATTTTGGAGGCACTCAGCAAGTCAGCCCTTTGATCAACAATACGAAGGGATCCCGAGGCGTAGGGAACCGCCATGGGCGTTATATAGTTGATAGGGTTAGAGAACAAGTCCCCAGCGTAGCCAACTAGGCCTCTAGGTGAGCCTGGTCCGATAACAGGTAGTACGAGGTAAGGTCCTGATGGAATTCCCCACTTACCAAGAGTTTGATCGAAATCTTCGTCATGTTTTGGTAGGTTCATCTTGCTGGCAACATCCACAAATCCGACCATTCCGATTGTGGTATTGACCATTAAGCGTCCGAAATCCTGTCCTGTTTGCAGTAACTTAAATTGCAAAAGATCATTCGCAATGACGCCAACATCTGAGACATTGCTATAGAAGTTGGTTACACCCTTATCAATTATGTTGGGTGTTACCGTTTTGTAACCCTTTCCAATAGGCTTAAATAAGTAGTCATCCAAACCATCATTGAACTTCTGTGCACCCCGGTTCCACCCTTCTAGGGGATCTCTTGGGTCATCTCTTTTTACTTCGTCGGAGGCACAGCCTCCAAGCAAGATTAGAAGCCCGAGACAGCATGTCTTAATCAGACTTTCTATGGTTATGGATTTCATCTTCATTCTCTGCGCAACCTAGTTGGAAAACGGCCCGTAGAGCCGCTTGAGCTCCGCAAAAAATAGCGGAAGCCCCATTTATATTATTATCATGCCCTAAATATAATAGGGTTCTTGATCATAGTCGAGTAAAAAATAGCGCAACTTATGAATAAACAGGATAGGTCAGTCATTGCTCGACGCTTTAGGGGGTACTTGCCCGTCATCATTGATATTGAAACGGCCGGTTTCAATCCGGCTAAAAATGCCATTCTTGAAATCGCAGCCGTCATCACGGCTATGGACGAGAATGGTGATCTAGTCCCCACGGATACGCATGCCTGTCATATAAGACCCTTTGAGGGCTCTATTCTAGACCCTGCCGCACTGAGCTTTAACAAAATCGATCCTTTTCATCCTTTCCGTATCGACCATGAAGAAAAAGAGGCGCTACAAAAAATCTTTCAACCGATTCGAACGGCTGTCCGAGATCAAGGATGCACAAGAGCCATTCTTGTGGGGCATAATCCAGCTTTTGATATTGGATTCCTCAATGCGGCTGTCGAGCGATCGGGGGTAAAGAAAAATCCGTTCCATCCATTTAGTACATTTGACACGGCGACTTTGGCGGGTCTTGTTTATGGTCAAACTGTCCTCGCTAAAGCTGCTTTAGCGGCTGGAATGGAGTGGGATAATGTTCAAGCACATTCCGCTGTTTACGATGCAGAACAAACTTCTCGCCTTTTCTGTGCCATTGTTAATCTTTGGCGCTCACTTTCGTGCGATCAGCGAGGGCTTCCCGCAGGAAACAGCGGCCCGTAAATTGCAGTCAATTCACTAAGCGGGTTTATCGACAACCTTTTGTAAGGCCTTTTGAAGTTCACCTTGTTGGAAAAGGTCCATCATAATGTCACATCCGCCTACAAGCTCACCACCTATATACAGTTGAGGATAGGTGGGCCAGTTAGAGTACCTCTTAAGCTCTTCCCGCACCTCTGGGTCTTCGAAGATGTTGATATGGGCAAAAGGGACGCCACACTGGTGCAAAATTTGTACAGCACGCCCAGAAAACCCACATTGTGGGAATTCGGGGGTGCCCTTCATGTAGAGGATGACGGGATTTTCTGAAAGTTGTTGTTTAATGCGGTTCAAGGTATCCATGCGTTATCTCTATAAATGTGTACCGGGTAATAACCCAGTAAATTTATCAGAATTCGTTAGTCGTGTGGAGAGGTGTAGCGCCTAAGCAGATTGTGAGCCCACCATCGGCTAACTTCCCGGTTTGTTTTTTAAGGATGTCAGAGATCTAACACGTTCAACTTTAATTGATATAAGGTAATGTCAAATGCATACAATTACACTCATACCCGGTGACGGGATCGGCCCTTCTATTGTTGAATCCACCGTTAAGGTAATAGAGGCCGCCGGCGTTTCTATCAATTGGGATACCCAACTTGCTGGGATGGCCGCCGTTGACAAACACGCCAACCCTCTACCGGATGCAACTCTCGAGTCCATTAGAAAGAATAGGCTTTGTTTAAAGGGCCCTCTAACGACACCTGTAGGTGGGGGGTATCGTAGTGTGAACGTTACATTGCGTCAGGCTTTTAATCTGTATGCAAATGTAAGGCCGGCTGTGTCTTTTGAGGGCACGGATACCATTTTTAAAAACGTCGATTTGATGACCATTCGTGAAAACACTGAAGGTTTGTACGCAGGGATTGAGCATTTCATTAAGGTTGATGAAGAAAAGATCGGCGCCGAAAGTATTGCTATCGTTACTCGAAAGGGTTCTGAGCGAATTATTCGATATGCGTTTGAATATGCGCGTAACGCACAGAGAAAGAAAGTAACCCTTGTTCATAAGGCCAATATTCTCAAGTGTACCTCGGGGCTTTTTCTAGAGATCGGACGTGAAATCGCTAAAGAATATCCTGAGATCGAGTTTGATGACCGTATTATCGATGCATGCTGTATGCAGCTTGTCATGAAGCCTGAGCAGTTTGATGTGATCGTCACCACCAATTTATTTGGTGACATCTTATCTGACCTCGCGGCTGGTTTGATCGGTGGGCTTGGTTTAACTGCGGGCGCTAACATTGGTGTCGATGCTGCGATTTTTGAGGCGGTTCATGGCAGCGCTCCTGATATTGCGGACAAAGGTATCGCTAACCCAACCGCAACCATTCTGGCTGGGGTTATGATGTTAGACCATATTGGCGAGTTAGAAGCGGCTAGAAAGATAGCCCGTGCCGTTAGGGATGTTATTCGTGAAGGTAAATACGTAACCCCTGATCTTAAGAAGGGGTCCCAATTTGGCACGAAGGATATTACGGCTGCGATTATTTCCAAGCTGTAAGAATGATCTTCATTGGGTGATGGAAGAGTAATGGTGTTGCCAAGTTCATTGGGGCACGCTAAACTCCCCCGCTCTTCCGTCCCCATCGTCTAGCGGTCTAGGACTCCGCCCTCTCACGGCGGCAACAGGGGTTCGAACCCCCTTGGGGACGCCATAATATCCCTCCATTATTTGGGATTTGTAACGAAGGTCCTGTCTGAGATATCGGGTTTGATGCCCAACCCCTTAAACCGCTATGGATCTTTTCAAGGTGTCGTCTTGTTTCACGTGGAACGGCCTCTGAGCGAAGGGTCGATAAGTCGCGCCTAAAAGATTGCTGCGGCACGTGATTAGACGGCTACATCGGCGGAAATGTGGGGGTGTGGGTCGTACCCTATCAGCTCAAGATCTTCGATCCTATAGTCAAATAGACTATCAGGCTTCCTGGATATCTCCAGTTTAGGAAGAGGCTTTGGTGTTCGTTCGATCTGAGTTTTTGCTTGATCTACATGATTCATGTACAGGTGAACGTCACAGCCAAACCATATGGCCTCCCCAGGTTCTAAGCCGGTTTGCTGGGCAAGAAGATGAATCAGCAGAGCGAGATTAGCGATATTCCATCCAAGGCCTAAATAAGCGTCAGCGGAGCGTTGCATTAGGGCGCCAGATAACTTTCCTGAGTTAGGGGAAACAAAAAACTGATAGGTTTTGTGGCATGGTGGAAGTGCCATTTCGTCCAGGTCGGATACATTCCAACCTTCAAATAAGAGTCTGCGCGATGTTGGGTTATTTTTTAGCCCCTCTAAAAGCTCGGCTATTTGGTCGATGCTCCGTCCATCATGGCCGCGCCAGCTTCGCCACTGCGCACCGTAAATCGGCCCCAAATCTCCCCACTTTAAAGCAAACGAATCATCGCTCAGTATGCGGGACTCGAAGTCTTCCTGTGAGATGGATGACCCAGTGAGGGTGCGGTAATTCTTTAATGGCCAATCAGTCCATATTCGGACGTTTTGTTGCAGGAGTTCTCGAATGTTTCGTCCACCAGAAAGCATCCAAAGCATTTCTTTGAAAGCGGTTTTCCAGAATATTCTTTTGGTTGTTATGATAGGGAATCCATCCTCTAGATTAAATCTCATGCTACAGCCAAATAATGCTTTCGTGCCCACCGAAGTGCGATCAACTCGAATGTCACCAAACTCTAGGAGATTTTTTAGAAGATTAAGATATTGGGTTTCTGGGTGTTGAGTCATGAGTTAGGCTCGTGATTTGATCTTCGTATATGCGTTTATCAGGATCCATAGCCCAGCAAGAATCATTGGGATGGAAAGGCTCATTCCCATGGTGAGCCAGTCAAAGGCGAGGTAGCCAATGTGTGCGTCGGGAAGGCGCAGGAACTCCACGGCGAACCTGAACAGTCCATATAAAAGAAGAAACATGCCACTAATCGCCGTTCTAGGTGGGTTGGTTCGCCTGAACCAATTTAATATCAGAAAAAGAACGACGCCTTCTAATATGGCTTCATATAGTTGTGTGGGGTGTCTCAGTTCGGGCCCAGCATTTGGAAATGCCATGGCCCACCAGACATCTGTAGGTTTCCCCCAAAGCTCGCCGTTAATAAAATTGCCAATGCGGCCGGTGAATAACCCTAGAGGTACATACGGTCCTATGAAGTCGGTTACATCAGAAAACTTGGCATTTACTTGTCTAGCAAATACCCACATGCCAGAGAATGCACCAATCATTCCCCCGTGAAAAGACATCCCGCCCTCCCAAACCCTCAATATTAATGAGGGGTCATTTGCGAAGGCAGAGAAATTATAAAAAAGAATATATCCTAATCTTCCTCCTATCATGAGGCCCAATGCACAGTAGAATATAAGGTCTTCGATTTGCCCCGTGGTCCATGGGAAACCCGGCTCCTTAGTCCTTGATCGAGCCAGCACCCAGGCGCCGGCTATGCCAATAATGTACATGAGGCCGTACCAATGTACTTTTAGAGGGCCTAAGCTCAGTGCTACGGGGTCAATATTTGGGAAGGTTAGCATTCTCGACTCGATGGCTAGTTTTTATGGTTTATGTTTTGCTGGGCCAACCGGCAGGCATATCGCGTAGAGTGGAGAACGTCGCTCGCGAATAACCGCATTAAACGTTCAAACTATAGCATGACATCATAAGTTATCCGGTGTCATATCTTTAATTCTATTAGGTTCCTTTGTTACATATGGCCGGACTGAAAGATCAATTATTAAAGGCGGGCTTGGTGAATGAAAAGCAAATCAAGAAGGCCCAGAGAGAAAAGCATAAAGAGCAAAAAAATGGGTCAACCGGTCGGTACAATTCCACCGATATGACTTATCAGGCTCAGTTGAGAGAAAAAGCGGAGCGCGATAGGGGCCTTAACCAAAAGCTCAAGTACGAGGCTGATTTGCGGGCTCAGACTACACAGGTTAAACAGCTGATTATGTCTAATCGTTTGCTCCTTGAGCCGGGGGAAGAGGTGTTCAATTTTTTGGATGCAGACACCGTTAAATCAATAAAGAGCTCTGCCTCTTTTCGCCGCCGTTTAGTTCGAGGTCTGATCGGGATTGTTAGGTTTGAAGGGAAGTATGAAATTGTTCCACGTGAAACGGCAGAAAAAGTTAAAGGACTGATGCCCTCGATGCTGATTGTTTTGAATGACTTTGAGATGACCGTCAAAGCAGCTCAAGATGATGATGAGGAAGATCCTTATAAAGAGTTTGTGGTGCCTGATGACCTGCTTTGGTAACGCAGCGTTTTTGAGATCAAACCCAATCAATATATGTTAACCATTGCGAAGGTATTTTGTTTGTGAAAATTACTCTAATTGTGGCGATGAGTGAAAGCAATGTAATAGGTATGGGAAACAAGATGCCCTGGCATCTTTCAGAGGATCTGAAGCGATTCAAAGAGATTACTATGGGTAAGCCTTTAGTGATGGGCAGGAAAACGCACGAGTCTATAGGCCGTCCTTTACCTGGTCGTTGGAATATTGTGTTAAGCCGGGATGCTGGATACCATGCGAACGGTTGTACGGTTCTTTCTGGGCTGGATGAAGCCTTGCGCGTTGCAAAGGACAGGAATGAGACTGAGGTAATGATCATCGGTGGCGCTACGCTGTACGAGCAAACGATTGAGCATGCAGACCTTATCCACCTTACGCTCATCCAATATAAGTTTGATGGGGATACATTTTTCCCAAACATTGATAAAGA
>Ga0316225_1000701_pt1 | contig 38243 bp, 28 predicted proteins | sample TBH18015metaG_FD_206010 | JGI IMG/M metagenome (GOLD analysis project Ga0316225, IMG submission 206010) | Freshwater microbial communities from Trout Bog Lake, Wisconsin, USA - TBH18015 | ecosystem: Environmental > Aquatic > Freshwater > Lake > Hypolimnion/Profundal zone | place: USA: Wisconsin... | reverse complement strand
TTGGATTTCTGCTGAATATCGGCGAGTTTGCCGCGGATTTCCTCGGCTTCGCCCAGCGCCGCCGCCTGGTTGGGCTTGACCATGGCGAATTTGTCCACCTGCTGGCGCACCTGTTGCATTTCGGCGACCAGCGATTTTTGCTCTTCCATCCGCGCATGAATAAAATTCCAGGTCAGCAGGGCCACTACCGCGACGACCAGCACGCCAGTCACAATCCTGCCGGCTATCTGTCGGCCGACAGCAGGCAACGTGATCAGTTTGCGGGCCAGGGTGTTGGTTTTGAGATCGTGTCGTCGTTCCGCTTTCATAAGCCGCGGAAGTCTAATGGAGCGCGGCGGGGAAAGCAAACCTGTGAATTCAGGAATAGAAGGTATAAGAGACAGGATGCGGGCAGAGATGGGAGGCGGAAGGCAACTCGTAGCGCAGCGGCCAGGGCAAGGATGGATATTGACCGGCGAGGAGAGTTGCTGGTCACCAGTGTTTCCGCTCCCACGCTGCGTCCGGGCCGTGTTTCCACGTTCCACGATTCTCTGATTTGCTTTCCTTCCTTTCTTGACACTGCGCCCACATGCTTTTATGCTCGCGGCGCTTCAAATTTCGTCCTTCACCCTGGAGGTCAGCACCATGTTGCGACTGCCCCGGTTTTTTAGCGTTGTGCCTGCTGCCGCCATTGTCTGCGCGATAGCCCTGTTTTGCTCGCGAAGTACTTTGATGGTGTCGTTGTCCCGGGCCCAGGAAGCGCCTCCGCCCGCGGTGCCGGCGACTGAGGCGCCGGCCAATGCCCCAACTTCGGCGCCCGTGGTCGAACCTGGCGCCGGAAACGCGGCCGTGGCGCCGGAAATGCAATTGGATCCGGCTCTGCTCAAGAGCGTCGAGGATTTCTGGTTCTACGGCAAAGTCGCGCGCTATGACCTGGCCGTCCAGGAAGCCAACAAGATCATCGCCGCCACCGCCAAGCCTGGCGAGGTATTGGCGGCGTTTGAAAAAGTCACCAAGACGGGCGGCCGTAGCGATGAACTGTACGAGTGGCTTCTGCGCTGGCAGACCATGCCGGCCATGAAGGATGTCTGCACCAAGATCATCGTCGTCATAAAGACGGGATATCACGACCACGTCACCGATCCGGCGTTCATCAGGTCGCAGATCGAGCGTCTATCTGTCAATGATCGCGCTTATTCCGCAGCCATGGCCAACCTGCGGCAGTCCGGCGAGATCGCCGTGCCGTTCATGGTCGATTATCTCCGCGATGGTTCCAAAAAACTATTCCATGCCTCGATCCGCCGGGCTCTGGTGGATATGGGCCGCAGCGCACTTAACCCGCTGGTCGCGGTGACGGAAACCAAGAATACCGACCTGGCGGTCACGGTGGCGGTGATTCTCGGGGACATCGGGTATCCGGACAGCGCGGCCTACATCGCCCGTCTGGTGAGCGCCAAGGACGCGCCGGGTTCGGTGAAGAACGCCGGCGAACAGGCTCTGGCAAAATTGCACATGGGCGAGGGCAAGAGTCTAGATCCGGCGGTGTTGTTCTACGATCTGGCGGAGAAGTGCTATTACGGCAATTGCTCGATCACGGCCGACAATCACAATCCGGTAGCCTATATGTGGTACTGGGATGAGATGAAGGGCCTATGCAAGAAAGATGTGCCGCAGGCCATTTTCAACGACCTGATGTCGATGCGGAGCAACGAGTATTCGCTCAAATTGTCGGATGGCATGAGTGAAGCGGTGAGTCTGTGGCTGGCGGCCAACTTCAAACGCGAAGTGGACCTCGGCGCCGGCCACGAGAAGGACGACCCCACCCGCTCTGAAGGCCAGCCCAATGCGACGTACTACGGCGCGGAAGCCGGCACGCAGTATCTAAATAAGGTTCTGGATCGCACGCTGCGCGACCGCAACGCGGCGGCTTCGCTGGCGGCCCTCAAGGCCCTGGCCCAGATCGCCGGACAGGCCAACCTTTTCAGCGCCGAGCATCAGCCGATCATCGAAGCTCTTGGTTATCCTGACCGCCTGGTCCGCTACGAGGCGGCGATGGCCATGGCCAACGGCCTGCCCCAGAAGAACTTTGGCGGCCAGGAGCAGGTCGTGCCAATTCTGGCCGATGCCTTGGGCCAGACTGGCAAGCCCAATGCCCTGGTATTTGCCGATTCGCAGGACCAGTTCAATAAATACGTAGACGCCTGCAAGACCGCCGGGTATAGCGCCGTGGGCGGCACCACGCCAGAAGTCGCCATCGCCGCCGCCAACCTGGTGGCCTCGGTTGACGTCATAATCGTTTCCGAGACCGCCAAGGCCGCCGACATCGAACGCCTTTTCAAGCTTGCCAACGCCAGTTCGCGCCTGGAGCGCATCGTTCGCTTCATAGTCACCGCCAGCAAGGCTTCACCGTTCGCAGTGCAAGCGCTTACCAATCCGATGATCTACACAGCGATGCAGCTCGATACCGCCGGCCTGACGGCGGCGCGGCAGCGCAGCGGAGCTTTGGCCCTTGATGAGAAGACCGCTTCCGAATACGCCATGCGGGCGGCGGCTCTGCTGAACAAGCTGGCCATAAGCCGAGGACAGGTATTGGACCTGCTGGTGGCCCAGCCCACGCTCATCGCTTCGCTGGATGACCAGCGTCCAGACCTGGCCAAGGCGGCCGCCGCAGTGCTCGGGCTGCTCAATTCCCCCGAGGCCCAGCGGGCCCTGGCCGCCAAGGCCGTTGAGGATAAGCTGGCCGATGACCTGAAGATCAGCATGTTCAAGAGCCTTGGTGTCAGCGCCAAGTTCTTCGGCAACCAGCTTGAAGACGGCGCGGTCGAGGCGGTGCGTAAGATCGCCGAGAAGCACGCTAATCTGGACGTACGTTCGGCAGCGGCCGAAGCGGTAGGTTCACTTAATCTCCCGGCCGAGAAGGCCAAAGTGCTGATCACCGAGCAGTCGAAGACCTGAGCTTTTCATCCGCCAGATCATCGTTCTCAAAGTCGGGCGTTCCGACGCCCTTGGTTGGTGATGCGCGGGGCGCAGGGTATCGGCTGCTGCTGCGCGAACTGTTGGCTCTGGCTTTGCCGGTCATGGCCGAGAACTTGCTGCACATGCTGGTGGGGGTGAACGATACATATCTGGCCAATCACCTGCCCCATGACGCCGCTCCGGCCGGAGCCGCCGTCGGCACCACCACGTATTTTGTCTGGTTCATCGGCCTGATGGTCGGTTCCGTGGCCGCCGGCAGCACCGCCATCATAGCCCGCGCCCGCGGGGCTCGTCACAAGTCCCTTGCCAACAGCGTATGCGGACAGTCGGTTGTTGCCGCCGTCCTGCTCGGCTGCGGTTTAGGACTCCTGACTTATTTTGGGGCCGGCCCGATAATCAAGGCCACCAATCTCCAGGGTCAGGCCTCGGGAATGGCCTTTGCGTATCTGCGCATGCTCAGCATGGCCATGCCTTTTGTCATGTTGATGCTGATCGCCAACGCCTGCCTGCGCGGCGCCGGCGACACCATAACCCCAGCCCTGGTCATGATCCAAGTGGATATCGTGAACATGGTGTGCAGTTTTGCCTTGACTCGGGGCTGGTTTGGGCTGCCGGCGTTGGGGTTCACGGGCATAGCTTTGGGCACGGCCATCGCCTACATGTTGGGTGGGATCACCCAGTTTATGGTGCTGGTACGCGGCCGCCGTCGGGTGCGGCTTTACCTGCACCGCATGCGCCCGCATCTGCTGACCCTCAAACGGTTGTTTCGCATCGGTCTCCCGGCGGCGGCCGAAGGCGGCCTGGCCTGGCTGGCCAACTTCGGCGTGATTCGCATCATCAATTCCCTGGATGCCACCAACGTCATGCCCAACGCCCACATGAACACCATTCGCATCGAGGGCCTGAGTTTTATGGCCGGCTACGCCTTCGCCGCAGCGGCGGCGGCCATGGTGGGACAAAGTCTGGGCATGGGCAATCCCGTTCGCGCCAAACGCAGCGCATACCTGGCCTTCGCGGTCGGCGGCGGAATCATGACTCTGATGGGGTTGGCTTTCATCTTCCTGGGCCGTTATCCGGCGGTTCGACTTTCCCCCAACGATGCCCATATAGCCGCTCTTACCACACGCTGCCTGATGATAACCGGCTGCATACAGGTCGGGTTTGCCGCCTATGTAATTTTCGCCGGCGCGTTGCGCGGAGCCGGCGATACGCTGGTGGTTATGGTCGTCACTCTGGCCAGCGTGCTGGGTCTGCGCTTTGTCGGCGTAACTATCGTTGGTAGCTACCTGCACATGGGTTTGGCGGCCATATGGGTAGTTCTGGCCGCTGAGCTTTTCCTCCGCGGCGTCTTCGCTTTCCTGCGTTTTTTCTACGGCGGCTGGGCGAAAATACAAGTGTGATTCGTGGCTTTGGAGATGGCGCGTCAGGCGTGCCGTTTTCCGATAATGAAGGCGAAGAGCGTACCGCACGATTGACCACCCCATTTCCCCGAGCGTACAACTTGCCAGTGGTGAAGCGCCGCACTGACCAAATATCGTCTCATGCGTCCGGCACCGACCAGTGGGTTCTTGCCCACCGGATCAAAGACCAGGCACTTGGCCTTGGCTTTGATCTTGCAGGCATCGCTCCCGCCCAGGAGAGCCGTTACTGCCAATATCTGCGCACATGGCTCGATGACGGCAAGGCCGGCACAATGGAGTACCTGGCCGGGAATTTTCAGCAGCGCATCGATCCCCGCCACGGCCTCGACGGCGCCAAAAGCATTATCTGTGTCGCCATCAACTACTTCGCCCCGCTTGTGCCACGAAGCGATGATCCTCAGCATCCGCATGGCCGTATTGCCCGCTATGCCCTCGGCGACGACTATCACGACACCATCAAGACCCGTCTGCATGTCCTGGCGGATTGGCTCCGCGAGCAGGCGCCAGGGATAAAGACGCGCGTCTGCGTGGATACCGCTCCGGTGCTGGAGAAGGAATTGGCGTCCTTGGCGGGCTTGACATGGATCGGCAAAAACACCTGTGCCATCAATCATCGCCTGGGTTCATGGCTGCTCCTCGGCGAAGTTCTGACCACGCTTGAACTGGCGACCGATGCTCCCCAGACTGACCATTGCGGAAGTTGTTGCCGTTGCATCGATGCCTGTCCCACTGGCGCCATCACCGCTCCCTATCAGATCGATGCTCGCCGGTGCATCTCCTACTTGACTATCGAGCATCGCCAGCCCCTTGATGCTTCCCAACGCCATGACCTGGGTCCTTGGCTCTACGGTTGCGATATTTGCCAGGACGTCTGTCCTTTCAACGCCCATGCTCCGGTCCAGACCGATCCCGCCTTCCATCCCCGTTTTCCGACCGGGTCGCTGGAACTGCAAGAGGTGATCTCCTGGGAGGGCGGCCAATACGCGGCGGCTCTGCGCCGCAGCGCTATGAAAAGGGCGAAGCTGCCGGTGTTGCAACGCAATGCCGAAGCGGTGAAGGAGAACCAGGAAAAGGGAAAGAAGGGGTAGATTGGCAAGCAATGAATTAGGAGGTGTGGGGATAGGGGGTGCCTGGGTTAATCGGTTTTCGCCGCGTTCACGCATCCCCGCGTCAGCCTTTGGCCTGGCCACTATTTCCTACGTCTTACACCACAAGGAACTCCAGTTGCTTGTATCTTCCAATAATGCGGCAAAGGCAGAAGGTGATGCACAACGTGAGCAGCAGATTCAGGGCCAGCATGGGCACCACATAAATCTCCCATCCTCCGACAGCCGGGCCCAGGAGTTTCAGCTCGACTATACGCAGCCCCAGAATGATGGCCGGGTGCAAGAAATGCAGGCCGAAGGCGTAATGGGAAACCATGGGGAAGGGATCGCGCATCAGAGGATGGCGAATGACCAGAATGAAGACAGCGGCGCCAGTCAGCAGTCGTCCGGGTTTCAGCAGCGCCAACGCGCGGTGGTAGGCGCTGACGAAATCCATGTTCATGGCTTGGGCCAATGATTTTTGGAACGCGTCCTGGCTGCGAAATTGCAGGAGGTATTGGGATTCAAGACTGTGCATGGCCAGGCCCAGGCCCAGGATGGCAACCCAGACCCAGACTGGCGATCGGGCGATGAATTGGCGGAAGGATTTTTGTCCGGCGCACATCATGCCGATCAGGGGGAAGACCAGCGATGGAAGGGCGAGGATTTTGTAGCCCCAGTTGCAGCTTTGCAACGCCAGCTTCTGGAGTTGCGACGAAGGCGGCGCCATCACGGGCGCGTAACACATGAACAGCCATGCCGCCACGGTCAGGGCGATCCATCCCCAACTCACGAGCGGCCGCCGCCACAGCAGTTTCAGCAGAGGAATCAGCAGCAGACAGGCCATGACCAGGGGCAGGTAATAGAGGTGCGTTTCAGCTTGTCCCAGGACATAAACCTTGTACCAGATGGACCAGTTGGCCTTGTCGGCGAGCCTGAGATTGTAGAGGCCGCTGTCCCACTGGTGATTCTGATAAAAGTGCTGGATGGTCTTATGGATCGTCAGATAGAAGGTGGACCAGCAGATGAACGCCGGCACCAGGCGTTGGAGGCGGCGCTTGAGCAGTTGGCCCCAACTTCGGCCCTTCTCATAGAGTTGGTGCCAGTAGATGAAGAAGGAGATCATCATGAAACATGGCACGCCGAAGCGACAGCACACGTTGACCGAGAGCATGGCCCGGAACAGCGGGCTGATCCGGTCGCTCTTCTCGGCGGCGTCGATGAACGGCTCGATGACGTGGGTGATGACAATCACCAGCATGCAGAGTATGCGCAGGGCATCGAGATTCTGGAGCCGGCGATGGACAGGGCTCACATCCAGCAGCGTCGTCCGCCGAGGCTCGACGGCGCCAGGTTCGCTAACCTCTGTGCTTCGTGTCGACATTCTCTTGCAGAGAATAGCTGGAAAAGGCCAAAGGCGAAAGCGGGAAACGCTTGATGACGAAGGGTGAACGAAGGGAGGATGGCGGCGGTTCACGGTCGCGTGTCATGGTGGAGGCCAGTTCGGGCACGCCGGAGATGGTCCGCAGGGGGGCGGAGGATGGCGTTGGGGAACGGGGCCACGTTGATGCCAACCCGGCGGAAGCTGCAGCGGCATCGTTTGCGCAGTTGCCGATCGCGCCAAGTTCACGCATTGCCATTCCCGCCTTGTGCCCGTCTGCGGCGGCGCTGTATAACTCACCGTGAGCACCATGTGTCCGCAGAAGAGCCGCCGGAAAGCCTGGCACGTCCAGACAACCTGGCTGGTCGGCTGTGATGTGGACCAACAAACGCCCGGAGTCTTAACAAGGAGTCGCCCATGAATCCCAATGAATCGCTAGTCGCCGCCTTAACGCAGAATCTCGAAATGTTGAAGATGACCCTCGCTGATTTCAGCGATACCGACCTGGTGAAGCGTCCGACGCCGACGGCCAACAACGCCGCCTGGCAGCTTGGCCACCTGGCCGTGTCTGAAGTGATGATGATGAAGCAGATAGGCGCCAAAATGCCGGAACTGCCGGCGGGGTTCGGGGACCGGTTTTCGGCCAAGACATGTGGCCAGAACGACCTGACCAAGCTGGGCACCAAGGCCGAATTGCTCGATTGTCTGGCCAAGACCCGGGCCGCGACGATATCCTGGGCGCAAGCGGCCACGGCGCAGCAGCTGGATCAACCTTCTCCGGAACGGATGCGTTCCTTCGCCCCGACCGCCGGCCTGCTGCTCTTCGGCTGCTGCAGCCACACTATGATGCACATCGGCCAGCTTCAGGTCTTGCGTCGAGCCTTGGGCAAGCCAATTTTGTTCTAGGGGCCAATGGCCAAGTGCTCTGTGGCAAACAGCCAATGATAAGGGCCGGCAGTATGCAACCGCCGGCCCTTAGGACTACTGGCCGCCAAACACTACTTCACAAACAGTATTTCCCGATAAGTCGGCAACGGCCACAGGTCGTCGGCGACCATGGTTTCCAGGTTGTCGACGGCTTTGCGCGTTTCGTTCATTGCCGGTAGAACGTGGTCACGCATGTGCTTGGCATGGAGGAAGGGGTCATCGCCGCCGTGGGCCAGGGCCTTTTCCAGCTTGGCGATGGCCTGCTGGAGGGCGGCTATGGCGGTGAGCAGGGCTGCGAAGGTCTCGGCGCCGGCTGGGGTAGTCGCCCCGGCGGCCTTGGCGGCGGAGATGGACTCGGCCACTTCCTTCTGGTAGCGCAGACAGGCCGGCAGGATGATCGTCCGGGCCATCATAAGGGCGGTCTGTCCTTCGATGTTCAGCGTCTTGGCGTAGGCCTCGGCATAAATGATGTAGCGGCTCTGCAGCTCTTTTTCGGAGTAGACTTTATACTTGGTGAACAACTCGATGCTGTCCTTGCGGATCAGCGCCGGCAGGGCATCGGGCGTGTTTCGCAGGTTCGGCAGGCCACGTTTTTCGGCTTCCTTGTGCCAAGCCTCGGCGTAGTTGTTGCCGTTGAAAATGATCCTCTTGTGTTCGCGAACGATGCCCGGCAGCAGGTCCTGCACCGCCTTGACCAGATTCATGCCCTTCTTAATGTCGGCTTCCAGATGGGTGGCGATGTAGTCCAGCGACTCGGCAACGATCGTGTTGAGCACGGTGTTGGGGCCGGAGATGTTGGCGCTGGAGCCGACGGCGCGGAATTCGAACTTGTTGCCGGTGAAAGCGAAGGGCGACGTGCGGTTGCGGTCGCCGGAATCCCTTGGCAACGGCGGCAGCACCGATACGCCGGTGACGAAGGTGCCGCCATGTTTGCTGCTCTTGGGGCCGCCTTTTTCGATCTGTTCGAACACGTCGTTGAGCTGATCGCCAAGGAAGATTGACATGATGGCGGGGGGAGCCTCGTTGGCACCAAGACGGTGGTCGTTGTGAGCCGAGGCGATGGACTGGCGGAGAAGTTCGGAGTATTTGCAGACAGCGCGGATAACGGCGGAGCAGAATACCAGGAACTGGGCATTGTCATGGGGGTTTTCGCCGGGATTGAGCAGATTTTCGCCCGTGTCGGTGGCCATGGACCAGTTATTGTGTTTGCCGGAGCCATTGATGCCGGCAAAGGGTTTCTCATGGAGCAGGCAGACCAGACCATACTTGTCAGCGGTTTTGCGCAGCAGTTCCATCACCAGGTTCTGGTGGTCGGTGGCCAGATTGCTGTTCTCGAAAATGGGGGCCAGTTCATATTGGCTGGGCGCCACTTCGTTGTGGCGCGTCTTGACCGGCACGCCGAGCTTGGATAGTTCGGTTTCGCAGTCGGCCATGCAGGCCAGCACGCGATCGGGGATGGTCCCGAAGTACTGGTCTTCCATCTCCTGGCCCTTGGGAGGCGTGGCTCCGAAGAGGGTCCGGCCGGTGACCATAAGGTCGGGGCGGGCATAGTAGAAGCTCTTATCGATCAGGAAGTATTCCTGTTCGGAGCCGACCGTGGTAAACACGTGTTGGGCGGAGGTGTTGCCGAATATCCGCAGGATGCGCAAGGCCTGCGTGGCCAGCGCTTCCATGGAACGCAGCAAGGGGACCTTTTTGTCCAGGGCCTCGCCGGTCCAGCTAAGGAAGGCGGTGGGAATGACCAGAGTCGAGCCATTGGGGTTGGTGCGGAGGTAGGCGGGGCTGGTCGGATCCCAGGCGGTGTAGCCGCGGGCCTCGAAGGTTACCCGCAGGCCGCCGGAGGGGAACGAGGAGGCATCGGGTTCGCCTTTAATCAGTTCTTTGCCACTAAATTCCGCCAGGGCCCCGCCGGCCCCGTCGGGGGTCAGGAAGCTGTCATGCTTTTCCGCTGTGATTCCTGTCATGGGTTGGAAAAGATGGGTGTAGTGGGTAGCGCCGTGCTCGATAGCCCAGTCCTTCATGGCCATGGCCACGGCGTCGGCGATGGCCGGATCAAGGGCGGCGCCGACGCGCATGGTCTGCTGCAGGCTCTTGAAGATCGGCTTGGGCAGGCGCTCCTTCATGACCGTTTCGCTGAAGACAAGGCAGCCGAACAGGTCTTTGAGGTGAGTCTTCCTGAAATCGACGTGGTCAAGTTTATGTTTAGCGCGGGCGATGGAGGTAACGGCACTCTGGCGAACGGTGGAACCCATGGGTCTCTCCTTCGAATAAATCCTTTTTCTTCGACGCCCCGGCGAAGGGCGACTCAAAGCGATCACTAAGGGCCGATAATTTGCGGTTTGTGCACCGCGAAGTCAAGGCAACGGTTCCCGCCGTTACTTCGGCAAGCTTTTTATCTGGTCCCGTTGGCATTACCGATCCTTCCGGTAACGGCCCCATACACAACCGCTGGAATGTCAGCGTCAATATGACCATTGCCGTAGATGGTTATCAGAAGAAAACTTTGCAAAAGAGCGATGCCTTGCCTCAACAGATCGTCGTTCGCCTTATTAGATACAATTCCACAACCAGGCCCCGGTCACTAAGGCCGCTCGTCCATGCCGGTATCGCATGTAGAGTAGAGCCGTACGGAGTGGCCATTCAAGGTCGTCCCATAGGAAGGTCTGACGGGAACGCCCTCCATCTATAGAAGGCTTCGGCAGACGAAGGTTTGCCGAGGCATTGCGCATCAGCATTGCGTGAGTTCCAAGCCGTGTTCACATGGTTGTAGAGATGAGCCATCTCAACCTCGAAATTCGTTTCGTCGTAATCCGGGTCCGCTTCGATCTTGGCGATGGTGTCGATCAATGCTTCTAATGCTTCACGCAGGTGAAACTGAATCCAAACCTTGTTCATATAAGTCTCCGCTTCGGGGTCGAACTGGCGGTGGTATAGGGGGGCACAATCACGGGTTGAACGGTCAAATCTACTCGTTGATGACGCCAAGGTACATCAGCACAAAACCGATGACGCCCCAGAAGAGCGCGGTTCCAACGATCTCGAGGAGGACAATGACTATAGTACGTTCCGGCGACCACGTTTCACGACGATATCTCGGCGTGCCTAATCGTCCGGCTTGATATTCCTTGGCATCCGGTGTCCGGCGTATTCCGGTCGGCGTGGCATACTCGGGCACGATTGGCCCGGCGTTTGTGCTATCATTATTCTCTGGATCGTCGTTCACATGGAAACCGGGTCGGATCTTGGGAACTTCGGTGACCATCGTGCGACTCACCGCATCATACGCGGCAAGCCGCCGCATCTGACGATTATCATAGTTGTCGTTTGCAAGTTGGCGTCTTCTGTACCAAAAGACAAGCAACAGAAGGATTCCCACGAGTGCCTGACAAAAAGGAATCCCAACCCAGCACGGAATGCCATCATCCTCTGAAAACCAGCGTGTTGGCCAACACCGATCCAGCGTAATCCACGTGCATGGAACTGTAAGTAATAATTCGAGGGCGACATAGAGGGTTAAGAATCTCCACCTGAATCGTCGCCGACCGTGCGGAGGAGATTCATAAGACAGTATTTCCATCACGCCAGTCTATTACATTGTCCATCAGGACATGTTTCCATGCTCAGGTCGTACCGCTGCCGATCTTCGACTTCAAGAACTGCACCAGTCCATCCACGTCGTCGGTGACGATCTTGACCCTGTTATCGGTTCCGAGATGTATCACCACGCAGTCCATTCGACGCCAGCTGCTGATCCCACCTTGTCCGGGCGAGTAAACTCCTCGACGACGAAAACAACCGTCCGAGAATGACCATCGTCCAGTCTCCACCCCAGTGATTGTCCAGTAGGGAAATCGGCGGCGAAAGCTGGGGAGAGGACCGAAGCAAATGGCCAGCCGGTCCCTCTCGTCTCGAACCCGCAGATGGCTGAAGCTGAGCAAAAAGAATCCTGATATCACCGCCCAACTAGGCAGTACGAACAGTCATAGAGATGCTGGAATGGCCAGCAGGTTGCAGCCACCCATCAGGAAAGCAGGCACTAAAATTCCTATCGGGAGAATGAAAGCCATGAACATGTCGATGAGGACAACATATAGCGGCGGTTTCTGGATGTGGTCGTAGATCATTGGATCGCCATTCTCACCACATCATCAGCAGGAGTGGGCGTGTTGCATTCGGGACAGGGCAACGGTCGAAACTGGCTCGATGGTCATAGGTCGCCTTCACGGCTGCATCTTTTGCCACACCTTCTTCGCCAGTTTCAACCCTTTTTTATTGATTTTGGGATGCCCTCGCGAGGCGATGGGCGGGGCGGAAGGATTGTCCTGATCGAAAGGGTTGAAATGGTCTCCGGCTACGACTTGGCGGGAGGACTCACGGCGGAAATCCGGCATGTCGAAGGCGGCGCCGTTGGCCAGCACGCTCTTCCAGGCCAGGATGCCCACGGCGGACATGGTCACGCCGCGGTAGACGTTCAGGTACGGATGCTTTCCAGAGCGGATGGCCTGGGCGAAGTAGTGGTTGGTGAAGAAGTCTCCGCCGCCGTGCCCGGCGGCAACTGCGGCCGCCGCCGACTTGGGGAACCTCGGCAGGTAGCTGCGCTCGGTGAACTGGCCGTTGTGCAGGTCTTCAGGCTCGTGGACGATGCGGATTTGGCCCGGCCCCCAGTAGCCGGGGCCACGGACGGTTTCCATAAGTCCGCCCACGCCGTGGAGACGATACCAGATGCTGTGCCCGGGAACGAACACGCCGAAGAGCCGGAAGACGGCGCCGTTGTCCATGCGGCAGAGCGTGACCGCGCCCAGGTCAGTCCCATCGCGCAGGAACGACCGGCGGTCGCTGTCCGGGCGCGGAATGGCCAGGGCATTGACCTTAATTGGCATGGTGTTGGTGATGGTCATCAGAGGGGCCAGGGCGTGCGTGCAATAGTAGGTTGCCGGCAGGCGGTTACGCCAGTGATGGACGCCCGGGGCGATACGGGCGATGCCCTCTGGCGAAAACGGGTGGTTGTATTCGCCTTCGCCGTAGACAGCCTGGCCGATCTCGCCGTGCTTGTAGAGCCTGGCCAGTTCCAAGTTGGCGGCGGTATAGGGATAGTTTTCGGCGAACATGTAGATGAGCCCGGTCTTTTCGACGGTTTGGCACAGTTCCACGCCCTCAGCCAGGGTTGCGCAGGCAATGCATTCGCTCATGACGTGCTTGCCGGCGCGCAGCGCGGCGAGGGCCAGTGGCGCGTGTTCATGGAAATAATTAGCGATGACCACCGCGTCCAGATCGTGAGCCAGGAATTTGTCGAAATCGGTATAGGTGACGACCTTCAATTGCCGTCCCATTTCCCGCAGGGGGCGTTGTTGGATGTCGCAGATGGCCGTCAACTGCATTCCGGCCACCGGCGCCTGATTCATAAACGTCTTGCCCCGTCCAATGCCCACGACGCCCACTTTGATCGGTCTGGTGTTATTCTTCATAATGCTTGGCTCCGTGCCTGAAATTATACTTGCTGCCGCCGTTGGTGAAAGGGGCGAGCGACCAGCGACTATTTGATGGTTGGGCAACGAACTCATGACCTCGGTTTACGGTCACGATTCCCGCAATATGCCACTCAACTATCCGCATCGAGCGTGGTATCATTAACGGCGGCCTTCGTGCCTCTCTGGGCGTTCCGTAGATCAGGATGATTTACTGGCGACGGATATGTTGAGAACAACACTCATTTCCGCAATCCTCGTAACGGTCTGCAGCGTTGCCGCGGCGCAAGGGCCGGCCACAGCGCCCAAGATTTCGGCTTTTGAGAGCGACGTCGAACTTACCACTGATTGCCCCATCGACAAAGCCGTCCTGGCCAATCTCCAACGCTTGAACATCCGGCCGTCAAGGGTGTGCTCCGACGGCGTGTTTGTCCACAGGGTCTATCTCGACATCATCGGCACGCTGCCTTCGGCCGCGGCTGCCAGACAGTTCATCGAGGACCGCAATCCAAACAAGCGTCAGGCGCTGATCGATAACCTTCTGGATCGGGAGGAGTTCGCCGATTTCTGGGCCATGAAGTGGTGTGATCTACTCCGCGTGAAGGCGGAATTCCCCATCAACCTCTGGCCCAACGCCACCCAGGCCTACCATCGCTGGATTCGCAACTCCATAAAAGCCAACCATCCATTTGACCGTTTCGCCAGGGAGCTTCTCACCTCCAGCGGCAGCAACTTCCGTGATCCGGCAGTCAACTTCTACCGGGCCCTGCAGAGCAAAGACCCCCAGGGCGTCGCTCAGGCGGTGGCTCTGACATTCATGGGCTGCCGTACCGACAAGTGGCCCAAGGAACGCCTCGACGGCCTGGCGGGCTTTTTTGCTCAGGTCGGCTACAAATCCACGGCCGAGTGGAAAGAGCAGATCGTTTTTTTTGATCCCAACAAGCCGGTCGGCAACGCGATTTTCCCCGATGGCACTGGGGCCAAGCTCACTGGCGAGCAGGACCCTCGCGAGGTTTTCGCCAACTGGTTGATCGACCCCAAGAACCTGTGGTTCAACCGCAATATCGCCAACCGCGTCTGGGCCTGGCTCCAGGGCCGCGGCATCATTTACGAGCCGGATGACATCCGAGACGACAATCCGCCATGCAATCCCGAACTGCTGGGCGTTCTGCAGCAGGAACTGGTGGTGGGCAAGTACGATCTGAAACATCTGTTTCGGGTGATCCTCAACTCCAAAGCCTACCAGCTTTCCTCGGTGCCCTGCGATGACAACGCCCAGGCCGAGGCGAACCTGGCCCGCTATCCGCTGCGACGTCTCGAAGCCGAGGTTTTGATAGACGCCATCTGCCAGATCACCGGGACCACGGAAAAATACTCCAGTCCGATCCCTGAGCCCTTCACGTTCATTCCCGAGGAGCATCGCACGATTACCCTGCCCGATGGGAGCATTGGCAGCCCGTTCCTGGAGTTGTTCGGACGCCCGCCGCGCGATACCGGCATGGACTCCGAGCGCAGCGGCAAACCCAGTTCTGGACAGGCTTTGCATCTACTCAATTCCAGCCACATCTTGCGCAAGATCGACCAGGGACCAAAAATCCAGCCACTCCTTCAGCCCGCTGCCGATCCCCGCGAAAATATAAACGCCATCTATCTGACTATTCTCTCCCGTTTTCCCAGCGAAGAGGAAATGAAACTTGTCGATACCTATTCCAAGTTGCCGGTTGTCAAAGGGCGCGAGTTCCTGATAGACCTGACCTGGGCCCTGATCAATGGCGACGAGTTCCAGTATCGTCATTAGGATGCCATGGTAGACACGAAAAGGTTAAGGTGAGTCTATGAAGCAGAAACATAATTACGGACAAGACGTTGGGCTTTTTCCGTCCGAACTTTCCCGCCGCCAGGTTCTTCGTCTTGGCCTCCTGGGTGCGACGGGCGTCATGCTTGGCGGCGGTTTGGGTCTTCCAGGATTTGCCGCCGAGCCGGCGACTTTGCCGGCCACCAGACCGGCCAAAGGCACCGCCAAGTCGGTTATTCAGATATGGCTGTGGGGAGGGCCATCGCACTTGGACATCTGGGACCCCAAGCCCGATGCCGGCTATGACTACTGCGGTCCGCTGGACAAGCCAATCGACACCAATGTTGACGGCATCCGTATTTGCCAGCTTCTGCCGCTTCTGGCCCAACAGGCCGACAAATATGCGATCATTCGTTCCATGACCCACGGCTCCGATGGGCATGAGACGGCGGCCTATATTCTCCAGACTGGGCGTTTCCCCGGCGATAACATCGTCTACCCGGCGGTTGGCGCGGTCGTCAACCTCTACAAGGGCTACGACGCCGGCTACAAGGGCCTGATTCCGCCCTATATTGTTCTCACCGAGCCTCAGGGCCGCTTCTCCGAAGCCGGCTTCCTGGGTCCCAAGTACAAGCCGTTTGCCACCGGCGGCGATCCGGCGGCCAATCAGTTTGCCGTCGAAGGCATTGTCGCCGAGGGCGTATCGTTCGATCGACAGAAAGCCCGCCGCGATTTCATGAATGATCTTGATTCCCTCGGCCATGCGGTCGGTTCCGATCCGCGCCTCGCGGCGGCAAGAGGCGCCCAGGACAAGGCTTATGATCTGATCCTCGGCGATGACGGGCGGGTGTTCGACCTGGCCACTGAAACCGATGAAATGCGCCTGAAATACGGGCGTACCCGCTTTGGCCAGTCATGTCTGCTGGCCCGCAGACTTGTCGAGCGCGGTTTCCCCTACATCACGATCAATTACGGCGGATGGGATACGCACAGTCGGAACTTCCAGACCATGCGGCAGAGGCTGCCGGACATGGACAAAGCATTGTCAACGCTGCTTGTGGATTTGTCGGAGCGCGGACTCCTGGATAGCACGATTATTCTGTGGGCCGGAGAATTCGGCAGAACCCCCAAGATCGACTGGCAGCCGCCGTGGGACGGCGGTCGTGGCCATTGGGGTCGGGCTTTCAGCGCCATGGTTGCCGGCGGCGGTTTCAAGGGCGGCCACGTGGTTGGCGAAACCGATGCCAAAGGCGAAAGCGTCAAGAACCGACCCGTGTATCCCTGCGATCTCATTGCCAGCATGTACGAACTGCTGGGCATCGACCCCGACGGCCTACTGCCTCATCCCCAGGGCAAGATCGTTCATGTGACTCCTTCCCCCGATGAAGGCGTCAAAATGGGCGGTCGCCTTCGTGAGATCATGTAAGAATCCATCTCAGAACCCGCGGAGTCATGGGGTTCTGAGGTGGACTCTAAGCATTCGGAGTATGCCATGAGCCGATCTGCAACGAAGTTCCACGCCGGCGACTATTTCTCCCTCCTCCGGCATTGCTGGTCAGGGGCGGCGTGGAGGCTGAGTTTGCATTATGCATTTCGTGTTTCGCGTTGCACATGGGGAATTCCTTCTCCTGGTCCCCGCGTCCTCGCGTCTTTGCGACGTTTTTTCTCACTACTGCCCCTGGCTATCCTGCTCCTCCTTCCCCTTTTGGCTCTGGCCCAGGAAAAAACTCCCCACCTCATCTACGTCTACCCGGCCGGTGGCCAGGTGGGTACCGAGCTGGAGGTGAGCGTCGCCGGTAAGAACCTGGGAGGCGTTAACAGCGCCCGCATTACCGGCAGTGGCGTTCGCGTGGCCGTCATGGAGTATTCCAAGCCGCTGACCCCGCAAGAGATCGGCGCTCTGCATGAAAGATTCAAGGCCCTTCTGGAAAAGAAGGCCGCCGCCATGCAGATGACCGACCCTGACGCGGCGGGGAAGCCATCGGAAGACAAGCCGGCGGGCAAACCCGCCGAGAAGCCCACGTGGACACCCAATGATGAGCGCGATCTGGCCGAAGTCCGCCGCAAACTGGCGATGCCCCAGCGCAAGGCATCATCTCCCACCAGCGGCGAGTATGTCTCGCTCAAGGTGACGGTGTCGGCTGACGCCGAACCCGGCCGGCGCGAACTGCGTCTGCTGACGGCGGGGGGGATCTCCAATCCTGTGGCCTTCTGCATCGACCAGCTCCCGGAAATACGCGAGCCTTTATCGGATGCCGCCAAGCAGATTGAGACCACCGTCAACTTGCCTGTGATTGTCAACGGCCAGGTTATGCCGGGGGCCGTGGATCAGTTCCGTTTCAAGGCCAGGAAGGGCCAGAAGCTGGTCTTTTCGGTCATGGCCCGCGAACTAATCCCTTATCTAGCCGACGCCGTCCCCGGTTGGTTCCAGGCCAACATTTCCCTCAAGGATTCCGCCGGCAACGAGCTGGCCTATGCCGACCACTTCCATTTCCATCCCGATCCGGTCCTCTACCAGGAGATTCCCGCCGACGGCCAGTATGTCCTGGAGATCCGCGACTCGCTGTATCGCGGCCGCGAGGATTTCGTCTATCGCATCGCCATGGGCGAGTTGCCATTTGTCAGCAGCATATTCCCTCTGGGCGGCAAGCAAGGCGAGCAGACCTCCGTCCAGCTTATTGGATGGAATTTGCCCCGTGTCCGGGCGATCATGGACGCTCAGGAGAAACTGCCCGGCATCTATCCCCTGGCTGCCAGCATGCTCCGGGAACCCGGTTTCAGCGGCTTGGGTATGGGCCAGGAGCGTTTGAATTCCAACCGCGTGCCTTTCCGCGTCGATTCCCTGCCCGAGTGCGTCGCCCAGGGGACTAACCATTCGCAAGCCACCGCCCAGCAGGTGACGCTGCCGATCCTCGTCAACGGGCGGATTCTCAACGTCGGACAGTGGGACGTCTACTGTTTCAACGGCAAGGCATGTGACAAGGTTGTCGCCGAGGTTTATGCCCGCCGTCTCAATTCTCCGCTGGACTCGGTGCTCAAGCTGACCGATTCATCCGGCAAACAGATCGCCTTCAACGATGATTTTGAGGACAAGGCCTCGGGTCTGATCACCCATCACGCCGATTCGTACCTCAATGCCGCGTTGCCCGCCGATGGCGTGTATTACCTATACGTCGGCGATGCCCAGCACAAGTCCGGCCCCGAATATGCCTACCGTCTGCGTATAAGTCCTTCCCGGCCCGATGTCGAGCTGCGTGTCTCGCCATCGGGGATTAATGTTGCCGGCGGCTCGACCGTCGCGTTTACCGTATTCGCCATTCGCCGTGACGGATTCAACGAACCCATCGACCTGGGTTTCAAGGATGCGCCGCAGGGATTCGTCCTGGCCGGGGCGCGTATACCCGTCGGCACCGACATGGTTCGTCTCACCCTGACCACTCCTCCTATCACCACCAAAGAGCCCTTGCGCCTGGCTTTCGAGGGACGCACGACCATAGATGGCCACCCAGTGGTGCGTCCGGCCTTGCCGGCCGACTACGAGATGCAGGCCTTCGCTTATTGGCACATCGTCCCTGCCACCGAGTTTCTGGTTATGGTGGCCGGGCGCAGTTCCAGCGCCCCGGTCAAAATCGTCGGTCCGATTCCCTTTAAGATTCCAGCCGGCGGGACTGCGAATCTGAAGCTTGACGCCTCCACCGCCGCTGCCGCCGGGGCCATCGCCTTTGAGTTGAGCGAACCTCCGGATGGCATCACGGTTGCCAAAGAGCCGCCCGGCGACAATGGCGTTCAACTGGTCATTGCCACCGACGCTACCAAGGTCAAACCCGGCCTGCGCGGTAACTTGATCGTCAACGCCGTTCTCGAGCGTGGCGATGACGCTGCGGTTAAACGTCAGCGACAAGTCCTGGGAATACTCCCGGCGATTCCCTTCGAGATCACCGACCCTCCAGCTACCCAGCCGACCAAGTAAGTCATGCTATGCGTGCGTTTCATTTTGCATCAAGGCGGGTTAGAAGGCCAGCGCTAATGCGTTGGTAGGCATAATGACTCAATTAATTGCGCGCAGCCGATATTTCGACGACCCCATTCCGATCTTCTCCATCTGTTCGATCTGGACATACGGATCTTTGGCGTGGATGCGCTCGAACAAGTGTCTCCCTTCCCCCAACTCCATCGTCGGCGGCAGGCTCCCGGGCAGAGGCTGAGCGTCGCAGGTCATGTCCAGGCCGGCCTTGTCCACCGCGACGATGTTTTCCGAGGCTAATATACCAACATCCGGCATCAGGGCCGGCGTCGAGAACCCCCAGCAATCACAGAAGACCGTGATCTGGGTCAGGAAGTTGATGTGCAGCACCCGACCGGGCGCGAACGTGCCCAGCACCTCGCGTGCCGCCAATGCCAGGCCGCGTTGGAAGGGTACGAACCCGCCGCCGCGTACTTCGATGGCGTCTTTGGGGCAGGCCAGCATGCAGTGCTGGCAATAGGTGCAGTTGTGGAAAAAGATCTCCATGCGGTTATTGATATCGTTCCACTTGGCGGCGCCGCGGGGGCAGGCTTTGATGCACTTGCGGCATTTTATGCAGCGGTTCTTATGGTAGACCAAACCGCCTTCGAGGTGATGCAGGGTCCGCCGGGTCTTGTTGGTCACGCAGCCCATGGCCAGATTCTTGCAAGCGGCGCCATAGCCGCAGGTGCCGTGCCCCTTGAAATGGCAGAGGTTGATCAGGGCATCGGCGTCCTGGATGTTGCCGCATATCTCCAGTTCCTTAAGCGTGCGGTATTTCACCTTGTGGCGGTAGAAGAACCGGTCCTCTATGCCCGCCGCGCCAATCAGAGGAGCGCCAAGCACTTCTTCTGTGTACCCCCGAGCCGCCGCCTGGGACATGGAGGATGAGCCATCGGTCAGAAAGACGTGTTTGGCTCCGGCATTTTTAATCTTCTGCACCAGCAGGCGCACAAACAGCGGCGGAATCGTCGTGAAGCCCAGGCTTCCGCCTACATGCATTTTAACGGCGACTACGCCGCCGGCGCAGATGCGTTTCAACGAGAAGAGATCGAGCATGCGCTGAAACTTGGCCGGTAGGCTGGCCTGGGCTTCCAGACGCTGGATAGCCGCCGGGGCAAACAGCACATTAGCGGTATGAGCGGATAATTGATGAGACAGCTTAGTTCTGCGGTTCATGGAATTGACCTCACTGTCGCTTTGTTACCTGTTCGGTATCATACCGTCAAGGCCTACGTTTCCAGCCCGATGGCTACAGCTATTTCCGCGGCAAGCCGCGGGCTTCCTAGATGGACTTGATGTCGATGCCGGCGTTAATTTCCTTGCCGTTGCCAAGGACGATCTTGAGATACAGGTAGGTTCCAGGCGGCGATTTCATATCGCTTCCCGGCGCGCACGGCGGCGACATCGGCCGCCGTCAGTGCGGCAACAAATACGGGCACCTCGAAGTGGGAACAACAGTAGTGGACGCTGGACGCCTTCCACATCGGCGTTAACTTATACTTAGTGTTGTGCGAGTGGTCTACCCATTTGTCGCAACCATCGAAAGTGTGAGGCCACGCCGGTGCGAAACGAACGATGTTCGTTGTATTTCACGCCGTACTCCTGACAGAGTCTTTCGACAATTTTGGACAGGGACGGGAAATGGACATGGCAGATGCGCGGCAGAAGATGGTGTTCTATCTGAAAGTTCAAGCCGCCTAGTAGCCATGCCGCCAGGCGGCTGCGGCGGGCGAAGTCGACAGTGGTCTGTACTTGGTGGATCGCCCAGGCGTTTTCCATGTCGCGGGTGCCTTCCCTAGGCAGGGGGAATGCCGCGTTTTCTACGGCGTGGGCCAGTTGAAACACCACACTGAGCACGCTTCCCAATACGATTCCCACCACGCCATAGAAGACGAATACCACCCATACGCGATGGAAGAAAAGAGGTAGCCCGAAAGCCAGAGTGAAAAAGATCAGTTTGCCGATGATGAACGTCACCAGGTTCCATTTAGTTGGTCGGGGAACCCTATGTTCGCCGATGTGGCCGGTGATAACATCCTTGAAATCATCAAACAGATGCCACTTGACGACCATCAGGCCATAAAGTGGCCAGATGTAAAGGTGCTGCCAGCGGTGGAACCAGTAGCGCCTTTGCTGAGGAGTTATCCGGGCGAGCATTCCCAAGTCGATATCTGTGTCCTCGTGGGTGATGTTGACGTAGGTGTGGTGGTATACGACATGTTTGTAGTGCCAGAGGTAGGAACTGCCGCCTATCATGTCGAGGGTGAGGGCCATGAGTTTGTTGATCAGGGACTTTTCCGAGTAAGCCTGATGGCCTCCATCATGCTGGATATTGAAGCCGATTCCGGCGGTGGACAGCCCGAGCAGTACGGCCAAGGGTACGGCCTGCCACCAGGCGCGGACGACCAAGACCAGGAGGACATACAGGGCGGCGAAGGAGAGCAAAAGGATGGCCGTTTTAAAGTACATCTGAGGGACGTCGCGCTGGCGCTGGCCGGTACTGGCGAAGAATTCATCGACTTTGCGGCGCAGCGTAGCTTGAAACTCGTTGTTCCTGCTAAACTTAACCGCGTTTGGAGGTTCCACAGATTTGCCAACCTTAGTCTCAGGGTAGTGGTTCTCGGTCAAATGGTTTGCGCAGGCATCAAACATGGTAATGCCTCCGTTCCCAGTTTGATAATATTACCGCCGACAGGTGATTGTCCACTCTGTCGTGGTGCCAGGATGAATGCCGAGGCAGAGGATAACTCTGGTTCGTTCAGGGATGGCCCAGCGGGACAGGTGTCGGCGCGTTTGGGCAAGAATACGAGATGTGAGGAGGATGGCTCTTGTCTTGAGCGTGCGGGAGTGATTTAATGATGGGCTCGATTAAGGTTGGTTGGTGAGGTGGAGCGGTTGAGCATGGAAACTTCAGGACTTGTCCTGAAATTGTGGAAGAGCAATGGGCAGTGGGAGTTATATAGCGTTGGAGAATATCCGCATGGCTTATGGAGGCCGGCGGGTGTTCGATGCGCTGTCGTGCAGGTTCCCGGGTGGGAAAATATCGGTCATATTGGGAGGGAGCGGGTTGGGGAAAAGCACGATATTGAGGCTGATAGGGGGATTGGTCAGGCCGCAGGGTGGGAGAGTGGTGGTGGATGGGGAGGATGTCAGCCGGTTGTCTCCGAGAGGGTTGAAAACGGTTCGCCGCAAGTTGGGGATGATGTTCCAGGGCGGGGCTCTGCTGGATTCATATACAGTGTTTGACAATGTGGCCCTGCCGCTGCGCGAGCAGGGTGGGCTAAGCGAGAAGGCCATAGCGGAAGCGGTGCATGAGATACTGAAGGCGGTGGGGGTGAGCGATGCGGATGATTTACTGCCGGGGGAAATTTCGGGCGGAATGCTCCGCCGGGTGGCATTGGCGAGGGCTATCATACGCAAGCCGGATGTTCTGCTGTGCGATGAGCCGTTTTCGGGGCTGGATCCGGTGGCCATACGACGGATCGAAGCGCTGCTGGTGCAGATAAACCGGCGTCTGGGAATGACGATGATCGTGGTTTCGCATGATATTCACTCGATGATGCGCATGGCGGACCATGTCGTGTTGGTGCTGGCGTCACACGTGCTGGAAGGATCGCCAGGACAGTTGCGGCAAAACGAGGATGCGGAAGCGGTGGAATTCTTCAGCGACGATCTGGAATGCTACCAGAAGCAGGGGGCTGTTTGATGGTAAACCCGGTTTCACAAGTAGGTTACAAGGCGGTGCAGTTGACGCAGGACTTGGGGTCGATGGCGGCGTTTGCCGTGGACATCGTGCGGACGAGCCTGACGCGGCCGGTGCGGTTTGCGGCGTTCGCACGAGAGATTTACAAACTGGGGGTGCTGTCGCTGCCGATTATCTGCGTGTGCGGGTTGACGGTTGGAATGGTGATGGGATTGCAGGGGCACCACACTCTTGTGCGGTTCGGGGCACAACGATCACTGGGGGCGGTGGTGGGGCTTAGCCTTATACGAGAACTGGGACCGGTGCTGACGGCGTTGCTGGTGGCAGGGCGGGCGGGGTCGGCGACGGCGGCGGAGATCGGGGCGATGGTGGCCACGGAACAACTTAACGGTCTGCGTATGCTGTCGATCGATCCGGTGAGTCTGGTGGTCAAGCCCAGGGCTGTGGGGATGCTGTTCGTGACTCCGCTACTGACCGGGCTGTTCATCGTCTGCGGTCTGTACGGTGGATACCTGGTGGGGGTTGGCCTGCTGCACGGCGATCCGGGAAGCTATATGTCGAGCCTGCGGGCGGTGGTGGATTTTCACAACGATATAGAGTGCTGCATGCTTAAGAGTACGGTCTTCGGCCTGCTCCTGGGCTTGATCGCGACGTATCGCGGTTACACCAGCGCCCCAACCAGCCAGGGAGTGAGTGCGGCGACCACGTCGTGCGTGGTCATTAGTTCGGTAACCGTACTCTTGACCGATTATCTGGCAAGCGCACTATGGGGAGTCTAAATCATGAATCGTTCATCGGTTAGAGATTTTGTAGTCGGGCTTTTCGTGTTGGCTGGCATCGCGGCGATCGTGTATCTGTCGATCAGCATAGGGGGGCTGACTTGGCACAAGGCCGGGGGGTTGAAACTATCGGCGGCGTTTGACGAGACAGGTGGATTGTCGGTGCGGGCGCCGGTGGTCATCGCGGGAGTGAGGGTAGGGGAAATAGCGACGATTTCGCTGCAGAATGACTATAGGGCCAAGGTGGATCTGGAATTGGATCCGACGCTCAAACTGCCGACGGATACAACGGCGTCGATAGTCACGGCTGGCGTGTTGGGTGATCGGTATATCGAATTGCAGCCTGGTGGCGATGAAAAACTGCTTAAATCAGGCGAGCGGATAACGTTTACGGAATCGGCGGTCATTTTAGAGCGCCTGATTGGACAGTTGGTTTACGGATCGGCCAAGCGGAGCACAACGAACAACCCGGCAGCGACGGAACCGGCAAAGACGAAGTAGACATGAATGGTTCAAGAACATGGTAGCGATATGAGTAGAATGGCGATTAAAGTTGTGCTGGCGATGCTGGCGTGTGCTTGGGCCGGCGCGTCGGCGGTGCGCTCGGCCGAGTCGAATGCGGCGGCTGCGCCGGGGGCGCGGGCGGTTATGGACAAAGCGATCGCCGACGAACTGGCGATCCTGCGCGATAAGACGCTGTCGGTTGAGCAGAAACGCCAAAAAGTGGAACAGATTGCCTACGCCAATATCAGTTTTGAAGTGATGGCGCGGTTAAGCCTGGGCAGATTTGTGCGCGGATTGACGGATGCCCAGCGAACGGAATACCAAGCGGCATTCAAGGAGTTGGTTACCAACACCTATGGCGTGACGATCGACAGCTATACCGACCAGGATGTAAAAATTGTCGGCGATCGCCAGGAGTCGGGTGACGACTGGACGGTGGAGACGCGCATCGTCAGCCCCAATGACGAAAAAACGATCAAGGAAGGGACCAAGGTAGACTACCGGCTGCGCAAGCAGGATAACCAATGGAAGGTGATTGACTTTACGGCCGAAGGGGTGAGTCTGGTGGCGAATTTCCGATCGCAGTTCCAGGAAATTATGTCCAATGGCGGAATCGACCAGTTGTTGAAGCTGTTGCGCGATAAGAACGCTGCCAAAGGACGTTAATATGCGTATTGCCAGTAAATACAGGGAAGAATTGGCTTCAGTGGCGATGAAGTGGTGGAGTCGTATGGCGCTAATGCTGGCTGGCGTGGCAGTGAGCGTGTGCGGGGGATGCGCCGCCGGGCCGAACAAGATTGATCCGTGGGAAAAGACCAACCGGTGTATCTATGACTTCAATGATGCCGCGGACCGCGCTGTGCTCAAGCCGTTGGCGGACGGGTATGTGAAAGTAGTCCCCCAGCCGGTTCGCAGTTGCATCGGCAATGGTTTTGACAACCTGGTTTATTTCAACGTGATCTTCAACGATCTCTTGCAGACCAAGTGGTGCCAGGGTCTGGGGGATACGATGCGGATGACGGTGAACAGCACGATTGGCATCGCCGGGATGTTTGATGTGGCTAGCAAATGGAACTTGCCGGCGCACGATAATGATTTTGGAGTTACTCTTGGCAGATGGGGCTGCGCGCCGGGGCCTTACCTGGTGCTGCCACTTACGGGGCCGTCGTGTCTGCGCGATGCGCCGGGAATCGGCGTGGAGTACCTGGCCACGCCGACGACATGGTTGAATCTGCCGTTGCTGATAACGATTCCGATGTACGTGACCAATACAGTTGATCTGCGTTCGCGTTTTGACAGCGTGGTGCGCTTCCGCAACGCGGCCGGTATCGATCCGTACGTGTGGACGCGCGACGCCTATCTACAATTCCGGGCTTCGCGTATTAGCGAAGGCAAGCCAACGACGCAGCCGGGGCTTTATGAGGACGAAGGCGATGATGGGGATGCACGCTCCAGTGGAACACGGCCGTCGACGTTGCCATAATGGTCACTTTGTTCCCCCCGCTGTTTTGTGGTTGGCGATACACTACGGGCCATTGCGGAGCGGGCTCGTGGTCGGCGACGTTTTGACGAGGCGATTTTTCCGGCGTTGGGGACTGTTTCCGCAGCGTTTTGGCTTGACAGAATAATCGTGTCATTCAGAATCTTCCCTGGAAGCGCTGGCCATGGTTCGATTTTGAGACACGAATGAGAGGTCACGTATGCGCCGCCGCCAATCGCCGTTCAGCTTGAAAGCTTTGAAAGCAAGCCGTAGACGTACGCAGGTAAAGGCCAGGCGGGCATTTGTCGAGGCACTGGAAGGGCGGGTGTTGCTTAGCAGCGCTGCCTTGGTCGCCAGCTCCATTGCGAACCAAACCATGGCCGATTTGCCTGCAGCGGAACGGTTCGCCATCTCAGCGGCACTGGTGCAGGATGCCCGGCTGACGGCGTCCGATGGTGCGACCAATGATTATTTCGGTTATGCGGTTGCGGTTAGCGGCAACACAGTGGTGATTGGCGAAGACGGGGCCACGGTAAGCGGTCATGCAGGCCAGGGAGCGGCGTATGTGTTCACGGAATCCGGCTCCGGTTGGGCGAACATGACCCAGACCGCCGAACTTACCGCCTCCGATGGCGCGGCAAATGCGTATTTTGGCGACTCGGTTGCGATCGACGGCGACACGGTGGTGGTCGGAGCGCCGGGCGTCACGGTCAGCGGTCACGGCGACCAGGGAGCGGTATACGTATTCACCGAGCCCGGTTCCGGTTGGACGAACATGACCCAGACTGCCAGGCTCATCGTTTCGGACGGCGCCGCCAGCGACCAGTTGGGTTCGTCGGTTGCGATCAGTGGAGACACGGTGGTGGCCGGAGCGCCGAACGCCACGGTCGGCGTCAATGCCGGTCAGGGAGCGGCGTATGTGTTCGCCGAACCCGGCGCCGTCTGGTCCAACGAGACCCAGATCGCCAAACTTACCGCATCCGATGGGGCGGCAGACGATACTTTCGGCGCCGCGCTGGCGATGGACGGCAACACGGTGGTAGTCGGAGCGGCGGGAGCTACTGTTGGCGGCAACAGTGGCCAGGGAGCGGCGTACGTGTTCGCCGAACCCGGCGCCGGTTGGACGAACATGATCCAGAACGCAAAACTCACCGCCTCCGATGGCGCCGACGGTGACGGTTTCGGCGCGTCGGTTTCACTGAGCGGGGAGACGGTAGTGGTCGCAGCGCCGTATGCCGCGGTCGGCGCTAATGGCGGCCAGGGCGCAGCCTACGTGTTTGTCGAGCCTGGCGCCGGCTGGACTGATCAGACCCAGACAGCCAAACTTACCGCGTCAGACGGCGCGGCCTACGACGATTTCGGCGCATCGGTTTCCATCAGCGGCGCCGCGGTGGCGATCGGATCGCCATACGCCACCGTGGACGGCGACATATACCGGGGTGCGACGTACGTATTCACCGAGCCAGTCGCCGGATGGGCCAATGAGACCCAACTGACCAAGCTCACGGCGACCGATGGCGCTGTCGATGACCGGTTCGGCAGCTCGGTGGCGATCAGCAGTAACAATGTGGTGGTCGGAGCGCCCTTCGAAAACCATCAGGGAGCCGGCTACGTGTTTGGGCCGGATATTGCTTCGAAGCTGGCGTTCAGTGTCCAGCCCGGCAATGCCGTGGCCGGCTCCGCGCTGGCTCCGGCGATCACCGTGGCGGTAGAGGATGCCGCCGGCAATACGTTCACGGGAGATGATACTTCGACGGTGACCCTGACGCTGGACGGAGGAATATTCGCCAGCGGTAGCACGACGACGGCGGTGGTTTCCGGCGGGGTGGCGACATTCAGCAACCTGAAGATCGATGCCACCGGGAATTACAGTCTGAGTGCCGGCGATGGAGCCATGACCGGCGTTATGTCTGGCATTTTCAACATCAGTGCCGCTGCCGCCGCGAAGCTCGCCTTCAGTGTTCAACCCGGCAATGCCGTGGCGGGAGTGGCGATCGCTCCCGCGGTGGTAGTGAAAGTCGAGGATGCCTACGGCAATATGGTCACCAGTGATACTTCGACAGTGACGCTTGGGCTCAGCAGTGGTTCCTTCGCCAGCGGTAGCGCCGTGACGGTTGCGGTCTTGGGTGGGGTGGCGACGTTCAGTAATCTGATCGTCAACACCATCGCTGCCAATTATGCGATCAGCGCCGGCGACGGCGTCCTGGCCGACGCCACCTCCAGCTTCTTCAATATCACTTCCTCAACCGCGACCATCGGCGGGGAGGTTTTTAACGATGTCAAGGGCAAAGGCATCCTCACCAGGAAAGATCGCGGCATGTCCGGAGTGACGGTTAGCATTCAGGCCGAGCGCGGCCAAAAACTGGTGCGTAAGGCGAAGACCATCATCACCAATGCATTGGGCCAATATTCCCTGGCCGGTCTGGCCCCAGGACTCTATCAAATCAGCGAAGCTGTTCCCGCAGGCTACAAACAGACGGCGCCGTTGCCAGGCGTGTATAACGTCACGGTCAGCGCGGGTCAAAAGTTGACCGGCGAGAATTTTGGCAACAGAAAGTGAGTTCAAGAGAGAGAACGATTGGCATGTCGAAGCGAGCGGGATTGGCTGCAATATTCCGTTTTCGGATGGATATTTTGTTCAGTAATCACTTCGGTTGTGGCGCCGGTGGGGGACTGTCAGCGACTTCCGTCTTGGCGGATTGCCGATCCAGACGCAGAGCCCACGTGGTGATCGGGTTGTGCAGGAGCACGACCTTGAGTTTCCCGTCGTAGGCCATGGCGCTGTTCCAGGAAAAGTTGTGGTCTTTGCCATCGGAGAACGGCAGCGATAGGGCAACGTAATTCTTCGCTTCCGGGTCGAAGGCGAGGTTCACGTCCGTGCCGCCCGCCCCTTTGAACCGCGGCATCAGCAGCACCAGGTCGGCCCCGGGCTCGTAGACCTGCTCCTCCCAGAACGCGAAACCGCCAACTACCGCGGGCACTTTGACATCGATCTTTTCCGATTGCCCGCTTTTGAAGTCGTAGCGGTATATATCCCGCCCGGGGGCAATCCACAGGCAGTCACGTTTGGAGTCGTAGACCATTCCGTGGCCGTCACACCATACCTTCTCCACTTTCGGCGCGCCGGGCATCTTCTCCCATGCCCGTTTGGAGCCGTCGAAGCGGAACAATCCTTTGACCGAGAACGCGACCACGCCATGCGGCGTCGGTTTCAGCAGCGTACCCATCACCCCTCCGTGCTGCAGTCCGGTGACCGTTTCGGGTTCCCATTCGCGTTCGGCGACGTTGTAGATGCGGTCCAGATAGAGCATCCGGCCGGACAGCGAATCGTAGGCGTAGGCCCGGTAGGTGTGGACCGGAATCTGCGGTCGGTCATGAAAACTCAGAGCCGCCTTGACGAAGAATCCACCGTTGGGTTCCAGTGGCAGGTCCGGTGAATACGACTGGCTCCACAGGTTGCTGCGCACACTGTAGTGGGCAACGTCGGTGGCCCGGTAAGTCACGTGGCCGCCCGCCCAGTAGAGCCACTGCTGGCGGTCGCTGTCGTAGGCCGTTGAACTCCATTCGCGGATTCCCAAGCCTTTGGGCGGAGTGATAAGCGTCCACTGGTTGGCGGGCAGGGTTTTAAAGAACTGCTCGACTTTGGCGGTGTCCGGGGGCGTGGGGGCGACTTTCTCCCACTCGGCCGGGCGGACGGAAAAACTCATCGTGCCGGGAACCACCCCAAGCTGAGCCGCCTCGGGCGGGCTCGGCTGGTTCGGATCGATCTTGGCGGCCCATGTCGAGCGTGCGGTAGTCCCGGTGTCGACCATCACCAGCACGTCATCGTCATCCGCCGCCCCCGCCCAGGTATCGGTTCCGCCGGTTGGCTCCGTCCGGGGCCCGCCGTCCCTGGGAGCGGCGGCGGCCGTGGACAGCAGTTTCCATTGGTTGGCGGTCAGGTCGTAGGTCCATAGTTGCAAGGGAATGCTCGCGAATGAGCCGTTGATCGTGTAGCCGCCAGCCAGGACGATCTGCTTGCTCTTGGGCAGATAGGTCAGCACATGCCCGGCTCGCGGCGACGGCACGGACTTGGGGAATCGCTGCTGCCAGATGCGGGTTTTGCAGTCATAAACCCAGGTGTCACAGTAGCAGCGATCCAAGCCGCTGCCGCCGAACAGAACAATTTTTTGAGTCTCGGCATGATAGGCCATCCGGGAATGCGCCCGGCCGGATGGCTCGGCAGTCAGGGCCATGGCGGCCGCATCCAGCGCTTCGGCCGCTGCCGCCAGTTCCCACAGCGTTGGCGCAGTGATCGCTTCCTTTAATTTCGGTCCGTTCTCCTTGAAGCGCTGGGCCGCAGACCTGAGCCACATGCCCGCCTGTTGACCCAGGGTTTGCAGTTGAAGATCGTCGGCCTTGAGGGCCGTCATCTCCGCGGTCAACGCATCGATATCCCTGGTTACACCAGCCGCCGACTGCGACAAATCCGCCTTGGCCTCAGTCTCGGTTTCCGCAATGAACAACCGATTGCGGGCAGCGCTCAGCACGGCCCAGGCTCGACGATGCAGGGCCACCGTCTTGTCGCGCAGTTGCGCCAGGGCCGCATTCACTGGTTCGATGTGCCGCCACTCGTTTTTTTCGATCGCGTAAACCCACGTGCCCGGCGTGCCGCCCAATTGATCGCTGCTGCCGCCGATCGAGACGATCTCCTTGTTCACTGGGTCGTAGCACATCGAACCCCATACCATCGCGAAGTTGCCTTGGGAGAATGGCTTGGCCTTGGTGTCGCTCCAGACGCGGGCCGCCACGTCGTAACAATTGGTCCGGTTCAGCAGACAACAGTAGAGCTTGTCCGTGCCCGCTGCAAACGCCCACTGGTTGTGGGCTCGCGAGTCGGTGCCGTAAGCCGAGTTCCACATTCCCATCCGGGTCACTCCGCCGGCCTCAACCAACAGTAGTTTGCCGTCGCTAGCGAACGGCGGGGCGTCGGTCGGACCAGACTCCGTTTTCCACGGTGCGCCCGGCGGATAGGCGTTGGTCCATTTGTCAACGCCCAGGTTGAAATGCTCGACCTCAAAGTGCTGTTTCCCTGAAGTCGGCGTGCCGCCTACCAGAACGAAGTATTTGCCAGTCGCATCGTAGAAGAACATCGGCGAGTTTCGCCCGCCCGTTGGTGAACTGTCAACCTGGGTCCAAATGTTAGGCGGGTTCGCGGCCAAATCCGCCGCCGAGGCGCTGGCGGTTACGATAACAGCTGCTAAACACGCAAACATGAGACTTCGCATCGCTGATCTCCTCGCCTGTCGGAGGCGAATTCAAGGTGTGGACTATTTACAATGATGATAGTACCGTCATCGGATCAGCCGTCCAGTATCTGTTGCGTCTTCTGGGTGTTGACAGAGGGTGGAAAATGCCACTATTACAAGGAATCTGACATGTCACTTTTCAACCCTGCGTTCTGTGAGAAACACTGCCCCGTCTGCACCAGGGCCAGGAAGGGCCATTGGTTTGCCAAGATGCTCCAGAAAGTGGAGTCGGCGGTGACCTTCGGAGGATGCCCCTGGGGTCGGGCGAGGCGGCGGAAGTACGGGGTGCGGCCGGATGAGCCGCTGCCGCCACAGGACATACACAAGGCATGAGTGGCACCATGCCGACCGCATGTTTTGGCAGTTCACTTTCTGTTCAGGCTCTTGCGGTGCCGGGGCCTGTTCTGTAGCGTGACGTCCATGATGTGTAAACCGTGTATTGCCGCGCTGGCTGGGGCACTGGCGGTACTCGCAAGCTCAGGAACAACTTGGGCAGCCGGACCGGCAACCATGCAGACCACGGCATCTCAACGCCCGGCACTGCTGATGATGCCGCCGGGGTATGAGAATGGGCATTGTTTTCGCGAACTCTTCGAGCAACCGGATTCCTGGCAGCGCACACGGGCGATGGTGGATTCGCTGGGATACGCCGATCATGTGCTTGACCGACAATTCAGCGACGAGGAGTTGCACGCCTGGTTCACGATGCTGCGGAAATGGGGGCTCAAGATGGAGTTGGAAGTGGGTGCGGTTAAGGAATGGGGACCGACGGGCCAGAAGACATTCGATGCTGAGCACTGCAAGTGGGACCGCTTCATCAGGCTGGGAGGCGAAATCAGTAGCATCGGTATGGATGAACCGCTCTGCTGCGTTCGCAAAGCGTTGCACAAGAGCGACGATTACGCCGTGACCGAAACCGCAGATTTCATTGTCCGCGTACGCAAGGCGTATCCGGCGATGCTTATAGGAGACATTGAGCCGTATCCGTTTATTCCATTGGCGGACCTGAAGACCTGGGCTGAGGCCTTGGACAAGCGTCTTGCGGAGTTGGGCGTGCGCGGGCTGGATTTCTTCCGCCTCGACGTCAATTGGGCGGAATTCGTCGTTCTCGAGCACGGCAACTGGCAGGAGGTCAAAAAGGTTGAGCAATTCTGTCGTCAGCGCAGGCTGAAATTCAGCCTGATCTACTGGGCGTCAGGCCAGCCGGAGTTCCAACGTCGCGGCATGTCTGACGACTCGACCTGGTACGTTTCGACGATGCAACAGGGCTACGACTATGCTCACGTCAACGGTAAGCCTGACCAGTACGTTGTGGAGAGCTGGATCGAATGTCCCTCCCATTCGGTACCAGAGACGGAGCAGTTCACCTTTACGCGCTCGGTACTGGATTTCGCGCAAAGGTTCGTACCCGGCCACAAAACAGCCGCTTCGCGCCCGGATGGTGAATGATGGATCACCTACTGTGGTCCACGGACGGTCTGGTATCTTTCCTGGCTATGAGGAAGCTCTTTTGCTTCTGCGTGGTCTTCGGAGGAATGCTCTTGGCCGGGGTTTACGCGGACACGCCAGTGACTGAGCCGGACGTGGCTGCCTGGAGGCTATGGGCTCGCGACAAAGACGCGGCGGCAGTTATCCGCGATGACCAGGTCCGCCACGGCGGTTGTCCGACGATTCGTGTGGAACACACCGGGACGAAGGACTGGAGCCTGGAGCCCGGCGTGGGCCGAACTCAGGTGAAGGCCGACGACATGCTGGAACTGTCGGCATGGATGCGGGTTTAGGGCGAGGGCGACCTGCCGGTAGGGTTTGCGTGGCCGCATCAGCCAAGTTGCCCGTGCGACGGGGTATTCCGAAACGGCCGATCACCAGTTCCTGACGGCTGATCTGGCTGTCCAGCATACCCGGTTCGCCAACGGCGTGACGGTGACGGTGAACTTCTCGGACAAGCCGTTCAAGACGTGCGAGCAGATAATCGTTCCCGCCGGAGCGTTTTATGTTGCGGGGCTGGCGGGAAGGTAAGTCGGACCAGTGGTGAAAGGGAATGCCCAGATAGCGGCCCCGGGAATGCGGTTTTTGCCTCAAAACATCAAAATTTCACATTGCAACCGTTCCCGCATTTTTTGGCCAAATCAGGCCTGTCGTGCGCCGTTTGCCCGATGGTTATGGCCCACGCGCAAGGCGGTCGCATCTCGCGAACGGCCAGCGCTATTGCCGCCGACTGGCCCAATCATGGCATGTCGCATCTTTCATCAACCGCGTAGCCAAGTTTTACGCGTAGGACGCGTTTGTTGATGACGTCCGACACATAGGCGTACTTGTCGGTGACCGCCATGCCCGTGATCCAGGCCAGGCCGATTTCAGGCGAAGCGGATGGGCTGGAAAGCCCCGGAGTATCATCGGGATGCCGTGGCCGCAAACGCTTGGTCTGCGCATCGACCACGTAGCTGTCGGGGCCGCGGCAATCCTGGTTGCCGTAGCCGCCGAAGGAGAGGATTTCGTTGCCGGCGGTGTCCAGCACGCCAACGCGGAACCGGCCGGTGTCGGGTGCAAAGACGCGGCCGAAATCGTCCACATCGAAATCGGAACCGGTGCAGTGGCACCGGCCCGCCGGGGCGACGCTCATGTCGCCCAGCGGCGAGAAACCGTCCTTCCACCATAGTGCACCTTGCAAGGTGGCACCTTCCCGCCGCCCGTAAGCGGCCACTTTTTCCTTCTGCATGGTATCGGGCAGTTTCCTATCCGGCCCATCCTCGGCATTGAAGTTCCATACCATAGGGCTATCCGGGGCGCCGATGCGCACCCAGTCGATTTGGAACGCTCCCTTGCGGGCATCGGTGGGAACCAACTTCAGGTTCCACACGATGTCGCGCCAGTCCTTCTCGCCCGACAGGTCGAAAGCGTATTCGGTGAAGTCGCTGTCGGGCTTGATATCCACAGGCTTGGAAAACCCGTCACCGCAGGCTTCCACGTAGCTTTCCCTGAGGCGGTGATAGCTCAGAATCGCCTGCTTGCCGTCGCTTTCGTTCTTCAGACGCAAGGTCACGGTCTTGCATTTCTCCGCGTCCACCCTGACACCCGGAAAGTTCAGTGTCGCCGGGGCCTTGGCAATCGAGCCCACCAGGCAGCCGCTGGTGGTCTTGAGGCCGGAGACACTGCGACCGCTGCCCCACCCCTCATAGGTCAGGGGCGAGGCCAGCCCGTCATTAAACCAGATGGCGCCGCCCGCCTGCGGGAACTTGATGATACTGCCGTATATCCAGCTGAGTTCCTCGGCGGTACCTGGAAAAGCGGCCAGGGAAGGCTCAAATTCCTTGGGCATTGGCGTATCGATGGCCTTGATGGAGTCCATGATGTACAGATTGCCCTGGGTATCGATGCGCGGGCCGTACATGCCATCGCTGACCGTCTGAAGGACAATGCGTTTCAGGTTGCCGTCCGGGTCGTAGATATGGACAGTCGTATGACCGTGGTACTCCGGGCCGCGGGCCCTGACATAGACATCGCCCTTGCGGTCCACGCCAAAATCACGTTCCCAGTTGGTGGTGCCGGTGGGACCCACCGGCAGTCGCCCTTTCAAATAGGGATCATCAAGCGTGGCGGCAAACGGCTTGGGATTTCCATCGCGGTCGAGGCGCAGTATTCCCCCCGCCTGCCCGGCGTGGTCCTGGCAATAGATTGAGCCATCTGGCCCGAGGCGGTGGCTGCGGCCCTCCAAACCAGCCACAGCACGCTTATCGAGCGTGCGAATCTCGCCGGTGGCTTCATTCATGATTTCCAGCCAGGAGCCGTAACCCGCGGCGCCACCCTTGCGGCAGAGCACCTCGTGGCGCGTGGGATCGGCAGTCGGCCGCCAGTAGAACTCGGACGGATGGCAATCGGCCGGCGCCAGGTCCGAGAAGTGTCCTTCGGCATCCTGGCAGCGCAGCAGGCGCACACCGGCGGCGGCCCAGAGCACCACCGGCTGGGCCGTGGCATCCAATGCCAGCCGCCATACCTGGTTCTTCGCCGCCGGTGGCAGAGTGACCCGGCCGGCCTCCTGGGCGTTCTTCCAATCGGCGAACTTGATGACCGCGCCAGCGCCCTGGGCCATGCTATGCACATAGATGGCCCCGGATTTGCCATCGGCGTCAACCCACTGCGGCGACTTGACGGCGATGGAGCCGGCAACGGTCTTGTCCTTCGTGTTGACCACCAGCACGCGGTCGTTGGCGGCATCGGCGATTAGGAGATGCCCATTGCCATCCAGCGCCACGCCGCGAACATCATTCACATGACTGTCGTCAGCCCCAGATTTGTCCGCGTCGCCAAACCAGACTTCCGCCGGCCCGTTCTGGGGCATGGAAACGCGGTAGATGGCGTGGACGGTCTTGGCATCGCTTTTTACCAAGCCGGACACAAAGACGCCCTGGGTATCGGCGGCCAGGAAGGGATAGGCCGTAAACTTGAGGCCCGCTCCCAGGTTGCCGCCGCCGTACCCGCCTTTGGGAATCCCACCGTCGGCGTCCAACAGGGCCAGGCGGGTTCGGTTCACGGCCAGCACGATCTGCCCGTTGGGCATCACGGCCGGCTGGTGGGCGATTTCCTCCGCCGGGTAGAAGCTGAGCCCCTGGACGCGATGAATGAAGGGATTGAAACCGCCTAGCGAGTTCACGAAAGCTCCGGCCCCAGCGGCCCTGGCGACGGGTAGGCTGGACGGGAAGGGCTTGATGGTGTTTTCATAGGCGCCAGCCCGGCTGAACACGCTGATGCGGGTTGACGACCAGACCATAGCCTGGCAGGTTTGCAGGACGTACAGATGGCCATCGGGTCCGGCAGCCAACCCCATGACGCTTTCCAACTTGTTGGGCCCGGACATGTCTGCGGCGGTGAATGCTTCGCCGGCATAACTGGTCTTGAGTCCCAGCCCCACCCGCACCTTGAACGGCCCGGCTCCGGCCGGCCGACCATCATCATTGATGGAGTCCCAGGCAATTTCCTGGACCAACGAATTGCACTTAAGCGGCACCGGAGCCTTTGGGCCCAGCACGCCCGCCGCCAGATGCCGGACAACTTCGCCCTTTGCGTCTTCCACGTAAACAGCCAGATCAAGGTTCTTGTTGACGGCAAAAGAGATGTGGTAACTGCCGCCATCCTTGGTCACCACCGGCTTGGAGGTAAAGCCAACATCCTGGGCATGCGCGGCCACTGAACATAGCCACCCTGCGATTACCGCCGAAAATATCGAGTGTCTGCACATCAGTGTTTTTCTCATATCCAGACAAATTATCCATTTGGCCCAGTGAATGCCAGAAACACGGCCGGCCACGCCACCCGTGCCCGTGTCCAGTCTCCATGACTACTGAAGAAGAAGCCGGCTAGATGGCGCAGGGTGCGGGGAGCGATTACGCTCACGTCAACGGTAAGCTTGACCAGTACGTTGTGGAGAGCTGGATCGAATGTCCCTCCCATTCGATACCAGAGACGGAGCTGTTCACCATTACGCGCTCGGTTTTGAATTTCGCGCAGAGGTTCGTACCCGGTCGCATCCTAATATCTGGAAGCTACAGGCCTTTGCCGATGCCCCAACTGACGCAGTCTGACAATGGTCGCCGCGGCGCAGAACAACACCAGCACGGCAGCCATTTCCACCCATATCTGCCATGGCCGCCACGGCGAGACCTCCAATACGCTGGCGCGAAGCGGCAGCACGTAGACCACGCCATCGTAGCTGCCGTGAATGAGCACGGTTGCATCGCCGGCCTGGAGCACGGCGGGCGAGCTCCAAAGCGTTTCGCCCTTGCTGATACTGTCCCACTGCGGTTCGCCTACGTAGTAGCATGTCTCGACCGCACCGCCGGCGGCATCCAGAACAACAAGGTGATTATCAAGACAGGCGACGGCTACCCGCATTTGCCCAGCGACCTGGAAGACGCTCGGGGCCGAGAACACCTCGCTGCCCAGCCGGCGCCGCCACAGCTCGCCGCCGTCGCTCGCCCGCAGGGCGTAAACGCACCGGTCGTACGACCCGACGAACACGACGTTTTCGCCGTTCAACCGGGTCACACAGGCGTTGTTGTCAACCCAGTTACCCGTCATCCGCCGCCACCTCTGGACACCGGTGCGGGCATCGATCGCGATAAGGTCTCCGAACTTAGATCCGAGGAACACGGCTGGCGCCACGCCGTCCGGCTCGACCGCCGGCGAAGCCAGCACCTCGTGCGGCATCTGGAACGTCCAAAGCGGCGACGGTCCCTGTCGCGACACAGCCAGCGCCCGCACCAACCCCTTGCGGGCGGCGAGAAACAGCACGAATCGGCCGTCGATCTCTCGTCCGGCCGGCGCATTGACCGGTCCGGTGTCAATTGCCTGCGACCAGAACACCGTCCCGGTAGCGGCATCGAGGGCCGACAGGATAGCCTGCTGTCGGTTGGTAGCGAACGCCTTATCATAGACGAAGCAGGCGACGTACACGATGCCGTCGTGGACCAGCGGCGCGGCCACATCCACATCGCCCTGAGTTGCCGTCGCGGCGACCAGTTCGCGGCTCCACAGTGGCTGGCCGGTAGCGGCGTCGTGAGCGTAAACGAAGCGGTCGGAGGAACCCCAGATGACGGCAGCCCGGCCCGCGACCTCACCCACGACGGCGGCATCGCGGATCGCCCCATTTGTCACCTTGAACCACAGGCGCTGCTTGGCCAGCAGGTCCAGGGCGTGCATGGTGTGGTCGCAGCCGCCGACAAATACGAGTGGCCGGCCGCCGACAACCGCCACCGCCGGCGATGCCCAAACTGCGACGCCCTTCTGGTAAATTCCTTTGCCCAGCGACCTGAAATGCCATTCCTCAATGGGCTGGCTTGATGCGGCATGGACGCAGGCTGCGCCGCCTGGCCCGCAACGCTGGCTTGGCCAATACTGGTCCGCGCCGACCGCGGTCGCCAGTCCCGACGCATCAAAAGTGATGGCCCCGGGCAAGCATTGCTCGCAGCACGCCAGGGCCAACGCCGTGACGATCAGCCGGTGGACTATCATGGCTCCGCCCTCCATCGGTCGACCACGCGTATGGCTGACGCAGGGCAGTTGTCGACGCATCGCAGGCAGAGATGGCATTCGGCGCGATCAACCGCGCCGTCGCGGATCGCATCCAGCCGGCAGACACTGGAGCACTTGCCGCAGTGTTGGCAGGCGGACGGGACGCTCTCGATCCTGCGGACGCTGTGGCCGGCGGCCCAGCGGATCACCTCGCGCCACGGGCACAGGTAGCGGCACCAGGCGTGCGGCACCGAGAGCGACGCCAGAATGACGACAAGAGTCGCCAGCGCCGAGGCTGGGTCCCAGACCTTGGCGAAAGTGAAATGCACCGGCGATGTGATCTGCCAGCCGGCGATCGCTGCTAACAGTATGACCAGCAGCGAGACCAGTCGCAGTTTGCGGAGCGGGCGATCCCACACGCTTCGCCGCCACGCCACCAGGAAGAG
>Ga0316225_1000689_pt1 | contig 38506 bp, 37 predicted proteins | sample TBH18015metaG_FD_206010 | JGI IMG/M metagenome (GOLD analysis project Ga0316225, IMG submission 206010) | Freshwater microbial communities from Trout Bog Lake, Wisconsin, USA - TBH18015 | ecosystem: Environmental > Aquatic > Freshwater > Lake > Hypolimnion/Profundal zone | place: USA: Wisconsin... | reverse complement strand
CAATACGTTGAGGGTTTCACCCACCGCGCCCGCTTCGCACACGGCAATATGGATGTTGTTGCGCTGCAGCACGCCACCTGCCACATCGGATATATTGTTGTTGCCGGTACGCAGGCGCTTGAGTGCGGTGTCCTTATTGCCGAAAGCGGCCAGGAACGCGAATGGAAACTCAACCGCGTCGAAGGACTGAAGGGCTAGATCCGATATCGCTTCTTCGATTTCTACTGCATTCATAGGAGCATCTTGCCTGTGTGATTTTTCCCCGCTCGCGACCGACTGAGGTTCAGTGACTGACGTGGCACTGCGGGGGACGCCATTGTAAATGGTTAGTGATAACAACGCTTATCACTAGCTGACTATTATTTGCTTTGCGGTTGTCGCGATGGTGGCCAGGTGTCGATCACTGTCCTGAGTGACGCGCCGCTTCTGGGTCGCGAAATATCAACATTGTTTTTCTGGTTTGCGAAACTCGATATTTAAAATTGCTTGTCCGGAAGCAGGCGATAGCGGGTTTTATTGAGGGGGCGAAGGTTTGCGGCTAAATCGCCATTGGCAGCATCATCACAGTGCAGTCGGTATTTGCATATATCAATGTGACAGACATCTCAGCGGGAAAGACGTACTATACGTCGGGAAGGATACGTTTCACGTCGTGAAGGACACGCTTCACGTCGTGAAGGATACGTTTCACGTTGTGAAGGATACGCTTCACGTCGTGAAGGACACGCTTCACGTCGTGAATGATACGTTTCACGTCGTGAAGGACACGCTTCACGTCGTGAATGATACGTTTCACGTCGTGAATGATACGTTTCACGTCGTGAAGGATACGCTTCCCGTCGTGAATGATACGTTTCACGTCGGGAAGGATACGCTTCCCGTCGTGAAGGACACGTTTCACGTCGTGAAGGATACGCTTCCCGTCGTGAAGGACACGTTTCACGTCGTGAAGGATATGCCTCCCGTCGTAAATGACACGTTTCTCGTCGTGAAGGATACGTTTCACGTCGTGAATGATACGTTTCACGTCGTGAAGGACACGTTCCCCGTTTGGAAGGACATATTTCACGTCTGACAGGACACTCTTCACGTCGGGAAGGCTGTCATATCCATGAATTGAATCTAGCAGGGTTGATGTTCAGTGAACATCAACTCGCAAATACACGAAACTCACGAAATGGTTTTAGCAGGCAATCTGCGCAGTAGATGCGCGCAAACGCCATCAGACTGGCGGCGCGGCAAACCGGGGACACCTTCTTTTTAGTTACTTTTTCCAGGCAATGCAAAAAAATGAAGCTTGAATAAAGCTGAGTTTCTGCGTACACAAAGTATTGGTATGATAGTAAAGCTAAAAAGTAACCAGCTGCCACCGGCGAAGTTGTTTTTAATGTAAATAATTGATGTTACTGCGCAACATCAATTATTTGATTCTCATGCCAGGTTGAGCACCATCGTCCGGTGACAGGATGAATAAGCCCGGGGCCGTGCCGGAGGCGGCCAGCACCATGCCTTCCGATAAACCAAACTTCATTTTGCGCGGTGCCAGATTGGCAACCATCACTGTCATGCGGCCCTTGAGCAACTCAGGATCGTAAGCCGATTTGATGCCGGCAAACACGGTGCGCGGTGTTTCTTCACCGATATCCAGCGTCAGCTTCAACAGCTTTTCAGCACCTTCCACATGCTCGGCGTTGACAATTTTAGCCACGCGCAAATCGATCTTGGCAAAATCGTCAATCGAAATTGTCTCGGCAATCGGCGTGATTGCATGTTGCTGTGCCTCGGCATGTCGTGACTGGGAATGAGATTTCGATACGGGAGCCGGGGGGAGCAGATTGGCCTGGTTCATCGCCTCAATCAATTTCGGGTCGAGACGGGTCGCCAGATGCTGATAGGTTTGTATGAGATGGTCAGCGGGTAAGGCTTGCCAGTCATCCGACCAGGTGAGCGGTGTTATGTTGAGGAACGCTTCAACTTGCTCCGCCAGCACCGGCAATACCGGTTTCAGGTATAGCGTGAGATCGCGGAACAGGGTCATCGCCGTTGAGCACACGAGATGCAGTGCCGCTTCACAGCCTTGCTGTTTTGCCAGCTCCCAGGGCTTTTGTTCGGCGATATACTGATTCGCCATATCGGCCAGTTTCATGATTTCCCGCAACGCGCGGGCAAAATCGCGCTGCTCGTAACAATGTGCAATCGCGCCTTCGCTATAGGCAGTCTTGAATGCGCTGCAAGCGGCCATATCGCTGGCGCCCAGTTTATTGTCGAATTTTTTAGCAATAAATCCTGCGCAGCGGCTGGCGATATTGATGTATTTGCCGATCAAATCCGAATTGACTTTTGCGACGAAATCATCGAGATTGAGATCCAGGTCTTCCATCGTGCCGTTAATCTTCGCAGCATAGTAGTAGCGCAGATATTCGGTATTTTTGATGTTCTCCACATAACTTCGGGCCGTGATGAAAGTGCCGCGCGATTTGCTCATCTTCTCGCCATTGACGGTCAGAAAACCGTGCGCGAACAGTTTGGTCGGTGTGCGAAAACCTGCATGTTCGAGCATGGCCGGCCAGAACAGCGCATGGAAATACAGAATATCCTTGCCGATGAAGTGATACAGCTCGGTGGTCGAATCCGGCTTCCAGTATTCGTTAAAATCCAGCGCTGGCTGAATCCCGCTTCCCGATTCCTGACGCCTGACTCCTGACGCCTGCATGCTGTTGTGACACAATTGCTTGAAGCTGCCCATGTAGCCGACCGGTGCATCAAGCCAGACATAAAAATACTTACCCGGCGCATCAGGGATTTCGAAACCGAAATAGGGTGCGTCGCGTGAGATGTCCCAGTCGGACAGTTTATTTTCGCCTTCAGTCCCCAGCCATTCCTGCATCTTGTTGGCCGCCTCCGGTTGCAATGAACCGCTTCTGGTCCACTCGCGCAAAAACTGCTGACAGGTATCGGCAGACAATTTGAAGAAATAGTGCTCTGAATCGCGCATCACAGGAACTGCGCCAGACACGGCGGAATACGGATTGATCAGTTCGATCGGCGCATAAGCGGCACCGCAAACTTCGCAGTTGTCGCCATATTGATCTTTCGCATGGCATTTCGGGCATTCGCCCTTGATGAAGCGATCCGGCAGAAACATGTTCTTCACAGGATCGTAATATTGCTCAATGGAGCGGACTTCGATCAGGTTGGCTGTTTTGAGTTTGCGATAGATATCTTCAGCAAAACCGCGAGTTTCGGTCGAGTTAGTCGAGCCGTAATGATCAAAGCTGACATGAAAAGCCGCGAAATCATCGTAATGTTCCTGCCATACGCGCGCGATCAGTTGTTCCGGCGTAATGCCTTCGCTTTCAGCGCGCAGCATGATGGGCGTGCCGTGGGTGTCGTCAGCGCAGACGTAATGCACCTCGTGTCCGCGCATTTTCTGGAAGCGCACCCAGATATCAGACTGGATATATTCGACCAGATGGCCCAGATGGATGCTGCCATTGGCATAGGGCAGGGCGGAGGTAACGAGGATTTTGCGCATAGTAATAAAAGTGCCTGATTCTAAAACGCGTATTTTAGCAAATCGCGCGCAATCGCGCCGAATTGCTTGGAAGCGCGAGGCATTTGTGGTTCTGCCAGCTTCAAGCCGGAGATTGACGCGCATCAGGCTATATCAAATGCTGAACAAACGAGCAATCCGCTGGACGAAATGATGGCGCGTAGAATTTCACAACTTAAAATGCTTATGTGTTTGAACAGCACCGGCATTCCGGTTGCGTGAAGCTTGCCGTAAGTTCAGCGGACAACCGGCTTACCGATTTAGTTATAAAGCGGCAGCATCTGCGCTATATCTGGCATTACAATTCGGCTCTCCAGCTCAAGCGCCACCGCATCCATGGCTTGTATAACTTCCATTGATAATGGAAGAATACTGTATTCATCTCTTGATTCTAGTGCCGCTAACACTAGCTCGAACTGTTGTGCAGTTGCCATGATAATCTTTCCTATATATGGTCGTGACTTATTATAATTTATTAGCAAATTGCCATTTTGCGTAGCAATTTCAGCCATATAAATGATACATTTTTAAATCATGAAGATATATAGTGAAGTTCTAATCTTTTAATAAGAATTTTCTTAGTTTTTAGTAAGGTTTTTATTATTTCGGAAAACTATCCTGAACATGCTTTGTGCTACCGGATTGATTAGGAAGCGATTAAGCCGCCTTCTTGCGGTTGTTGCTCAGAATGTCAACGCATTTGCAATGTGGCTAATCGCTGAAGATAATGTTATTGAAATGTTTTAACGCTTCGCTTTTTTATAAATGCGCGAGGTCAAGCCTGTTGACGGCGTGCGAAGATTGATTCGGTGCGCCGCCAGATTAACAGCAGACCTGGCGGCGCGGCAAAGCGGGGCGACGGATTAACAAAACTTCCCACTTCCCGCTCACGACTCAGCTTAGATGCGTTCCAGCACTGCGGCAAAGAAACCATCAGTGGCGTGCAGGTTAGGGCGCAATTCCAGATAGTCGCCCATTTCCATGGGAATCTTTTGTTGCTGGAAGACTTCGCCTGCCGGAAGTAGCACAAACTCGGGATGAGCGGCCAGGAATGCAGTGACAATATGCTGATTTTCTTCCGGCAGGATACTGCAAGTTGCATAAACCAGACGGCCGCCTTTTTTCAGCAAGCGACTGGCTGAAGCTAAAATCGCGCTCTGTTTTTGATTCAATTCCTGAATGCTCTGCGGTGACTGGCGGAATTTCAGATCCGGATTGCGGCGCAAGGTGCCAAGACCGCTGCAAGGCGCATCTACCAGTACGCGGTCGATTTTACCGGCCAGGCGCTTGACCTTCAGATCGTTCTCATGCGCGATCAGCATAGGCTGGATGTTGGAAGCACCGGAGCGTTTCAGCCGCGGTTTGAGATTGGCCAGACGCTTTTCGGAGACATCTATTGCATATAAACGGCCTTGCGAATTCATCAGCGCTGAGAGCATCAATGTTTTGCCGCCGGCACCGGCGCAAAAATCCACTACCATGTCGTTGCGTTTTGGCGCTAACAGGAAGCCTAATAACTGGCTGCCTTCGTCCTGTACTTCTACTTTTCCGCTGGTGAACAGTTCATCCTTGTTCAGTGGAATCTTTTCCTTCAAGCGTATGCCGAGCGGGGAATAAGGTGTCGCTGTTGCATCAATATTTTGTGACGCAAGTTGCAGCAGTACTTCTTCGCGTTTTGCCAGCAGGGTATTGACGCGGATATCCAGCGGCGCGCCTTGCTGCATCGCCTGACCCAAAACCAGAATCTCTTCGTCCGAATAGGACGCGCGCATTTTTTCAATCAGCCATTCAGGCAGTTCAGCTTGTATCGACAGCGGTTGCCCTTCATATTGCACGGCTTTTGCTGTTGCCAGCCATTCGGCTTCATCGCGCTTTAACACCGGTTGAAGTTCACGCAGGTTGTAACCGCCGAACTTGGTTAAATAGGCCAGTGCCATGCGGCGCGGTGTGGCTTTACCGTCACAGGACGCTTCCAGCAGCAGGCGGTGGCGCAATACGCCAAAGGCGGTTTCGGCAACCAGTGCGCGTTCATTCGAGCCTATGCGTTCATTCTTGAAAAAGTAGCGCAAGGTCGTATCTGCGGGATGTTCCAGCGGCAAAATGGTGCGCAGCGCGAGGATGACAAGGTCTAAACGGTATTCGGTAATCAACATGATGTTTTAATCTAAAGGTTCAAGGGCGAAGTTTAACAGGATTGAGTAACAGGATGCAGGATTCAGGAGCGCCATTGTCCCTCGCGCAGGCACTCGCACTCATAAATTACCCGCGCTGACGGTGCGCTCGAAATCGGCTGTCAGGATAGAACTGCCGGTGCTGACGAGTCCGGCAGTGCCAGAAGGAAGTGCTAATCAGCTCCCGGCCACGGTCATGCCTTCGAGCAGAATCGAACCGCATTGGCGTGAGCCTTGCACCAGCACATCGGAACCGACGGCGACGATGTTGCGATACATCTCCTTGAGATTGCCCGCAATGGTCACTTCATGCACCGGATACTGAATCTGGCCATTTTCCACCCAGAAACCGGCTGCACCGCGTGAATAATCGCCGGTAATCGAATTTACCCCCTGTCCCAGCAACTCCGTCACCAGCAGGCCGCGCCCCATGGTTTTTAGCAATCCTGCCAGATCAAGATCAGGCATATTTCCACCGGATGGTTGCAAAATCAGGTTGTGATTGCCACCCGAATTGCCGGTTGAATGCATTCCCAGCTTACGGGCTGAATAGGAACCTAAAAAGTAGCCGCGCAATACGCCGTTTTCGATAATATTGCGGCGCTGCGTTATTACCCCTTCATCATCGAACGGGCTCGACGCCAGACCCTTTTTAATATCAGGCACATCGGACAGATTAATGTGTGATGCAAAAACGGGCTTATCCAGTTGATCCAGCAAAAAAGACGATTTGCGATACAGACTGCCGCCGCTCACCGCGCCGACAAAATGCCCCAGCAGGCTGGCTGCCACCACGGCTTCGAGCAGCACCGGCACCTGCATGGTCGCAATCTGCCGCGCACCCAGACGGCGCACCGTGCGCCCGGCGGCGATTTTTCCTACCTGCTGTGCGCTCAGTAAATCGCCTGAATGACGCGCGACGCTATACCAGTAATCGCGCTCCATCGCGTCCATTTGCTCCGCAATCACAGAGCAGCTCAAACTGTGGCGCGAACTTGGATAGCCTCCCATAAATCCCAGGCTATTGGCAAAGACGAACTGCACTTCATGCACACTGACCGTTGCCCCTTCCGAGTTGCGGATGCGCGCATCGCTCTCTAAGGCAGCCTGTTCGCATTCTAGCGCCAGTGAAATCGCTCCCTCCACCGGCAGATCCCAGGGATGATACAAATCCAGATCAGCGAACTCAGTCGCGAGGCTGTCCTGCTCCGGCAAGCCTGAGCAATCGTCGATGGCCGTGTATCTTGCGATCGACAAGGCCGCGTCCACCGTATCACGCACAGCCTGAGGGGAAAAATCCGAGGTGCTGGCATTGCCGCGCTGCTGTCCGAGATAAACGGTGATGCCTAAGCCTTTGTCACGATTGTATTCGATAGTTTCTACTTCGCCATGACGCACCGTCACGCTCTGACCGAAACCTTCTGAAACTTCAGCGGAGGCTGCTGTCGCGCCTTGCTTTTTGGCATAACCTAGCATGTCCTGGGCGATGTTGCGCAGATTGTCAGGCGAGTTGGAAAAGCGATCCTGAGCCAGGGAATGTTGCGCAGACGAGACTGGTTTATTCATAACTTCAAGCGATAAAATAACGAAAGGCGCTATCATAGCAGTATCTTTAAAGACATATTGTATATCATGAACCCGCACGACAAAAACGAAGACCATAAAAAAAATCAATCTATCAATGAGTTATCTGTAGAAAATGCGGATCAACAGGATTATCCGGACGGGCAATATCAGGACGATATGACCCCGGAGGACGAGCAGGACGATGGCTATCTTGACGACGATGAGGAAGACGGTGACGATGCAGAAGACAGCGATGAAGAAGACGGCGATGAAGTAGACGACGAAAGTGGTGAAGCCGTTGCCCCTGCCAAGCCGCAAGGTCGCGGTTTACGCAGCCTGCCGGTCGAGGAAGAGGAAGAGCTTCCGCCCAGCAAAACCAAGATCAAGAAGCAGATGCACGAATTGCGGGATCTGGGCGAAGAATTGACCGCACTGAGCAAGGACCAGCTCAATCAACTCGACATTCCCGAAAGCCTGCGCGATGCGATACGCGAGATGCACCGCATAAAATCGCACGGCGCAATACGACGCCAGATGCAATACATCGGCAAACTGATGCGCGATGTGGATACCGCACCCATTATCGCCAAGTTGAATACCTGGAAAGGCACTTCACAACAGCATATCGGCTACATGCACCAACTGGAACGCTGGCGCGAACGGCTGATGGATTCCGATACGGCGCTCACCGAATTGCTTGCGGCTTATCCTGAAATCGATGCACAACAATTGCGCACCCTGATACGCAATTCGCACAAGGAAAAAGAAGCCGGCAAGCCTGCCAAAAATTTCCGCGAGATATTCCAGATCCTGCGCGAGACTATCCCGGCACCAACATAATGCCGTAACACGATGCGTCGCCGATCAGTTTGAACAGGATATTTGCGGCGCAAGGAATAGCGGGAATTACCAGCGGCAAGGGTCGGTATGCCAGTTGCTCTGGTCGCGACCGCCGCATTTAATCCGGTAAATCAGCGCATTCACGCAAAACCATAACGGCATGCAAATCTATCAAGCGAAGGAACATGACATGACAGCAATTCTTCCAAACATCTCCCGCGATTCTGGAAAAAATCCGCAATACAGCATCATCTGGATGCATGGACTGGGCGCGGATGGACAGGATTTTGTATCCATGGCGGATGAGCTGCAATTGCCCGCCGCTGTCCGCTACATTTTTCCGCATGCGCCGGAGCGTCCTGTCACCATCAATGGCGGGTATGTGATGCGTGCCTGGTATGATATTGCCAGCGACCGTATTGAAGCGAAGCAGGATGCGGCAGGCATTCGCGACTCACAAAAGTCTATTGAAGCGCTCATTGCGCAGGAAATAGCGCGAGGCATTGCGCCGGATCATATTTTTCTGGCCGGCTTCTCCCAGGGCGGTGCGATTGCACTCCACACGGCGTTAAGACAAAGTGAGCCGCTAGGCGGCGTACTGGTACTCTCAGCCTATCTGCCGCTGGCGGGAGCGGCGAGCCTGGAAGCCACCGCGACTTCACGAAAAACCCCCGTCTTCATGGCTCACGGGCGTAACGATAATGTCGTTCCGCTTGCCTTGGGGATGGCTTCAAACATGCAATTGCAAGCAATGGGATATGCCGTTGTGTGGCTTGATTACGCCATGCAGCACTCGTTAGTTGAAAAAGAGTTACGCGACATCGAAGCCTGGCTAACTAAAAGGATTGAGAATTGAGGATTCGGGATTGAGGGGGCAAAGCACATGCTATTTTTCTTGCACTTTGCACCTTGTCCCTTGAATCTTACTCTTGCTTTTAAAACTCGTATTCGACCTGCATCCTGAAGGTATGATTGGGCGTCGCCTGGGTGCTGCCAAACAGCAAGGCCGCGTTGTAGCGGAGTGCCTGCCGGTTGCCCAGTGGCAGCTTGCCAAAGATCGCAGGACCCATGCTGTGCTCTTGTGTGCCGTGTGGTGACCAGTGATCCCATTCGCCCGCTTCGCCCAAGCCTTGCAGACCGAATTCAAAAGCCGTCAGCCACCGGTATTTTACCTGCCACTGGTAAGCAAGATTGGTCGTATATGGCAGGCCATCCTCATCTTTTTGCCCGAACGAGCGCACAAATAGTAAATTGCCATTCAACTGCAACTTGCCAAACTCCTTCTGTAGCAATGGCCCTATTGCAAGTTCCCAGGGCACGTGGCTGGTCAGCGGCGCTTCGAGTTCCACTACCATGCCAAGGTCTAGCGGGTATTGACCTGCCTCAGTCAACTGAAACTTGTTCTCCCACTCGGCCAGAGAGGCATTTTGCGTGCCATTGCGTTCCTGTTTCAGATATAGCTCAGTAAACCATGACTCTGAGACACCATAACCTGCGCCCACGCTTGAGGCCTGTGCGCTACTGCCCTCCACCGGACTGGCTGTGCCATATTTGAAATCGATTTCACGCTCACCTTGTTCTACAGCAGGGGTCAGCACGTAATCCGCGGGGCTGGCAAACACGGGCGAGCTAAAAATGCTGCATAAAAGGATTGCTTTGAGTAAATGCTCAGGTATATTTTTCATGTTGGTTTTTCCGTTAATTGTTTTTTGCGGTTTGCCGCATTGCTGCCAATCGTTACTCATCGAGAGGCCTTATTTGCTCGCGCAGCCCGTTTCATGCCCAGTATGATGACGAGCAGCACGGTGACAAAAAATACCAGCTGCCGGCCTTGCGTCATAACCATCAGGCTGTGCAGTAACATGCCGGGCAAGCCGTTCTGGGGCAGTAGCGCCGGGCTATCCCGCAGGCCCCGCTTAATCCGGCCAGCAAGCCTGCCAGCAGCCAGCGTCTGCTGCCGGCAACATCACGCGTGGCCGCTGCGATGATGCCGATAATAATGGACGCTTCAAGGACTTCCCTGAAAACAATAATGGCGGTTCCGAATATGATTTCTCCTAACGTGCGATGAGGGTGCCTTTGGCGGTATCTTCATGAAATTCGCCAGAGAAGGGATAACTGCCAGGGCTGAGCGGCCCGATGTAGAGTTTTATCGTGCCATGCGCACTGATCATTTTTTCCCGATTTAACGCATGGCTGTCGAATTCTTCGGCTGTGGCATCCTGATTTTCGATCAGCAGAAGCAGTTTTTTATTGGCCGGAATAGTCAGTTCTGCCGGCTCAAAACGATGATCCCTGATCACCAGTTTATAATCCGCATCGACTGCAAATACGTTGAGTGGAAACAACAATGCGATAATTAAAACCTTCTTCATGTCAGTACCTTTACTTGTGTTGAATGCAAATGATAATTGTTCTTATTTGTTGTTGCAAGTGTTTTCTGGCATGATGTGCTAACTTTATTTGAGGTCATTGACATGCACCAACCAGATCATCTTAAAAATGCCGGCCTTAAAACCACTCTGCCGCGCCTCAAGGTATTGAGTCTGTTTGAATCAGGCCGTGAGCGACACATGAGCGCAGAGGACGTATACAAGCAGTTGCTGTCAACCGGCGATGATGTGGGATTGAATACGGTGTACCGCGTACTAACCCAGTTTGAACAGGCAGGTCTGCTGGTGCGTCATTATTTTGAAGGGGGTAAATCGGTTTTTGAACTTAACCATGGTACTCATCATGATCACATTGTCTGCCTGCAATGCGGTCATGTTGAGGAGTTCTACGATGCATCCATAGAGGCGCGTCAGGAAATCGTTGCCGCTGAACGCGGCTTTACCATCCGGGAGCATTCACTGTATATTTATGCGGACTGCAATAAAATGCCCTGTCCGAACAAGTGATGCAGGATGCAAGGAAAAACAGCTTGAGCCATAATCCTTGTATCTGCCTTTAAAATGATCCCCTGGCTAACTGAAAACGCACCCTTTCCGCCTGTTTCGCAAGCGTTGCGCGAACCAAACGGCCTGCTGGCAGCAGGCGGAGACCTGACAGCCGAACGCTTATTAAACGCTTATCGTCATGGCATTTTTCCGTGGTTCAGCGCGGGCGATCCGCTGCTCTGGTGGAGTCCTGACCCGCGCATGATACTGATTCCGGACGAATTTAAGCTGTCTGACTCGCTCGCCAAAGTTATGCGCAAAGGTGTTTTTGAAATCCGCACCGATACGGCCTTTGAGCAGGTCATGCGCGGCTGCGCCGCACCACGCTTCCGACAACAGGGCAGCTGGATAGATGAGCAAATGATTGCTGCGTATTGCGAGCTTTACCGGGCAGGTTATGCGCATTCTGTGGAAACCTGGCTGGATGGCAAGCTGGTTGGCGGACTTTATGGCGTGGCCATCGGGCAGATGTTTTATGGTGAATCCATGTATAGTGACGTTTCCAATGCTTCAAAAATCGCAATGGCGCACCTGGCAAGCACTTCATCCACTTTTAAAATGATAGACTGCCAAATGTATACTGCTCACCTGGCTACGCTAGGTGCCAGGTTAATCAAGCGCGACGAATTTATAGCCAGACTCAACGTGTTGATTTCAGATGAAAGGTGCAAGATGCAAGTGCCCCCGTTTTCCCCCTGAATCCTGACCCATGAATTCACTCAAAAGTACCCCTATCTCCGCGCTGCATTTTTATCTTACGGGAAGCTACCCTTGCAGCTATTTGCCGGATTTGCAGGCGCGCTCACAGGTGGCTGCACCCGATTTTCTGATCAACACGACGCTCTATTCACAACTGGTGCGAAACGGCTTCAGACGCAGCAGCACTCACGTTTATCGTCCGCACTGCGACACCTGTTGCGCCTGCGTGCAAATGCGCGTGCCGGCAAAGTCCTTCACGGCGAACCGCTCGCAACGTCGCGCCTGGGTTCAGCATGCAACATTAGAGGCGACATTGCATACTTTGCAGGACAAGCCGGAATATTTTCAGTTGTATCAGCGCTACCAGCGCGCCCGCCATCCTGACGGCGGCATGGACACTGACGACTACGATGCCTACCAGTCATTTCTTTTGCAAAGCCAGATTGATACACTACTGGTAGAATTTCGTGAGCCCTTCGACCAGGTTCAGAACAGACAAGGTATCCTGCGCATGGTCAGTGTGATCGATCTGCTCAGTGATGGATTATCATCGGTCTACACTTTTTTTGATCCAGACTTGCCGCGAGCGCGTTTTGGTGTATATAACGTACTATGGCAAATTGAGTTATGCCGAAAACTTGATCTGGCGTTCGTCTATCTGGGATACTGGATAAAGAATAGTAAAAAAATGTCCTACAAAACTCAATATCAGCCGGCAGAAGGCTTGCAAGGCGGGATATGGCAAGCATTACAAGATTGAGGCATGGCGAGTGGTACAGGAAACCGACAAATTGCAACTGGAACTATATGAAAACACGATTAGGAATTTTTATTGCCGCGCTGCTGATATTGCCATTTGCGGGGCTTTATTTGAGCGGTGCAGGATGGAGCGATCTGCCTGAAATCCCGGCAGCCGGCAATCTCACCATCGCCGCCAGTTTGTTGACCAGTCTGATACTGGCAGTTTATGTTTTGTTGTGCAATTCCGCTGTCAAACACCTTGCAGGGAATAGTCCGCTCAAAGCGCAACGTCCTTATTTTATCGGTGTCAGTCTTGCAAGCGTGGTGCTTTGTTACCTGTTTAGCTACCTGAATCTGTTTGTAGCGAGTGTGCCGCAGCCCAATTTAGTGAGTTTGCTGCAAAATACACTGCTGTTCGCTTTGCTCGCCCCGGCCATTCTGGTCACACGCGCTCTGCTTGGCAGCATACCCGGTTTCCTGAAATTCATGACCTTTCGTACTACTTTTCCGGCCGCGAACGATGAAACACTGGCACGACTTCTTTTAGCCGTCGCCATATTCAGTTTGCTGGGTGGCGCAGCGTGGCCCGGAAAACTCAATAGTCTGATGTGGAGTTCACCTTTGCTGTTGCTGACAGCTCTGCAATTGCTATGGCATGAAAGTTCAATATTTACCGCCGCAAAATCCGGCGACTTCGGACGCCTGGCCGGTACGGCACTCTCAGGCATGCTGGTCGGCAATCTCGTGGTATTTAGCTTCCAGCGCGCCTTTCCCGCTCTGCTTGCACAAGCCGGCTTTATTTTATTTGCGCTGACTTGTTTGCAATTAGCCGATGTCGTTGCCGAAAACTGGCGCGGCAAGTCGCGCACTGCGATGTTTGCCGGGAAGAAAAAATTTCCGATACCTGTCATAGTCAAAAAGATCTGAAAAGTAAGCCGTAAGTAGAAAGTAGAAAAATATGAGCCTGTACTCCCTGATTCAACCCGCCTTATTCCGGCTTGAACCGGAAACCGCACACAACCTTACTCTGAGCGGATTGAACACGTTACACACACTTGGATTGAGCGGTTTGATTACGCCGTCCATAGCGCATGATCCGCGCACCGTAATGGGGCTGACCTTTCCCAATCCGGTCGGGCTTGCCGCCGGCATGGACAAGAATGGCGATTGCATTAACGGCATGGCCAGCTTAGGTTTCGGTTTCATTGAAATCGGCACCATCACCCCGCTGCCACAAGCCGGCAATCCCAAGCCCCGTCTGTTCCGCTTGCCCGTGGCACAAGGCATCATCAACCGGATGGGCTTTAACAATGAGGGCGTGGACAGGCTGATTGCAAACGTCACCAGTGCGGGTTTCAAGGGTATATTGGGGATCAATATCGGCAAAAATGCCACAACCCCGATTGAAAAGGCCGCAGATGATTATCTTATATGTCTGCGCAAAGTTTATGCGCATGCCAGCTATATCACGGTAAATATTTCATCCCCGAACACCAAAAATCTGCGTCAATTGCAGGATGAAACAGCCCTGGATGACTTGCTCGCACAACTGAAAGCCGAACAGCAGCGACTCGCTGATGTGCATGGCAAATACGTGCCGATCGCCTTAAAAATCGCACCGGACATGCAAAATGAGCAAGTGGCGCAAATCGCCAGATTATTGATAAAACACTGCATTGACGGCGTTATCGCCACCAATACCACCTTATCGCGTGAAGGCGTGGAAAATATTCCGCACGGCAGCGAAACAGGGGGTTTGAGCGGCGCACCCGTGCGGGAAAAGTCAGTTGAAATCATCCGTCAGCTCGCAGCGGAATTCAAAGCCTGCGCAGGGCAGGGGATAGCACCGCCCATTATCGGCTTGGGTGGAATATTAAACGGCGATGATGCCGCTGAAAAAATCAGTGCAGGCGCTACACTGGTGCAAATTTACACGGGTCTGATTTATAAAGGTCCGGCACTGGTCGCTGATTGCGCCCGGGCCATCCGCAATTTAAATCACCCAACGCGTTGATAAACAATGTAAATAAACAAAGAGTTTATGTAGCGACGGTACTGGAGCACGCATATCGTGGATTGCGGCTGATGCCGAAAAGCCCGGTATAAATTGACAGGCAAGGTGCAGCTCTGCATGTGAAGCGTAATGTGCTGAACGAATTTTGACTGTCCCGGAAAGAGGTATCGTTTGATCATGAAGATAGTCAGCACACCATGATTCCGGAAAGTTTTATTGTGAGAGTTGAACTCAATTACGCTGTAGTTATATAGTTATGCCAACAAAACGGTTGAAGCCACCTGCAAATCATTGGATAATCCGCCCCTGATTTAGAAAGCACAATAATGACAGAATATTTTTTAATTTTGCTGGGCGCGGTGTTCGTCAACAACATCGTCCTGGTCAAGATTCTCGGGCTATGCCCGTTCATGGGCGTTTCCAAAAAACTGGAAGCGGCGGTTGGCATGGGAGCCGCAACCACGTTCGTATTGACCCTGGGTTCCGGTTCAAGTTACCTGATTAACCACTATTTACTGGGGCCTGACCTGGCTTACCTCACCACGTTGTCGTTCATCGTGGTGATCGCCGGCATCGTGCAATTTACCGAAATGGCGGTGGAAAAAACCAGCCCCTCGCTGTATCAGACGCTGGGCATCTATCTGCCGCTGATTACCACCAACTGCGCGGTGCTGGGCATTCCGCTGCTCAATGTACAAGCCAAACATAATTTCATGGAATCCCTGTTGTTCGGCTTCGGCGGTTCCGTGGGTTTTACCATGGTGATGGTGCTGTTTGCCGGTTTGCGTGAACGCATGGAAGGCGCGGACGTACCGGGCATTTTCAAGGGTTCTGCGATTGCCATGGTCACAGCAGGATTGATGAGTCTGGCCTTTATGGGCTTTTCCGGGTTGATTAAATAATGATCAGCGCTTTGCTAGTTATGGCGGCAATTGCCGGTATCCTGGGTGCCATCCTGGGTTTTGCCGCGATTAAATTCCGCGTAGAAGGTAATCCGTTGGTGGCCAAGATCGACGCGGTACTGCCACAGACGCAGTGCGGACAATGCGGATTTCCCGGCTGTAAACCCTATGCCACTGCCATTGCCGAAGGTGTTGCTGATATCAACATGTGTCCACCCGGCGGCGAAGAAGGCATACAAAAACTGGCGGATCTGTTAGGCATGGAATTCAAACCGTTTGGCGGTGAAACAAAACCAAAGCCAAAGTCCGTTGCCGTCATCGACGAATCCACTTGCATCGGTTGCACCCTGTGCATCCAAGCCTGCCCGGTCGATGCCATCGTGGGTGCAGCAAAACAATTGCACACAATCATCGCAGCTGAATGTACCGGTTGCGAACTCTGCGTTCCTCCTTGCCCGGTAGATTGCATTCTGATGGTGCCCATAGCGGAAAATCTCAGCAACTGGAAGTGGAAATACCCCGTTTACGCATTGACTGTGTCCTCTTCCGGTAACGCGGCATTATGAAAACACTCTATCAGTTTCACGGCGGGATACATCCGCCCACTAACAAGACGCAATCAACTCAGACCCCGATCAGGCTGGCACAACTTCCAGTCAAACTCGTCATTCCGCTGCATCAGCATGTCGGCAACTGTGCTAAACCTGTGGTTGAAGCTGGCGATTACGTACTCAAGGGGCAGCTGATTGGTCGCCCTGACGGTCATTTATCCAGCGCGATACACGCCTCCACCTCCGGCACCATTGCCGCCATTGACATGCAGCCGGTAGCGCACGCGTCCGGCATGGCGGATCTGTGCGTCACTTTGATACCCGATGGTCTGGATAAATGGATAGAGCTGGCACCCTGTGACGACTGGCAATCGCTGCCACATACAGAACTTCGCCATATACTGCGTAACGCTGGCGTAGTCGGCCTGGGTGGTGCAGTGTTCCCGAGTGACATGAAGTTGTACGCGCATAAGCACAAAATCAAGACCCTGGTACTCAACGGCGCGGAATGTGAACCTTTCATCACCTGCGATGATCTGTTAATGCGCGAACGGGCATGCGAAATTCTGCTGGGCATTGAGATGATGCGCACGCTGCTGTATGCGGAGGAAGTGCTGATCGGCATTGAGGACAATAAACCGGAAGCTATTGCAGCCATGCAGGCGGCTGTCACAGCGGGCGGATATGCTCGCATGGAAGTGATCGCCGTACCGACCATCTATCCCGGTGGCGGCGCCAAACAACTGATACGCGTACTCACCGGCATCGAAGTCGCGGCCGGCGTGCGTTCCACCAACCTTGGTGTGCAATGCTTCAATGTGGGCACGGCTTACAGCGTCTGGCGCGCGATTCGTTACGGCGAGCCGCTGATCTCGCGCGTTGTCACTGTCACGGGCAATGTCGCTCATCCGCAGAACTTCGATGCACTGATCGGCACGCCGATGGATGAACTGGTAGCCCAGGCTGATCAACTGCCCGGCACAACCGGTTATATCATGGGCGGGCCGATGATGGGCGTGCTGATGCCATCCATGCAGGTCGGCATGATCAAGGCGACCAACTGTATCATCGCCTCTTCGGATCAACTTTTTCCGGCCGCAAAGCCGGCGTTATCTTGCATCCGTTGTACGCGCTGCGCCGATGTTTGCCCGGCAGAATTGCAACCCCAGGAATTATACTGGTTCGCAAAAGCCAAAAATCTGGATAAGGCTGAGGACTACCATTTGTTCGATTGTATTGAATGCGGCGCGTGCAGCTATGTCTGCCCGAGCAATATCCCGCTGGTGCAATACTATCGTTTCGCAAAAAGCGAAATATGGGCTCAGGAGGCAGGTAAAAAAGCAGCGGATGCGGCACGTGAGCGGCATGAATACCGAGAGAGCCGGATTGAACGCGAAAAACGCGAAAAAGCCGAAAAACTGGCCGCAAAAGAAAAAGCTGCGCAAGACGCCCGTGCACAACGTGCAGCGCTGGCAGCTGTGCCGGAAACCGGAACCATGCCAGTTGCCGCTGAAAACCCGGTGCAGCAGAAAATTCAGGCGGCGATTGAACACGCCAAACTTCAGGCTGCTGCGGCAAAGCCAAAAAACACCGAGCAGTTGACACCACATCAATTGGCTGAAATCGCCGACATCGAGGCGCGACGCGCAAGAGTTCGCGAACTGGCCAAAGACAATACCGAGGAATAATATGTCCGGATTCTTTTCCCCCTTTATTACCAAGCCGGTCAGCGTGTCACAAATCATGCTACATGTACTGTTCGCCCTGATTCCGGGTATTGCGCTGTACGTGTGGTTTTACGGCCCGGCCATTCTGGTGTCCATCACACTGGCCAGTATCACCGCACTTGGCATTGAAGCGCTGATGCTCAAAATTCAGCATAAACCCGTCGCACCCTATCTCAAAGACAATAGCGCGCTGCTCACCGCCTGGCTGCTCGCGCTGTCCATCCCGACATTAGCCCCGTGGTGGCTGGTGGTGGTAGGAACCGCCTTCGCCATTAGTATTTCCAAGCATCTGTATGGCGGTTTGGGCAATAATCCCTTCAATCCGGCGATGGTAGGTTACGCCGTACTGATTATTTCCTTCCCGGCCTACATGACGCACTGGCTGGCTCCGCAAGGAGTAGGGGGTGTCTCAATGAGCTTTTCCGATCAACTGGGGTATATGTTTCAGGGGCTGCTGCCCGATGGCCTCACGCTTGATGCCGTCACCATGGCAACGCCGTTGGATACACTCAAGACACAACTACATCAGCACAGCCAGATTGAACATATCCTGAATATGCCGATATACGGGCATTTGGCGGGCAAGGGCGGCGAATGGGTGGCGGGTGGATTCCTGCTGGGTGGTTTTTACCTGTTCGCAAAACGTCTGATCAGCTGGCACCTGCCGGTGGCTTTTCTGGGCAGTTTATTCCTCATTGCCGGTATTTTCCATTTATTTGATCCGGCGCACTATGCCGCGCCCCTGCTTCATCTGTTCTCAGGTGCTGCGATGCTAGGCGCATTCTTCATACTCACTGATCCTGTCACCTCTCCTACTACCCCGCGAGGCAAATTAATCTTTGCGGCAGGTGCCGCGCTGCTTACTTACTTGATCCGGGTATTCGGCGGTTTTCCGGATGGCATAGCGTTTGCGACCTTGCTGATGAACATCACGGTACCTTTGCTTGATGCCTGGACGCAACCCAAAGTATTCGGCAAAAAGGAGAAGCGGTCATGAGGCGCACCCTGGCAAAGGCCTCGTTTTATACTGCCGTAAACCTGCTGGCTTTCGCATTGTTAGGCACCGCTATTCTGGCTTTCACCTACAATCAGACACATGAGCGGATAGAGCAAAGCGTTGAGGCAGAAAAGCTCAAACTTATTTCGCAAATTGTTCCGCAAGCTTTGTTCGATAATGATGTCATTGCAGACACGCTGAAAATCACCCCCGACCCTTTGCTGGGCACTGAGGATGCCACTACCGCTTACCGGGCACGCCTGAAGGGAAAGCCCTCGGTGCTGGTGATGGAGGCTGTCGCGCCGGATGGCTACAGTGGTAAAGTCGCCTTGCTGATTGCAATCAGGGATAACGGTGAGCTGGCCGGCGTGCGCGTGGTCTCTGACAGGGAGACGCCGGGCCTGGGTGATTACATCGAAATTGCCAAGAGCAAATGGATACTTCAGTTTAACGGCACATCGCTCGCCAAATATAATGGTGAAAACTGGCAGGTCAAAAAAGACGGTGGGCAATTTGACTATATGGCAGGGGCTACCATCAGTCCTCGCGCGGTCGTTAAAGCAGTACACAAGGCACTGCAATATTTTGCACAACATCAGGATGCATTGTTTGCCGGAACTAGCTTAGGAGTAACACCATGACCTATCAGGAATTCAAGGATATTCTTTACAACGGGGTATGGAAGCAAAATACCGGCGTGGTACAACTGCTTGGCATGTGTCCGATTCTGGCAGTGAGCACTTCGGTGGTTAATGGTGTGAGTCTGGGACTGGCAACCTCCGTGGTAATGGCCTTGTCAGGTGCTGCAATTGCGCCCATCCGGGGCATCGTTCCGAATGAAGCACGCATCCCGGTATTTATTTTAATCATCGCCGTGCTGGTCACACTCATTCAGTATCTGATGAACGCCTACATGTATTCGCTGTACGTGGTGCTGGGTATTTTTATCCCGCTGATCGTTACTAACTGCATTGTGCTGGCGCGTATCGAAGCCTTTGCCGCCAAGAATCCCCCCCTGCAATCCGCACTTGACGGGCTGGCGATGGGGTTGGGACTGACTGCGGTATTAGCTATCCTAGGCGGTTTGCGTGAAATTTTCGGTCATGGTACGCTGCTCTCCGGCATCGACATGGCGCTGGGCGAATCCGCCAAATCGCTGGTGATCACGGTCGTACCAAATTATCACGGCTTTTTGCTGGCCATCTTGCCGCCCGGAGCCTTCCTCACGCTGGGCTGCCTGATCGCCGGGAAAAACTGGCTGAATTTACGCGCGGAAAAGAAACTCAAAGACGCGGCCTCACTTGAAGCTGCCTTCCCTGCCGCGCATGCATGAACGCCAGTAAACGCCGGCTAATTTTTGAACGCCTGCAAGCCGCTAATCCGCATCCGACCACCGAACTGGAATACGCCTCACCGTTTGAACTGCTGATCGCGGTGATGCTCTCGGCACAGGCCACCGATATCAGCGTGAATGCGGCAACCCGCAAGCTGTATCCGGTTGCCAATACTGCTGAAGCAATACTGGCGCTGGGCGAAGAAAAACTGATGGAATACATCCAGCGCATCGGCTTGTATAAGACCAAGGCCAAACACGTAATACAGACCTGCCGCATTCTGGTCGAACAACATGCAGGCGCTGTGCCGCAAACCCGTGAGGCACTGGAAGCGCTGCCCGGCGTCGGGCGCAAGACCGCTAATGTAATCCTCAACACGGCCTTCGGTCAGCCTACCATCGCCATCGACACGCACCTCTTTCGCCTGGCTAACCGCATTGGTCTTGCACCGGGCAAAAATGTGCTGGAAGTGGAAAAGAAACTGCTCAAGGTGATTCCGAAGGAATTTCTGCATGACGCACATCACTGGTTAATATTACATGGCCGCTATATTTGCCGCGCACGAACGCCTAAATGTGCTGAATGTCTGATTTATGACTTATGCGAATACAAGGATAAAGATAAATAATGTTTTTTAATCCCTCACGAGACGAAGCACGTAATTTTTTGATCGATTCATGGCGCAAACGCCGTGAAAGAGTACTGCTGACACCGCTGGAAGATCTGGCAGCACAGTTGATTGAAAAACATCCCGAATATTTCTCTGTGTTTGAAGACCCCGAGCGCTATCTGGCACGCGAGTATTTGCCGGAGCAGGGCGAAGCGAATCCTTTTTTGCACCTGATGATGCATCTGACCATAGAGGAACAGATTTCCATCGATCAGCCACTTGGAATACGTGCGCATTTCGTGCGCCTGACGCATCATTTCGAATCGGAACATGATGCGCAACACCGCATGATGGAGTGTTTGAGTGAAATGATCTGGCAGGCGCAACGTCATAAAACCCAGCCTGATCCGGCTGTCTATTTGCGCTGTTTGGCAGAGCACTGAACAATCCGCTCGAAAGTAGCGAACCGTCTGTGTCAATTGAGTATAATTCGCCCTTGCTGCGAGCGACGACTGTTCGCCTCGACTGTGTAAACCCATAAACAGCGTGCCTTTGCTATGCTGAAGAAAGCGAGAATCAACTTGAACCAGCCAACTAACAAGACCGGTCTTTCCTACCGCGATGCCGGTGTCGATATTGATGCCGGCGACCAACTGGTGGAAAATATCAAACCTTATGCCAAACGCACCATGCGCCCGGAAGTGCTTTCCGGCATCGGCGGCTTCGGTGGCTTAGTGGAAATTTCCAAAAAATATAAGGAGCCGGTACTGGTATCGGGTACGGATGGGGTGGGCACCAAGCTGAAATTGGCTTTTGAATTGAACATCCATGATACCGTTGGCATTGATCTGGTCGGCATGAGCGTTAATGACATTCTGGTACAGGGCGCTGAACCGCTGTTTTTTCTGGACTATTTCGCCTGCGGTCAACTCAATGTTGCCGCCGCCACTGAAGTCATCAGGGGCATCGCCCATGGCTGCGAACAGGCCGGTTGCGCGCTGATTGGCGGAGAGACTGCCGAGATGCCCGGCATGTATCCGGTAGGCGAATACGATCTGGCAGGTTTTGCGGTAGGCGTGGTGGAAAAATCCAACATCATCACGGGTGAACACATTGCGCCCGGTGATATCGTGCTGGGGATGGCCTCTAACGGCGCACACTCCAATGGTTACTCGCTGGTGCGCAAGATCATCGAACGTGCCTCGCCAGATATGTCCGCACTGTTTGACGGTGAGCGCAGTCTGAGTGAGGTGATCATGGCGCCTACCCGCATTTATGTGAAACCATTGCTGGCGCTGATGCAAAGTCTCACCATCAAAGGAATGGCGCATATCACCGGCGGTGGTATCACCGAAAACGTGCCGCGCGTATTGCCGGAAAATGTCGTCGCCCAGATCGACAGCCAGTCGTGGAAAATGCCCAAGCTGTTTCACTGGCTGCAAGAACAGGGAAATGTTGCCGAACAGGAAATGTATCGCACATTTAATTGCGGTATCGGCATGGTGGTCGTCGTCGCTGCTGTTGATGCCGACCAGGCTATCAGTCAGCTGCAGGCAGCGGGAGAATCCGTCATGAAAATCGGCGTGGTTCGTGCACGCATTGGCGATGAGCATCAAACACAAGTGAAATAAAAAGGGCAAGTGGTCAGTAGAAAGTGGTGAGTAGAAAAACCTTCTTCTACTTACTACTTACTAGTCACCACTCACTCTCGATTTACCCACATGAAAAACATCGTTATCCTTATTTCCGGGCGCGGCAGCAATATGCAGGCCCTGCTTGCCGCGAAGCTGGAAGGCCATATCGCCGCCGTCATCAGCAACAAGTCTGACGCACATGGACTGCTCTTTGCGCAGCAGCATGGCATTGCGACCGCGGTGGTATCTCATACGAATTACCCTGAACGTGAGCGTTTCGATGCCGCGCTGGCGGAGGTCATTGACAGTTTTGCACCTGATTTTGTCATCCTCGCCGGTTTCATGCGTATCCTGACCCCTGATTTTGTCGCGCATTATCAAGGCAGGCTGATTAATATTCACCCATCCCTGTTACCGGCTTATACCGGCTTGCATACCCATGCGCGCGCGCTGGCCGATGGCGTCAAGATTCACGGCTGCACCGTGCATTTCGTCACAGCCGATCTCGATCACGGGCCTGTCATCATTCAAGTCGCGATAGCTGTTTTACCTGACGACACCGAACACACTCTGTCCGCACGCATTCTGCATGAAGAGCATCGTATCTATCCGCAAGCGGTGCGCTGGCTATGCTCGGGGCAGGTTAAACTTGATGCAAACGGTAAAGTCATCTCGCAGTGTCACAATCTGCCGGCCCAGGCCTTAATCTCACCCGCACTGGACCTGCCATGAAATGGCTGTGCACGGTCTTGCTGCTGTTAAGTGCTCAGGCACTGGCCGCCACGCCTGAAAGCGTGCAAGTAAGCTACGTCGTATCCATGAGCGGAATACAGGCCGGTAAAATAGATGAAAACTACAACAGGAATGGCGAGCTTTACACGATCACCAGCATCACGACACCACTGGGGCTGCTGGCAATGTTCAAACCCGGTAAAGTGTATCTCAATAGTCGCGGGCAGCTGACCGGACAAGGGCTGAAACCGCTGCATTTTGAAGATAAACGCGAAGACAATCCGGAAAAAAACACCTCTGCCGAATTCAACTGGCAGACCAGGCAGCTCACACTGACCCGTCAATCCGGGCGCAGCGCACTTGAATTGCCGGCAGGCACACAGGACCGTCTGAGTGCAATGTATCAGTTTATGTTTCTTGAGCTGAAAAACGGGGATACGCTGAACTTTTCCATGACTAACGGCAATAAACTGGACAGCTATCACTACCTCATCGGCCAGCATGAAAAACTGGCTACTCCGGCCGGATCATTCGATACCATTTATCTGGACAGCCAGATAAAACCCGGAGAGAGCCGCACTGAAATCTGGCTATCAAGCGAATATAAGCTGCCTTGCAAGGTGATCATCACCGAAAGTAACGGCAATCAATACACGCAGATACTGAGTACGCTTAAAACAATACCGTGATCGCGCGGCTTAAAAAATATCCCGTCATTCTGGCGATCGTCCTGTCATTGCTGCTGCACACCGCATTATTACTCGGGCCGAATCTGGTGAAACTCACCCCGATAGAAGTTCAGCTGCCGCCGCTCGTTGCGCATCTGGAAATGCTGCCTGCCATCAAAAAGTCCGTCCCCCTCCGTGCAAAATTGCATCCTAAGCCACCAGCCAAGGCGTTCCAAGCCTCAAAACCTGTCGTTGCGGAATCTAAAATATCACCTGCGCCAGTCTCTACAGTAGAGTCAATGCCTGTTGAAGCCGTGGCACCGGTTGAAACAGCTGCACCTGTTGAAGCTGCAGAGCAGCTTATAACAGCGCCGGCTCACCCACTACCCAGACATGCGGAGCTGACCTTTATCGCGTATAAAGGCACAAATTTGCGCATAGGCGAAGTGCGGCACCGTCTGGATATTGATGGCAATAACCATTACACACTGCACGTTGGCATGAACACCAGTGGTATCGCCAGCCTGTTCAAAACCTTCGTTATGAATCAGCAAAGCAGCGGAAAAGTGGATGCGCAGGGCTTGCAGCCTGATACCTTCAGCGAACAAAAACTCACCTCAAAAGGCACGCAGAATTTAAGCGCGCAATTTGACTGGCAGAACAAGCAGCTTAATTTTTTCGCAGGCGATCATGTCGCATTGCCAGATACCGCACAGGACATCTTAAGTTTTCTGTATCAGTTCTCGCAGATGCCGCTGAATCAGCCGATGTTGCAGATGTCTGTTTTCAATGGTAAAAAGCTGGAAACATATCAAATTGAGGCAGGCGATGAAGAAGAAATCCGCACACCTTTAGGCATATTGCACGCCTTGCCGCTGCGAAAAATTCATGCACCGGGGGAGGAGGGGCTGGAAATCTGGTTAGGGCTGGAATATCGCCTGTTGCCGGTCAAGGTTGTTCAAATCGACAGACACGGCGAGGTTGCCGGTGAACTGGACATCTCAGAGATACGCGTCTCAAGGGAATAGTCTTGAGGCAAAATTTAGTGAAGGCGTGAACGGTTATCCGCGTCTCGTAAGGGTATTGATGGTTTTGCTTTTGTCTGCGCTACCTGAACTGGAGCCGACGTAGTAGGAAACCATCTGGGTGGCTATCGTGGTGAGTGATCCGAGAATATATGAGTCTTTCATTTTCGCGCGCAGGCGATATCCGGAAATACGGGGGCGGCCTGCGCTCTGACGATTTTGCCACCCCCCGAAAATTAAACTCGCCATGTCCGCTACGCGAGTTAGGTTAAAACAGAAATGCGGTTTCTCAGTTTCTAAAGTTTAAAATCTATCCACTATAAGCACTTCATTCATGGGCAGTTGACCGCCGCGTGGCCAGGCATCTTTCACGCCTTTGCCGATGGCGACGAACATTGCAATAGCATGATCTTCCGGCAGATTAATCAGTTTGCCTACCGCATCAAAGTCGAAACCATCCATCGGGCAGGAGTCGTAGCCCATTTCTTTGGCATGCAGCATCAGATTCATCGCCGCAATCCCGCAGGAACGCATCGCTTCATCACGCTGCACCTGATCTTTACCCCGATAATATTGGTCAATCGCAGGCAACATAAAATCTTGTACCGGTTGGGCCGCATGCTTCCAGTATCTGCCGGCTTCCTTCTCCCAAGCTCTGAGATCTGCACACATCACCACTAGCAGCGAAGCATCTGTTACCTGAGCCTGATCCCAGGCCGCGTTACGTATCTGTTTGCGCAACTCAGGATTTCTGACCAGAACGAAACGCCAGTTCTGTATATTGAATGCCGTGGGGGATAGCATGGCCATTGAAATGAGTTTTTCGATTTCCGCTTCGCTCATGCGGTGTTCAGGATCATAGGCTTTGACTGAACGGCGCGATTCAATTGCTTTCGAAACTTCCATGATGCGCTCCTTAGTTTAATACAAAAATGGGGCAGCTTAGCTTATTTTGTGCAATCCAACCAGACGTAGTTGAGGACGTTCTTCAGATCAAAGCCATGCTTCAGTATTGCTGCTTGAGGTCTATGGCGCTGATATGCGCCTACTGATTTGAAGGACTTGCTTTTTACCGGTCCGCTTTGGCCAGATGTATTTTGTGTGTGCTCTGGTGATGTGCCACTTTGCTGCTGCGTGTTTGTTGTGCAATGCTGTGCTTTTGAGTTCGCTGTGCCAGTTTGCCGTGATGTTGTGCCAGGCGAAGGCTCGATTTGACAGGAGAAGTTTCGTCTGGCGGATTTTGAATGATAGTGAGCGTCTGCCCTGTACTGATTCGTTGCACGGATGCATTCCATTGCTGTAAACGGGCAACGCTGACGTGATAATGATGCGCGATGCCGGCCAGTGTTTCACCTTTGCGTACGGTGTGTTGTAAGCTGGCGACGCCGGTCTGCGGCTTGTCATTGACGTCCGGATTCAGGTGCATGTTGAAGGGTGCAAATTCGCTGGCGTTATCAGCAGAATCGGCATTGGTCGGCACCAGCAGGGTGATACCTGTGCTTAAACGACTTTGTGCAGACAGGCTGTTGACTTTTTTTAGATTTTCAACAGACAGGCCGAAGCGGGGTGCCAGTTGATCGAGTCTTTCGCCCTTTTTTGCATGGTAGGCCTGCCAGTTAACCAGTGGCTTGTCATAGTTTTCCAGATTGGTATGGAAAGTTTCAACTTTATCAACAGGCAGCAAAATCGAATCGCTGTTGTCCTGTAAAATAACCGGGCGGTTGTGAGCCGGATTGAGTGCCAGGAACTCCTCCCTGGATATATTGGCGAGTTGTGCGATAAGTTTGACGTCGATGTTTTTTACATTGGCTACCGCAGTGAAATAAGGCTCGTTGGAGATATCAGGTAAGGTCAGGCCAAAGTGAGCCGGTTTGCTAACGACATTTTTAATGGCCAACAATTTGGGCAAATAATTGCGGGTTTCATCGGGTAAATCGAGGTTCATGTAGTCTACAGGCAGACCTTTTTTGCGATTGCGTTCCTGGGCGCGTTGCACCGAACCTTCCCCACAGTTATAAGCCGCCAGTGCCAATTCCCAGTCGCCAAACATGGCATGCAGTTTTTCCAGATAATCCAGTGCGCTGGTGGTAGCCCCTACGATATCGCGGCGTCCGTCATACCACCAGTTTTGTTGCAAACCAAAATTTTTACCGGTGGAAGGAATGAATTGCCAGATACCTGAGGCATGACTGGTTGAATATGCTTCCGGATTGAAGCCGCTTTCTATCATGGGTAGCAGTGCGATTTCACCGGGCATGCCGCGACGCTCAACTTCAGCCGTGATGTAATAAAGATAACGATTTGCACGTGCCATCATGCCGGCTACATAGGCCGGGTGATCCGCATACCAGCGCTCTTGTTTGGCGATTAACGGACTGTCCATATCCTGCATGGCAAACTCGTTGCGCAGGCGTTGCCACAGGTCGCTATTGTTCAGTTCAGTGTCATACAGAAGTTTTATTCTGACATCATGCGCATTGGTAATATAACTGACGTGATCTGTCAAATGCGTGCTGAGCGCGAGTTGATCTTCGGCGTGAGCGGCGTTGCAGCAGATCAGGATCAGGAATATCAGTTTGAGCACAGCATACCTTAAAGGGAGCAAAAACCGCTCGATAATAGTCTATTTGTAGTGCAGTGGTCAATTTATAAATGCCTTTATTATTGAAATTTCACCTGCATCGTTTAAGTTTCAATGAGTTTGGTATCATGGCGCCCCCGTATGTCGATAACTGTGGCAATGTTAAGTAAACTCAATTCCGTTCAGCGCGAAGCCGCAATGTATCTTGATGGACCCTTGCTGGTACTGGCAGGGGCCGGCAGCGGCAAGACGCGCGTGATCACCCATAAGATCGCCTATCTGGTGGAGGAATGTGGTTATGCGGCGCGCAATATTGCGGCGATTACCTTTACCAATAAGGCCGCCAACGAAATGCGTGAGCGTGTGGGATATCTGTTGCAGGGAAAAAACGCCAAGGGACTGACGGTGAGTACCTTTCACTCGCTGGGCATGAATATCTTGCGTGCTGAAGCGAAGCTGCTGGGCTACAAGCCGCAATTCTCGATTCTTGATTCCAGTGACACCTTTAAAATAATCGGCGAATTGACTAATTCCGGAGACAAGCAGGAGCTGCGCGATATTCAGACACAACTATCGAACTGGAAATCGGCATTCATCTCGCCGGAACAGGCGGTGGTGCTGGCTGACAGCGCCGAAACGGAAGCGTATGCAAAAATCTACAAACGTTATCAGGAAACCTTGCGCGCCTATCAGGCGGTGGATTTCGACGACCTGATTCATTTGCCGGTAGTGCTGTTCAACGAACATCCGGAAGCACTGGCAAAATGGCAACAGAAACTTCGTTATTTGCTGATTGATGAGTATCAGGACACCAATGATTGTCAGTACCAGTTAACCCGCTTGCTGGCAGGCAAGCGGGCTGCGTTTACTGCTGTGGGTGATGATGATCAGGCGATTTATGCGTGGCGCGGGGCGAGCATTGAGAATCTGCATAACTTGCGCACAGATTACAGCCATTTGCGCGTCATCAAGCTGGAGCAGAATTACCGCTCCTCGCAGCGTATTTTGAAAGTGGCTAATGATTTAATTAATCACAATACCAAGGTGTTCGAGAAAAAACTGTGGAGCGATCATGGCATCGGCGACCCTGTCCGTATTTATGCCGCGAAGGACGAGGAGCACGAGGCGGAAAGTGTCGTGATGAAGCTGATTTCGCATAAGTTTGATCATCAGAGTAAATTTTCTGATTATGCGATTCTGTACCGCAGCAATTACCTGTCGCGCACCTTTGAAGAACAGCTGCGCAGCCAGCGCGTGCCTTATACGGTCAGCGGCGGCAGTTCATTTTTTGACAAGCCGGAAATCAAGGATATCACCGCCTATTTGCGGCTGATCGCCAATCCGTATGATGATCCGGCTTTCATCCGCGCCATTACCACTCCTAAACGCGGCATTGGCAATACCACGCTGGAAAAACTGGGCGGTTATGCCGGGACACGTCATATCAGTTTGTTCGAGGCGGCATTTGAGGTGCAGATTATACAATTGTTGCCTGAACGCCAGTATGAAGAGCTGATGGTCTTTTGCAATTTTATCAACCGACTGGAACAGCGTGCTGATACAGCGCCTTGCGCAGAATTACTCGACGAATTGCTGCGCGCAATCAACTATGAAACCTGGTTGTACGACTGTCAGGAGCCGCGTCAGGCTGAAACGAAGTGGAAAAACGTCGAGGACTTTACTGGCTGGCTGAAAAAAAAATCCGAGGCGGAGGAAAAGTCCTTGATCGATATGGTGCAGACCATTGCGCTGATCAATATGCTGGACGGAAAAGATAAAGAACCTGATGCCGTTTCCTTATCCACACTGCATGCGGCGAAGGGTTTGGAGTTTCCCCATGTATTTATCATCGGTGCCGAAGAGGATATTCTGCCGTTTCGCGACAGCGATGCAAAAGGCATCGAAGAGGAGCGTCGCCTGATGTATGTGGGGGTGACGCGTGCCGAGCGCAGTTTGCAGATCAGTTACTGTACCCGCCGCCGCAAAGGGCGGGATTGGGCGCTGTGCGAACCCAGTCGTTTTATCGAAGAAATGCCGCAGAGCGAACTGATTTATGCGGGCGGTCATGCGGACGCAGCACAAGTCGTAAGTAAAGATGAGGGTATGGGTAAACTGGCCAGATTAAAAGCGATGCTGAACAAACCGGGTGTGACACCATGAACGATGATCAAGCCGAGTTAAGACAGGCGGCGCTGTTCTGGCTGTGTGAGACGGATGCGGAACGAAAAGCGGCAGGGGTTAGGCAGCTGGCAGCAGACTGGCAGGCAGGCACCATGCAACTGGATGCGAAGCTGAACTTGATTGCGCTTAAAGCACTGCCGGGTTTGCCAGCGAAGCCTGAACTGGTCGCTCCCCGTCTGGTCAAGCGTCGTTCGATGAATACACAGGCAGGGCGGGCGATTCTGATTCATGCACTGGTGCATATTGAATTTAACGCCATCAATCTGGCATTGGATGCAATCTGGCGCTTTGCCGGCATGCCGCTAGCGTATTACACTGACTGGTTGCAGGTGGCTGATGAGGAAGCGCTGCACTTTTCCCTGTTGTCGGGGCATCTGCAAACCCTGGGTTATGCTTATGGCGATTTCCCCGGACACAGTAGTCTGTGGGAAATGACTGATAAAACCCGCTTTGACGTGCTGGCTCGTATGGCGCTGGTGCCGCGCACGATGGAGGCAAGGGGGCTTGATGCCGTGCCTTCGCTGCGCGAAAAACTGCTGCAAGCAGGCGATGCAGCGGCGGCTGCCATTCTGGATATTATTCTGCGCGACGAAATCGGTCATGTTTTGACCGGCAACCGCTGGTACGCTTATCTTTGCGAGCAACGCGGTCTTGAACCTGTTGCTACCTACGCCGCGCTGGCATTGAAATATGCCGCACCCGTGTTGCGCGGGCCGTTCAATTTGCCGGCCAGGCGTGCCGCCGGCTTTACTGAATCGGAGCTGATTGCATTAACAGAGCAAAATCTGCTGCGGCCTGGTTAGTCCGCTTTCAAATTTTGCTTTGAGAACGCGCTTGCTGTGAGTGGCCTTACCAGCTGCATTGGTGGGATACATGCAATCAGTTTGTCATGCACTTAACTTATGCAGCGCATTTTGCCCTGTGCAGAAACGAATGACAGCATCGCCTGCATATACCGGCTATGGCAAGGAATCCGGTAGCAAATGCAATGACAGAATATCCCTAATTCATCAATGTGTAATAATTTTTCGTTACAATTGACTGGCTAAGTATTAGCACTGAATCAAGCTGATGTTGACAATCTTCGGCTGCGGGCGGGGGATCTGCGACGAACAATACCGCAAAAGGCTACGCCCAGGTTTTATGGCGAGTGCGTAACACCCGCACAGATTGTGCGCCAATAATATTTACTTCAATTGTGATTAAAATTTACCGGAGGTGCTACGATAATGACTAAAATTTTTTCCCACAATCCGAATTCGACTCTGCCTGTTCAGGTCGACAGCCGACGGTGTCCTCAGTGTGGCTCGACCTACCTGGATCGTGTGCAGCGTCGCGTGATAGACCGGATTATCGGTATTATCATTCAGCTTAAGCGTTATCACTGCGGATCATGCGGCTGGGAAGGGAACCTGAAATTTAAGCGTCCATAATACATCCGCGACGATTTGGCTTCGACGGGATCATCCGCAATACTTCAAAATGCCAAAGTGAGTAGTCTCCTGCTTCTTCTGATTCTTCGCGACAATGCCGGATAGTTTTGTTAACTGGACACAGGCGTGGCACAATTACGCCTCGATCATAAAAAACAAACTTCATGCTCAGTTACCGTCACGCCTTTCACGCTGGCAATCATGCCGATGTACTAAAACATTTCATCGAAGTGCAGTTGTTGCGTTATCTGGCGCAAAAGGATAAGCCGTTCTGGTATATCGACACGCATGCCGGCGCGGGTTGTTATGAACTGGATAGCGGCTATGCTGCGCAGAATGCCGAATATGAAAGCGGTATTGCCAGACTCATCAATCAGGATGATATGCCGGCCGCGCTGGCCGATTATGTCGCACTAATCAAGAGTTTCAATCCTGACGGACCGTTGCAGTTATACCCGGGTTCTCCGTTGATCGCACGCGAGTTGTTGAGGGACAGCGATAAAATGCGCCTGTTTGAGTTGCATCCTGCCGATAACGAACTGTTGCTGGAAAATTTTGCAGGGTTTGGTTCTGAAGTGCTGATACAAAGAGGAGACGGTTTTGGCGCGTTGAAAGCTTTGCTGCCGCCTCCGCCGCGTCGCGCACTGGTACTGATTGATCCGCCTTACGAAGAAAAGCAGGATTATCAGCGTGTTGTCGCATCGCTGCTTGAAGGCTTGAAGCGATTCCCCGGTGGAATGTATGCGGTGTGGTATCCGCTGTTGCAGCGTGCCGATGCGCAGCAATTGCCCGGCCAGCTTAAAAAATTACCGGTGAAAAATTGGCTGAATGTTACGCTCAACGTGCAACAACCGGGTGAAGATGGTTTCGGTATGCACGGCAGCGGTATGTTCGTGTTCAATCCGCCCTTCAATCTGCATGAAGTCCTGCAGCAGGTAATGCCCTATCTGGTGCGCGTGCTGGGGCAGGATGAGCAGGCGTCCTTCACGCTTGAACAACAGGCAATTTAATCACAGGTGAATGCGATGACAACCCCTCATGTCTGGAACTTTTTTCGTGCAGGCGGCTTTGATCAGGTAAGGCTTGATACCGGTGCGGACTTGCTCGCATTGAAAGAGCTTGATCAGAAGTTGTGGGCCGCGCTGAGCTGCCCTGTGCGTGGTGTTGAATTTGACAGCCGTACGCTGGAACTGATCGATGGCGATGCAGATGGACGCGTGCGTGCTAATGAAGTGTTGGCGGCGATTGCATGGGCGGGCGGCCTGTTAAAGAATGCCGATCTGCTGGTTTCAGGTTCGGATGAGCTGGCCTTGGCCGATATTGATGACAGCAGCAAAGAAGGTGAGCAGTTGCTAAGTTCGGCGCGCCTGATTCTGAACAAACTGGGGCGAGTGGACGTGACAAAAATTGCCATGTCGGATATGAGCGATATGGATAAATTCGTTGCCGGCCTGCAATTTAACGGCGATGGCGTGATTACTTCAGCGCAAGCTGACGGAGTGCGTGCGACGCTTGATGAGATTATCCGCTGTGCCGGTTCGCTGCTCGATTTGAGTGGTGATGCCGGGGTTAATCAGGAGATAGCCGATCGTTTTTTTGCAGAAGCTGCTGCGTTTTCTGACTGGCATGCCAGGGGCGAATCCGATGCGGTGATTCTTTTGCTGGGGGAGCAGACAGAAACTGCGGCAAAGGCCTTTTATGCCATCAAGGATAAGGTGGGTGATTACTTTACCCGCTGTCAGTTAGCCGCCTTTGATGCCCGTGCGGCAGCACCTTTGAGCCGCTCCGTGGAAGATTATCAGCTGCTTGCCGCGCAAAGTTTGTCTGCGCAAAGTAGTGAAATTGCAAACTTTCCGCTCTCGGGCGTGGCAGCCCATCAAACACTGTCGCTGACGGCGGGGGTTAATCCTGCGTGGCAGGATCGACTGGCTCAATTGTCTGCGATGGTGATTACGCCGGTGCTGGGTAGCAAGCCTGCGCTGAGCGATGCCGAATGGCAAATGCTATGTGATAAGTTTGCTGCATTTGAAGCCTGGCAGGCGGACAAACCTGTGTCATGCGCTGAACAGTTGGGCATTACGCGCCTTCGTGAAATACTGGCAAGTACAGATAAAAGCCTGCTTGATAGGCTGATCGCACAGGATAAAGCGGTAGAAGCTGAAGTCAGTGCGATTACCTCGGTTGAACGCCTGTTGCGTTACAAGCGTGATTTGTTTGCACTGGTCAACAATTTCGTCGCTTTTCGTAATTTTTATACCGGCCGGGAAAAAGCCATTTTCCAGTTCGGCACACTCTATCTGGACGGGCGCAGTTGCGAGTTAACTGTCAAAGTCGAGGATGTGGGCAAACATGCCGGTTTCGCTGCCGCAAGCGGCGTATATCTGGTGTATTGCGATTGTGTGCGCGGCACAGAAAAAATGAGTATTGCGGCGGCTTTCACCGCGGGCGATTCGGATTACCTGATGGCAGGTCGCAACGGCATATTTTACGATCGCAAGGGGCAGGACTGGGATGCGGCTATCGTACGCATCATTGATCAGCCTATTAGTATCCGTCAGGCATTCTGGTCCCCTTACAAAAAACTCTCGAAAGCTATCAGCGAAGCTTTGCAAAAGCTGGCGGCGTCCAAATCCAGTTCAGCAGAGGACAGCCTGATCAAAGCGGCCGCAGATCACGGCAAAGCACTGACTGAAAAGCAAGCGCCCAAGCCGCCTTTTGATGTGGGCAAATTTGCCGGTATTTTTGCGGCAATCGGCTTGGCAATCGGGGCAATAGGCGGCATACTGGCCTCTGTGGTGGGCGGCTTGCTGAATTTAAAGTTCTGGCAAGTTCCTCTGGCACTGGCAGGACTGATGCTGATGATTTCCGGCCCTTCCATGGTGTTGGCCTGGTTCAAGTTGAAGCGGCGCAATCTGGCGCCTATCCTGGATGCTAACGGCTGGGCGGTGAATGCGCGTGCACGGATTAATATTCCTTTTGGTACCTCACTGACTGGGTTGGCGAATCTGCCTGCCGGCGCGAACCGTTCACTGTCTGATCCCTATGCCGATAAAAAGGCCGTGTGGCCTTATTTCCTTGCCGCAATTTTCTGTGTGCTGGGGTTTTTGTGGTTGGTCAAGTTTTTTATATTAAGATGACACAGACATCGCTGGCTAACAGCTTGGTTGACACGCTCCCGGTAGGTTTGAACGGGCTGTTTAATCCCTGGCGGGAGCGCTGTTTGCATGATGCAGCAGGCAATGATTCTGAGCAAAAGTTAGCGCGCCTGGCGCTGCATCTGGATTGTGACGCGGAATTTATTCTTGTCGGGGAGGCGCCCGGTTATGCGGGCTGCCGCTACAGCGGAATCGCTTTTACCAGTGAACGGCTGTTAGTTGAAGGTGCCATACCGCGTGTGCCGGTATTGTCAGCACGGCTGTCGACCAGACGGCTGCCATTCTCAGAGCCATCTGCCACGATAGTCTGGAAAACGCTGTATCGTCTGGGGATTGCCGAGCGGACTATTCTTTGGAATGCAGTGCAGCTTCACCCTTATAAAAAAGATCTGCCGTGGTCCAATCGCACGCCGACAGTGGCTGAAGTTGCGCTGGGCGCACCGGCGATGCGGCTGCTTATCGCAGCCTTTCCTGAAGCAAAAATTATCGCCGTGGGAAAAAAATCTGACGAGTTGCTCAAGTGTATGGGCATCACTCCGGCAGCGCAGGTTCGGCATCCAGCCAATGGAGGGGCTACGCAATTTTCGGCGGGTTTAGCCGCGTTGATGTGACTTTTGCAATAAGGCGTCCCAAAAATGGTTGAGTTCGATCCAAAGCCGATTCTGGCCAGTCTGCCTCTGTTGCCGGGGGTGTATCGCTATTACGACAAAAACGATGTTGTGCTCTATGTGGGCAAGGCCCGGCAGCTGAAAAAGCGCGTTTCTTCTTATTTTCAAAAAACAAATATTTCCCCTCGTATAAGTCTGATGGTCTCTCACATCGCGCGCATCGAAACCACGGTGACGCGTTCGGAAGCCGAAGCCTTGCTGCTGGAAAACAATCTGATCAAGTCGTTAAAGCCGCGCTACAATATTTTGTTCAGGGATGACAAATCTTATCCCTATATTGTGCTGACCGGCCAAGCGTATCCGCGTCTGGCCTATTATCGCGGCATGCCTAATAAGCAGCATCAATACTTCGGTCCCTACCCGAACTCTTATGCTGCCAAGGAATCCATCCAGTTGTTGCAACGCATTTTTCGTATCCGAACCTGTGAAGACAGCGTGTATCACAATCGCACCCGGCCTTGTCTGTTGCATCAGATCAATCGCTGTACAGCACCTTGCGTGAAGCTGATTTCAGAAGTGGATTATCAGACGGATGTGCATTGCGCGGTATTGCTTTTGCAGGGCAAGCACAAGGAAGTCGAAACCACCTTGCGTGCGGCGATGGAGGCGGCGGCGGAAGTGCAGCACTATGAGCATGCTGCGGTGCTGCGCGATCAACTGCGCGCCTTGCATACCGTGCAACAAAAACAATTCGTTGAATCAACGGGCGGTACCACCGATGCCGATATCATCGCTTTGGCCATTTCGGAGGGGGCTGTTTGCGTGAATCTGGCGATGGTGCGCGGCGGGCGTCATCTGGGCGACAAACATTTCTTCCCTGAACATGCAGAAGAATTATCTGCGGATGAAATCGTACTGGCATTTATTGCACAGCATTATCTTAATCGTGCTGTGCCGCCGTTGCTTGTGCTGGCAGCGGAATGCGATGACGGGACTTTGTCTGCGCTGCTCAGTGAACAGGCAGGGCATCAGGTCAGGATCAGTACGGCTACAGCAGGCGAACGCCGGCAATGGCTGGAAATGGCGCAAAAGAATGCAGAGCTGGCGCTGGGGCAGCGAAAAATGCAGCAGGGTGGTCAGTCCTTGCGTCTGGAAAGGCTGCAGGCCTGGCTGGAGATGCCTGATTTACAGCGCATCGAGTGTTTTGATATCAGTCACACCATGGGGGAGGCAACAGTGGCGTCCTGCGTGGTCTATGAGAACCTGGATATGCGTTCGGCGCAATACCGGCGTTACAACATAAGCGGCATTACGCCCGGTGATGATTATGCGGCGATGCGTCAGGCAATGACGCGCCGCTATCAGAAGCTTGCAGGCAGTGAAGCTGTCAGGCCTGATTTGATTCTGATAGATGGGGGGCTTGGGCAGTTACATGTCGCGATGCAGGTGATGCAGGAGCTGTGCCTTGAGCTGGCGCTGGTGGGAGTGGCTAAAGGGGTTGAACGCAAAGCGGGTATGGAACAATTGATTTTTCCCGATGGCAGTTCAAGACAACTGGCGCCTGACGATCCTGCGCTGCACCTTATCCAGCAGATACGCGATGAAGCGCATCGTTTCGCGATTACCGGACACCGGGCACGGCGCGGCAAGGCGCGCACGGCATCCGCCTTGCAGGAGATCAGCGGAGTAGGGGATAAGCGGCGGCGCAGTCTGTTGACACATTTTGGCGGCTTGCGTGAAGTTGAACAGGCGAGCATTGAGCAGCTGGCTCAGGTGGAAGGCATCAGTAAGTCCCTGGCCGAAGCGATTTTTCAGCAACTGCATCAATAAACTAACAATCAATAAATTAATAGTTGCCCAAGTGATTTATCAGCAGCTACACTAACGACTATGACAAGAAAGCGCTCCTGATGATAAAACTCGTCATAATTGTCCCCTCTCCTCAATCCTCTCCCAAAGGGCGAGGAAGCAAACGAACGCTTACGCAAGTTTCACGTTAACGACCATGAACATAAATATTCCAAATTTGCTTACCTGGCTGAGAATTTTGCTGATTCCGGTGTTCGTCACGGTATTTTATCTGTCTGACAGTACGCTCAATCCGCACCTGAAAAATCTGATTGCAACTGCTGTGTTTTTGCTGGCTGCCTGGACTGACTGGCTGGATGGTTATCTGGCACGGAAATTAAATCAGACTTCTGCATTCGGTGCTTTTCTTGATCCGGTTGCTGACAAGCTGATGGTGGCCGCCGCCTTGATTTTGCTGGTTAAATTGGGTCGTGCGGATGCTGTGATCGCCTTCATTATTATCGGTCGTGAAATCACCATTTCTGCTTTGCGCGAATGGATGGCCAAAGTGGGTGAGAGCAAAAGCACGGCGGTCTCGATGCTGGGGAAAGTCAAGACGAGTTTTCAAATGCTGTCCATCACCTTGTTGCTTTACTATGAACCAATATATGGCCTGGATTTGCAATTGATCGGATCCATGTTGCTGTATATGGCGGCGCTGCTCACACTGTGGTCTATGGGCTATTATTTGATGATGGCAATGCAAAAATTGAAAAAATTATGAAATCTATCTTGCATTGTCGGCGGGTATCTGTATAATGCGCAGCCTTCGGGGTGTAGCGTAGCCTGGTAGCGCGCCTGGTTTGGGACCAGGATGTCGGGAGTTCGAATCTCTCCACCCCGACCAGATTTAAATGATTTATTAAAGTTGTAGCAGTAATTCGGGGTGTAGCGTAGCCTGGTAGCGCGCCTGGTTTGGGACCAGGATGTCGGGAGTTCGAATCTCTCCACCCCGACCAAGTTTTTAAGTATGTTTTTTGGCTGAATCTTGGTCAGAAAAGGATTTGTGCCCATAGCTCAACCGGATAGAGCACCAGCCTTCTAAGCTGGGGGTTACAGGTTCGATTCCTGTTGGGCACACCAGTGTCTCTCAGGTACCGGGAATGATGTCCGGAAAGTTTAATGGTGGCTGTAGCTCAGTTGGTAGAGTCCAGGATTGTGATTCCTGTTGTCGTGGGTTCGAGCCCCATCAGCCACCCCAAATAAAACCCGCTAATTCAATGATTTAGCGGGTTTTTTCTTAATTATCTCTCATTTTTTATCATTATTTATAATGTAAAAAGTGTCTCCGTTTTGTCTCAGTGTCTGTAAGGCGGCGCGAGATTTGGCACAGATTTGCGTCGAATTTGGCACAGCGAAAGCGCAGATTTAGCGTTAAATTATGCCATTTGCACGGCGACTTTAACGACACCAGTCACCACACAAAAAACAGTCGTTAAGCCGCCATCACGTTCCCGCTGGGTAGGTAGTTGGTTTGGTTGCCAGTGTGCCGACAACAGTGGCTTTGATTTCAGCGCGCAACGCCTTTCGGTATTCAATCCACGCGATAACTGACGGATCAGCAGCCGTCGTCAGGCCAAGCGTAATCGCCTCTTGGATACGCGCAAACGTGGTATCTGTTGCGGACAGCGCGGTCTGCGCGGATTGCTGGAATCCAGCGAGCAGCTGTGCTGGCGATGGTGCCAATACCGGCTGCGTATCAGAGTACGTTTCGCCAGTCAGTAAATCCGATTCAGAGTTGATAGCTCTCCAACCATCGTTTGTTGCATTGATTGCGTAACTCACAAGTTATCCTCCCATCCGATACATTTAATGTTTGCTCCCGCCAGAGTTGCGGCATATATATTCGACGACTCCAAGTTAAATTCTCGGTGCGCTCAAAAACCAAGTGCAACATTTTTAGAGGAGAATGTTGCATGGGAAAAATTTACAAGCAGTTGAGTATCGAAGAGAGAACAATGATTCAGACACAGCTATCAATGGGGTTCAAGCCAGGG